>VOFB01001405.1_pt1 | contig 301011 bp, 247 predicted proteins | sample 5384141 | NCBI WGS metagenome assembly VOFB01 (sample SAMN12384721, study PRJNA508395) | human gut metagenome | isolation source: healthy gut A | host: Homo sapiens | reverse complement strand
TGCGGTGGGCCTTCAGCGTCTCGCCCAGCGTGCGCTTCACAGCCTGCTTTTCTTCGCGCACCGCCTTGCTGGCGATGTACTTCTTCAGTGCCCGCACGATCAGCACAAACAGATAAATCACCGCGGCCACCAGCGCCGCAAAAACCAAAATATTGAGCGCCGTCACCCATGTTGCAAACAGCATTTTTCTTTCCTCCTTCACGGATTTTTCTGTTCCCAGTATACCAAACCCCGCTGCTTTACGCCATCAACTATCGCGTACATTTTCGCTTACATCACAAAAAAAACGGCCTGTCTGCGTCATTCCCGCAGACAGGCCGTCTCCTTTAAATCCGTTTAAAACTGCTCCAAAATCGCCAGCAGCTTGTCAAGGCTGCGCTCGTTGAACTCCAAAATCAGAATGTCGCACCCCGGGTGCTCGGCCACGTCCGTCGTGAAGGTGTCGATATGCTCGCGCCAGCTGTTCGTGAAGCGCGCCTGCAGGTACGGCATATAGTACTCGCTGAACGAATCCCCGATGACCCGCACGGCGCGGCTGTCCTTCTCAAACATCCGGTCATAGCCCGGCACTACGTAGGTCTCCTCGGCTGGCAGACTGGCGTAGAGCGCCGCCACGTTTGCCATGTCACCGGTGGTCGTGCCGCCAGCCTCGACGGGGTAGCTGTCCGCCGGGCGCGTCGGCATGTCCAGCGCCTCAAAAATGCCGTCCAGCCCGATGAGCGCGCCGACGGCGTTCCAGTGGGTGTCCGTTTTGTAGTACAGCAGCCGGTCGGCGTTCTGCCGCGCCTGACTGCGCAGCATGTCATACCGCCAGACCACCGGCACTGTCGTGTGGCTCTGCAGATAGGCCGCCAGCAGGTCGGTGCGGTTTTCCTCGTTCACAATGGGGTAGCCGTCGGGCATGTACTCGCGGTAGATGCGGTCCTTGCTGGGCGTCAGATCCAGCACCAGCGTGCAGCCGTTTTCGGCCAGCTTATCACTCAAGATCTGCAAGCCCGCGCTGGCCTCAGCCAGTGTGTCGGCGCTGTCGTTCAGCTCGGCCAGCCCCTGATAGTTTGCCATCGGCTGCGCGGCGTTGGGGCCGTCCTTGTAGAACAGCCAGCCGTCCTTGCCGGGCAGCACCTGGTCGCTCTGGCTCGTGCCGAACAGCGCGTAGTCCAGCCCGGCGTTCACCAGCACAAACTGATAGCGGAACGGCGAGTTATCGACCAGAAAGTTGTCGAGATTGCGCGGCAGCTCCCGCAGCGGGCTTTGCAGCACCTGCGGCAGGCCGGTCATCAGGCGGTTTTCGTGACTGTCCATCGACAGCTGTTTGGAAAAAATGTTGAACACCGGGAACGCCAGCCCGATGACGGCGCAGAACACGCCGATAAAGCCAATTTTGACCGCTTTACGCATGGCTCTGCACCTCCCTTAAAATTGAAAATAAATAAACGCGCTGTAGGTGCCTGCCGTGACGCGCATAAGTCCCAGAAACAGCAGCACGAGCAGCCCCGCCATCCCGGCAGGGGACGGCGCCTTTTTCGCGTACAAAGCCGCCTTCAGCTTGGGGCACAGCGCCTGCACGGGCCCGCACAGCAGGAAGGACGCCGCTAAAATCAGCAGCAGCTTGGTGTCCGCAAAGGCCGCCAGCGTATAGCCCTTGGCCCCGCTCTGCCATGTAAAAATGCCCTTGAGCACGGCCAGTCCCTCGGACAGGCCCGGCGCACCGAAGATCACCAGCGTCAGCCAGAGCAGCACCACCGTGTACAGGTGCCGGAACAGTCGCGGCAGCTGCTCCAACGCCCGGCGCAGGCCCAGGCGCTCCATGCACAAAATTATGCCGTGCAGCAGACCAAACACCACATACTGCCACGCCGCGCCGTGCCACAGGCCGGTCAGCGCAAAGACGATGAGCAGGTTCAGGCAGGTGCGGCGCAGGCGGCAGCGGCTGCCGCCCAGCGGAATGTAGACATAGTCGCGGAACCAGCTCGACAGCGAGATATGCCAGCGCCGCCAGTATTCGCCGACGGAGCAGGCAAGATACGGATACTCAAAGTTTTCCGGCAGCGTGATGCCGAAGAACTCACCGATGCCGATGGCCATATCGCTGTAGCCGGAAAAGTCAAAATACAGCTGCATCATGTAGGCCGTGTAGCCCAGCACGAGGATCGGCGCGGGCAGCGTGGCCGCCGGGACCGACGCGACTTTGGCGTAAATCAAAGCGAGCTGGTCGGCGATGATGGCCTTTTTTGCCAGGCCCAGCACGAGCCGCTTGATGCCGTAGCAGAAGCGGTCCGCCGAGACGCGGCGCGTCTCGCTGCCGGGGTCCAGCTGCGGGGCCTGCTGGCCGTACCGCACGATGGGCCCGGACGGCCCGTGGCCGAAGAACGCGAGGAACACCGCAAAACGGATAGGGTTCTTTTCCGATTTCACCTTGCCCGCGGCCACATCGGCACAGTAGCCGATGGCCGTGAACACGTAAAAGCTCAGCCCCAGCGGCAGGGCGGGGGAGAGCACCGGCAGCAGACCCGGCACAAGGGCGTTGACCGTCTCCGCCGCAAAGCCCGCATATTTAAAGCCGCCCAGCACCGCCAGATCCAGCAAGATCAACAAAATCAGCAGCGGCCTTTTGTGGGCCAGCCGCCCCAGCGAAAGCCCGCCCAGCCAGTTGATACCGGCCAGCAGCACCAGGATGGCCGCGCCCTTTAAGCCCGCCCACGCAAAAAACAGCAGACTGAACGCAGCCAGCACGGCATTGCGCAGCCACTTGGGGCACAGCCAGTAGACCGCCAGCGACAGCGGCAGAAAAACGAACAGAAATTGCACCGAAGAAAACGCCATAAAAAACACTGCTCCGCGCGGCACAGCCTGTGGCGATGCCGCTTCATAAAAATTTTACATCTGTAAACATTATAAAGGGTATGACAAAATTCGGCAAGGTCTGCACACAAAAAAGTTATTTTTCCGTCGCTCCCGCGCATTTTGCAGGGGATGGCCATAGACATCTACCCCCAAAATGACTATAATAAAGATGTATTTGTGTGTAACGGAGGGGTCTGCCCATGGAAAATCTGATTTTCGGCGCATTCGCCACGCTGGACGGCTACCGCGAGGGGGACGCCGCCAATCTGGGCCGCACGGTCTATGACCGCTGCACCGTCGTGGCGCTGTGCAGCGCCAAGGCGCAGAACCCTGCCTGCACAGTGGCCCTGCTGACGAATGCTCCCGTGCCGGAGCCGTTCCGCAGCCAGCTGACGCAGGGCGGCGTCGAGATCTGGGACTGCCCGTTTACCACCTACCGCGTGCCCGCCGACACCAATTGGGCACTGGCCTACTACAAGCTCTGCGCCATGGCGTGGGTGCTGGAAAACCGCGACTTTGCCCGCGCGGCGATGCTCGACCTCGACACCTTCACCCAGCGCCCGCTGGACGATCTGTGGCGGGAATGCGACGAGGCCGTGCTGCTGTATCAGGTCCCCCACGCCGCCAGCCAGGCGATGACCGCCGCCATCAGCCGCTGCTTTGATGCGGTAGAGCCGGACGGCGCACCGCACGCGCTGACGCACTTCGGCGGCGAGCTGGTCGCGGGCAGCAGGGCGCGGCTGACCTATTTTATGTCGCTGTGCCGTGACTATTTTGAAGAACTGCAGGCAAAGGGCATCACCCCGAAGGAGGGTGACGAGGCCGTCTGGTGCGGTGCCGCCTACCGCAGTCTGCTGGCCGGTAAACCCGTGCGCGCTGCAAATGCCTATATCTTCCGCTACTGGCTTGGCGGGCATTTCTACTATGTATCGACAAATTATACACTCGACCCCGTCTGCATCCTGCATCTGCCGGGTGCGGCGAAGGACCGCCAGCTGAAACTGATTTACAATGGCTATGCCAGGCGTGGGGTTTTCCCGCCGCTGAACAAAATCTACCGCCTGTGCGGCCTGCCCGCCGCACATCCGCCGCTGCTGCGCACCGTATGGACGCGGCTGCTGGCCAAGCTGTAAGGAGCTGCCATGTCCAGAAGGAAAAACGATTTGAGCCAGCGGCTCGAGGCTGTCATCAAAACGCTGGTGCCCCAGCAGGAGCAGAACCCCGACGACCTCGGCCCGATGATGCGGGCCATCAAAGCCGTGCACAGCATCAGCGACCACACCTCGACGACGCCCGAGGATCTGGAGCGCCAGCGCGCCGCGGAGGAGCTGTTTGCGCGGCTCGTCACGCCGGGCATCGGCATCCGCAGCGACAGCCTGACAGTGGGGAGCATCCCCGCCGAGTGGGTCAGCCTGGAGCACGGCCATGACCGCCGCCACGCCGTTTTGTACTGCCACGGCGGCGGCTACACCTGCGGCCAGCTGGGGTACGCCCGCATTCTGGCCAGCAAGCTGGCGCTGGCTACCGGGTTTGACGTGCTCTCGTTTGAGTACCGCCTTGCGCCGGAGCACCCGTTTCCTGCGGCCATTGAGGATGCCGTGGCGATGTGGGATTATTTAATGTATATGGGCTACGGTGCGCGGGACGTTATCGTCGCGGGCGACTCCGCCGGGGGCAACCTGGCGCTGGAGCTGGCTTTAAAGCTGAAGGAGCAGGGCCGCGCCCAGCCGCGCGGGCTGGTGCTGTTCAGCCCATGGACCGATATGACGGCCAGCGGAAAGAGCTACCGCACCTGCAAGACACTGGACCCGATGCTGACGATGGAGTACATCGCCGCCGTGCGCGAGGCCTACACCGGCCCCGATGCCGACTGGTCGCGCCCGTGCTACAGCCCGCTCTTTGCCGACCTGCGCGGTCTGCCCCCGACGCTGGTACAGGTAGGCACAAACGAAATTCTGAAGTCCGACAGTGAGCGCCTTGTGGAGCACCTGCAGAAGGCCGGGGTGTACGCCCAACTGGAAGTCTACCCAGAGTGCTGGCATGTATTCCAGCAGATGCCGATCCGCAGAGCCGCCGTTGCAATGGAGAGCGCGGGGCGATTTGTGCAGAGGATCATTTGAGCGGGCTATAACCCGTAAAGAAAGTAGCAGTTCCCGGAAGGCAGCCGCTCCCGTACAGCCACAAAAGAAAGGACCATGCTCATGTCCGATTCCTGGTATAAAGTCGATAACGTCGCCAAGGTGTTTCTGGCTACGGCGTCCCAGCGCGACCCGCGGGTCTTTCGTATCTCCTGCACGCTGAACGAGGAGATCGACCCCGATACGCTGAATGAGGCCCTGCGCAGCACCGCACAGGAATGGCCGCAGTTTCAGGTCACGCTGCACCGCGGTCTGTTCTGGCATTATTTTGAGTCCACCGACCAGCTGCCCACCGCCCAGCCGGAAACCAAAGCCCCCTGCGCACCTCTGTACACGCCGGAGCGCCGCAATAAGCTGATCTACCGCGTAACGTATTTCGGGGCGCGGATCAACCTGGAAATGTTCCACGCCATTACGGACGGCAACGGCGGTCTGCTCTACTTAAAATCCATCGTGCGCAACTATCTGGCGCTGCGCCATCCCGGTGAAATGGAGAACGTTCCCTCGCCCAACAGCGCCTCCGCCGGGGATATGGCACAGGACAGCTTCCGCAATTTTTATGAGGGCACCAAGCGGAAGAAATCCGCTAAAAAGCCCAAAGTGTACCGCCCGCACGGTTTTCTGCCCTACAGCCAGCTGCAGTTTTTTGAGGGACATTTAAGCTCTAAACAGGTGCTGGAACGCTCCCACGCGCTGGGCGTTTCGATGACAAGCTACCTGGGCGCGTCTTTCATGCTGGCCATCTACCACGATATGCCCGCACTGGAACGCAAAAAGCCGATCTGCATCAGCCTGCCCGTCAACCTGCGCAACTACTATCCCAGCGAGACCGCGCGCAACTTCTTCAACTCGGTCTGCATCGCCCATACGCTGACGCCCGAGGACACGCTGGAAACCGTTGCCCCGGTCTTTGATGCCAAGCTGAAAGAGGTTTTAAAGCCCGAGAACATTCGCGCCCAGATGGATGCGTATGAAAAACTGGAACATATACCCGGCATCCGCCCGGTTCCGCTGGTCATCAAAAACGCGGCGGTCAAGTTTTTCACCAAGCTGGAAGACCGGCATGTCTCCGCCGTTGTCTCCAACATGGGCCGGGTCAGCATCCCGGAGGGTATGAAGCCCTATATCCACAATTTTGCAGCGTTTTCCAGCTGTAAGACGCTGTTCACTGTGGTCTGCTCCTACGGGGACGACCTTGTGCTGGGCACTGCTTCTGCCCTGCGCAGCACCGCCATTTTGCAGCGCCTTTACCGGGAGTTTGCCAAGGATGGGCTGGATGTTACCCTGTACGCTACGGAGGTGGAAAGATGAATACCTGCCCGCATTGCCATATCAGGGTCGGCGGGGACACTGCCTACTGCCCGCTGTGCCAGAACCGCCTGTCCGGCCCCGCCGGAGAGCCGTATTTTCCGGCAACGGCCCCGCGCATCCACCGCGCATCCCTGCTGTATAAGATCGTGGCGTTCGTGCTGTCAGCGCTCATCGTCGTAGCCGGTGCCTTTGATTTCCTGCTGATGGAAGACACGCCCCACCGTCATTTCAGCATTTTGATGGCCGTCTGGGCCGTGGCGGTCCTGCGGGTGGTGCGCGCCGTGCTGCGCCGCCGCTTTAACGGCCCGCGGCAGATCTTCAATCTGCTGCTGCTCGTCTCGGCGCTGCTCGTCTTTACCGACTGGTTCAACGGCTACACGGGGTACAGCTTGGACCTCGTCGTGCCGATTTTGTGCTGTACAGCGCTGGTCTGCAACTTTATTTTTGCCTTTCTGCGCAGCCGCTTTACAGCAAACGCGCTCGTGTATCTGCTCATGAACATCGGCATCGGCGTTCTGCCGTACATTCTGCTGTTCTTCCGCATTGACTATTCTGGCAGGCTGGACGCCCACAGTCTGCCGTGGGTCATCTGCCTGATCATAAGCGTCATCACGTTTCTGGGCCTTGTCATCTTCCGCGGCAGAGCCCTGAAAAACGAAATCGTAAAGCGTCTGCACATGTAACCATACTCCGCCTCTGCACGAGCCAAATAAAAAAGCTGCTGTCCGCTTGAGACAGCAGCATTTTTTATTTCTTGTCAAACGCTTCCCGGCGCTTTGTGGACAGGCGGAACATTTCCTCCAGCCCTTCGCGGTCATCGCGGACGAGCTTTTCCCGCATATCCTGCAGGGCGCTCTCAAACATATCGATCTCGGAAATCAGGTTGTCCTTGTTCCACAGGAACAGCTCCGCCCACATTTTGTCGTTGATATGGGCAATTCTCGTCAAATCGCGGAAGGAGTCGCCCGTGTAGTTCGCCAGCTCCGAGTTATCGGACGCGCACATCAGGCTGACGGCAATGGCATGGCAGAGCTGGCTGACGTAGCCGATCATGTGGTCGTGCTCGGCGGGGGTCAGCACGCTGATGCGCTTGAAGCCCAGCTCCGCGGCCAGGTCGCGGCACCAGTCGATGCCCGCCTGGCTGTTCTTTTCCGTCGGGGTGATGATGAAGTTTGCGGGGGCAAAGTTGACCTCGGCGCTGTGGGCGATGCCGCTCGTCTCGCGGCCCGCCATCGGGTGGCTGGCGATAAATTCCACACCCTCCGGCAGGGCGGCCTGCACCGGCTCGACCACACCGCGCTTGACGCCGGACACATCCGTGACCATCGTGCCGGGGCGGATGAGTGGACCGTACTGTTTGACCCAGTCCAGCAGCACGGTGGGGTAGAGACCGAAGATGATGCAGTCGGCCTCCCTTACCAGATCCTCAAAATCCGCATTTTTACCGGCGCGGATGTAGCCATGCTGCAAGGCATAGTCCAGCGTCGACTGGCTGTGGGTGATGCCGGTCACATGGTAGCCCTTCTGGCTCAGCACCTGCGCGTATTTGCCGCCCAGCAGGCCCAGACCGACGATCAGGTAGGTTTTGCTTTTATCCAGCATAGGAAATCACGCCTTTATGTCAAATTCTTCTTGTTTGTCGGTGTTCAGTTCCACCTTGGCGCCAAGACCGCGCAGCACGCTCCAGAACGCGGGCCAGCTCTTGTCCACGGCCTCGGCCCCGCAGAGCAGGGCGGGCAGGCCGCTGGCAATCGCCGCCACGGCCAGCGCCATGACGATGCGGTGGTCGTTGTGGCCGGACAGCGGCGCGTTCGGCGCGTGGAGCGCCACGCCTTGGATGTGCACGGTGTCACCGTCCACCTCGATGCGCGCACCCATCTTCCGCAGCTCGGTCTGCATGGCCTCGATGCGGTCCGATTCCTTCAGGCGCAGGCGGCCCGCATTGCGGATGACCGTCTCACCGCTGCAAAAGCAGCCGAGCGTGAACAAAATCGGCCCTAAATCAGGGCAGTCCGCCAGGTCGATCTCCGTCGCCTTCAGCAGGCTGCGGTCAAAGTGCAGCCCGCCCTCGACGGGCTTGAATTTGCCGCCGCAGCGCTTTAAAATGTCCAGAATGACCTTGTCGCCCTGCTGGCTGTCGGGGTTCAGCCCCGTGACCGTGATGCCGCCGATGACGCAGCCCAGCACGGCCAGGAACGCGGCCTGGCTGTAGTCGCCCTCGACGGCAAAGTCGCTGGCCGTATACCGCTGCGGCGCGGCCACGCGGTACATCACACTGCCGTTTTTGCGTGCGCGGCTCGTGACCTTGACGCCGAACTGCTGCATAGCGTCAACCGTCATATCCACGTAGGAGCGGCTCTCGTAGGGGGCCAGTACCTCGATGCTGCTCTCGGACTCCATCAGCGGCGCGGCAAACAGCAGACCGCTGATGAACTGGCTGGACACGTCGCCGGGCAGGGTGAACCCGCCGGGACGCAGCCGTCCAAAGATCGTGATGCCCTCGGGCGTCTGCTCAAATTGCAGGCCCTGGCGCTCAAACAGCATCTGGTAGATGGCCTGCGGGCGGTCAAACAGCCGCCCCGCGCCGGTAAAGCGCACCTTCTGGGCCGTCAGGCTGAACAGCGGGATCATGAACCGCAGTGTGGAGCCGCTCTCGTTGCAGAAAACCGGGCGTGTCACCGTCACAAAGCCGCCCGCCGTCCCGTGCCCCTTGATGGTCACAGAGTGGGCCTCCTCGGTGATTTTTGCGCCCAGCTGGGCCGCCGCGCCAAGCGTGGCGCGGATGTCCTTGCTGTACTCGATATTCGTGATATGGCTGGTGCCCTCCGCCAATGCGGCGCACAGCACCGCACGGTGCGCTGCGCTTTTACTGGGGGGCACCGTGGCCGTTCCGCCTAAGCGGCTGACATGAATTTTCGCGTCCAATTTACATCTCCCGGCCGATGGCGGCAGCGACCTTGCGGCACTTGGCAATCACATCGGCGAACTTATCCGGCTTCAGGCACTGGGCGCCGTCGCTCCAGGCGTGCGGCGGGTCGTTGTGGACCTCGATCTCCAGACCGTCGGCACCGGCGGCCACAGCAGCCAGAGCCATACTCTCGATGTACTTATAGTCACCGGTGGCGTGGCTGGGGTCAACGATAATGGGCAGGTGCGTTTTTTCCTTGATGACCGGCACGGCGGACAGGTCCAGCGTGTTGCGGGTCGCGCGCTCAAACGTGCGGATGCCGCGCTCACAGAGGATAACGTTCTCATTGCCGCCGGCCATGATGTACTCGGCGGACATGATCCACTCCTCAATGGTATTCGCCAGGCCGCGCTTGAGCAGAACGGGCTTGTGCATCTTGCCGACGGCCTTGAGCAGCTGGAAGTTCTGCATATTGCGCGCGCCGATCTGCACAACGTCCACATACTCCTCGAACTCGGGGATGTGGACCTCGTCCATCAGCTCACTGACGATAGGCAGGCCGGTGATCTCGCGGGCCTTGACCATATCCAGGATGCCCTCGGTGCCCAGCCCCTGGAAGGAGTAGGGGCTCGTGCGGGGCTTGTACGCGCCGCCGCGCAGGAAGTTGGCACCGCCCGCCTTGACAGCCTTGGCCATTTTGATGGTGTGCTCCTCGCCCTCAATGCTGCACGGACCTGCCATAACGGCGATGGGCGCATTGCCGCCGACCCTGACGCCGTTGATGTCCACGACGGTATCCTCCGGATGGAACAGGCGGTTGGCGCGCTTATAAGGGGCGGACACACGGGTCACGTTCTCGACCCAGGGGTTTGCCAGCACGTCCTTCTCGGCAATTTTCGTCGTATCACCGACAAGGCCAAAGACGTTGTAGTCGGTACCGCGGATCAGCGTGACGGACAGGCCCTGCTTCTCGAAGTTATCGACAATGCGGTCCAGCTCGACCTGGGGCGTACCTTTTTTAGTGGAAATAATCATGGGAGCCTCTTTCTTATATACTTTATATACTTTTTATGCTCTATAGAATATTGCGTTGCAGGGACCGATGCCAAGCATCGGCCCGCCGCCTGAAGGCTTCCCCCCTCGGGGGAAGCTGTCCGCCGCAGCGGACTGATGAGGGCAAACCTTGCGGGCACTGCTCCTTCTCGGCGGGCCTCGGAAGCTCTGCCCTCATCCGGCGCTTTGCGCCACCTTCCCCCGAGGGGGAAGGCTTTTACAGCTTTTCGTCTGTCTCAAACAGCTTCACCGCAGCGTCCACGGCTTCGCCCAGCGTGCCGTAATTTTCCAGCACGGCGGTGGAGGCGGCCTCATACAGCGGCGTGCGCTCGGCTTCAAGCTGCTTTAAGGCCGCGCCGCCCTTGGAGAGCGGGCGTCCGCCGGTAGCCAACGCCTCCAGCGGGCGGCGCACCCACAGCACGGGGCCGTTCTGGCGCAGTGCGCGGGTGTTGGCCGGGCTCTTGATGACCCCGCCGCCGCAGGCGATGACCTGACTGTTGCCCTTGGCGATCTCGGCCAGCACGTCCGTCTCATAGCGGCGGAACGCGGCTTCGCCCTCCTGGGCAAAGATGTCGGGGATATTATGCCCGGTGCGGCGCTCAATTTCAGCGTCCAGATCCACAAATTTCTTGTCAAGGCGCTTTGCCAGCGCCGCGCCGACGGTGGATTTTCCGCAGCCCGGCATCCCGATGATCGAGACATTCGCCAGCTGGTGCCGCAGCTCGCGGCTGACCGCCGGGATGATGGCTGCCGTGTCCAGCTGTCTGCCGGTAAAGTGCTCCGCGGCAAACACAGCCTGCGCCACCAGCATCTCAAAGCCGCCCGCCGCGATCACGCCGCAGTCCTCGGCCCGCAGCAAAAGCTCGGTGCGGAAGGGATTGTACACCACATCCAGCACGGCCTCCAGCGCGGGGAACGCCTTCGGGTCGATAAGGCACTGCCCCACGTTCGGGAACATGCCGCAGGGCGTCGTGTTGACGATGATCTGCACGTCCGGGCGGTGCATGGCCTCGCTGTACAGCAGGGCATCGCCCTTGCCGGTGCGGCTGGCGGTCAGAATCTCCTTAGCCCCGCCGTCGCGGCAGACCGCCGTGACCGTCGAGTGCGTACCGCCCGTACCCAGGATCAGCACGGTCTTGCCCGCAAAATCTACGCCGTGGGCCCCAGCCAAATAGGCAAAGCCCGCGTAGTCGGTGTTATACCCATACAATTTCCCGTCACGGTTCACAATCGTGTTCACCGCGCCGATGGCCTGCGCCTTCGGGTCAACGACGTCGCAGTAGGGGATGACAAACTGCTTGTAGGGGATCGTCACGTTGATGGCCGCAAAGGCGCGCTTTTCCATAAAGGTGCGGGCCTCGGCCTCGGTGGGCAAGGGCAGCAGCTCATAGGTGTAATCTGCAATTTTTTCATGGATGATTTTGGAGTAGCTGTGGCCCAACTTGCCGCCGATCAATCCGTACAGCGGTTGCTGCATAGTTCTTCACTTCCTGTTTTTACACTTTGGGGAATCCGTGCTTCTGGGCCAGCGTGCCGTAGCGCACGGTCAGAAGGTCCAGCAGTCCGAACGCCGTCAGGCTGTTCTGCACGACGGCGGCGCGGGGCACGATGCAGGGGTCATGGCGGCCCTTGATCTGCAGCTCCGCATCGGTCCTGCCGATATAATCCACGGTATGCTGTTGCTTATAGATGCTGGGCGTAGGCTTGAGCACCGTGCGGAACACGATGGGCATTCCGTTGGTGATGCCGCCGTTGATGCCGCCGTTCTTGTTCGTGGCGGTGGCGATTTTGCCGTCCCGCATCGTGAACGGGTCGTTGGCCTCGCTGCCGTGCATTGCGGCAAAGCCGAAGCCCGCGCCGAACTCAATGCCCTTGCAGGCCGGGATGGCGAACATCAGGTGGGCCAGCTCACTCTCAACGCTGTCGAACCACGGCTCGCCGATGCCCGCGGGCAGGCCGGTCACAATCGTTTCCAGAATGCCGCCGACGCTGTCGCCCTCGCTGCCCGCAGCGCGGATAGCCGCCTGCATGGCCTCCTCCTTCGACGCATCCAGCAGCGCAAAGTGTCCGGGCTGCGGGTCGGGCATGACCAGCCCCGCAGCGCTGGAAAGCGGTGCGTCCTGCACGCCTGCACACTCGGCAATATGGGTGTAGACCTTTACGCCCAGGCCGTTCAGCACCGTCTCGCAGATCGTGCCCGCCGCAACACTTGCCGCCGTGATGCGGCCCGAGAAGTGCCCGCCGCCGCGCGCGTCCTGAAAGCCCTCGTACTTGGCGTAGGCCGTGTAGTCGGCGTGGCCGGGGCGCAGCAGGTCGGCGGTTTTGGCGTAGTCGCCGCTGCGGGTATTCAGGTTGCGGATCATCAGGGTGATGGCCGTGCCGGTGGTGCGGCCCTCATACACGCCGGAGAGGAACTCCACAGCGTCGGCCTCGGTGCGGGCGGTGGAAAGACCATCCCCGCGGGCGCGGCGGCGGTCCATGGCCGCGGCAATCGCGGCCTCATCCACCGGCAGGCCCGCGGCCAGCCCGTCAAGCACCGCCCCCACGGCAGGTCCATGGCTCTCACCAAAAATCGTCATACTGACGGCATTTCCAAAGGTGTTTTTCATATATCCTTCCCGATTTTTCTATGAATGGAAAAATGGCGGTCCCGGCAAGCTCTCTCCCTCGCAGAGGGAGGCAAGACCCTCGGCCCGCAGGCCGGTGGGGGAGAGAGTCATGCCGTCAGATGCCGTTTCCCTCATTCCATACCTAACAAAGCCGGCAGCTCGGTCATGGGCAGACTGTCGGCGCGCCAACAGCCGAGGCCGGGGCACTTGATGACCGTGATATGGTCGCCGCGGGCCTTTTTGTCATGCTGCATGTAGGCCAGGACCTTCTCCTTGTTGGCCCCGGCACGGGTGGGCAGGCCCAGCGCGCGGTAAATCGCCCGGGTGCGCTTGAGCAGGGCCGTGTCCTCGATCATCGGCAGCATACCCAGCGCGACGCATTCGCCGTGGTACAGGCCCGTGGTACGGCGGCCCCGCACACCGCGCACGGCTTCGATGCCGTGGCCGATGGTGTGGCCGAAGTTCAGGCAGGCGCGGACGCTGCCCTCGCGCTCGTCCTGCTCGACGATCTTTTTCTTAAATTTCAGACTTCTGTAAACAATTTGTTCAATGTTATCCTCGGGGTGCTCGCACTCAAACAGTGCGAACAGCTGCGGGTCTCCGATGATGCCGGTCTTGAGCGCCTCTGCCAGGCCGTTGACGACCTGACGGCGGGGCAGGGTCTTGAGCGTGTCAAAATCGACAAGCACGACCTTGGGCTGCCAGAATGCGCCGACGATGTTCTTCGTCTCGCCCAAATCAATCGCCGTCTTGCCGCCGATGGAGGAATCCACCTGCGAAAGCACCGTCGTGGGGCAGTTGACAAAGTCAATGCCGCGCATGTAGCTGGCCGCGCAGAAGCCGCCCAGATCGCCCACAACGCCGCCGCCGACGGACACCAGCAGATCCTTGCGGTCCATGCCGAACGCCAGCATAGCCTGCAAAACCTGACCGTAGACCTTCAGGCATTTGCTGCCCTCGCCCCGGGGGATCGTGTAGACGGTGGAATCGGGGCACTGGGCCGCCACGGTCTGCGCGTACTCGGCGGGTACGCCGGAGTCGGTCAGCACAAAGACCTTGCGGTTTGCCACGTTCGTGAACTGATGGAGGTTAGCAAGGCATCCAGCCTTCAAAATAATATCGTAGCTGCGGCTTTTAAGCTGCATCGTCAGTTTCATGCTTCGCACATCCTTTATCTTCATGGCTTATTTCTCCGTACTGTCAAGGGTGAAGGCACCCAGCAGCCGCAGGGTGCTGCAAACAGAAGTCAGGGTGTCCAGCAGGGTCTGGCACCCTGCGCCCGTGCTGCCCGCCGGGCAGACGATCTGTACATAGAAATAGTATTCAAACGGAACATGGGGCAGGGGACGGCTCTTGATGCACTCCATGTTAAAGCCCCGCGCGCCGATCTGATCCAGCGCTGCGGCCAGCTGGCCGGGCTTATGGCGTGCCGTGAACAGCAGCGCCAGCCGCTGGCCCTCGCCGGTCATGGCGGGGGCGGCGGCGGCACGCTCGATCACGATGAACCGCGTTGTGTTGTCGCCGTCGGCGTTGATGCCCGCGGACAAGATCTGCAGGCCGTACAGCCCGGCGGTCTCGGCGCTGGCAATGGCCGCAACACTCGGGTCGTTCAGCTCGGCCACATGGCGGGCCGCGTCGGCGGTGTTGCCCCAGGTGGACGTTTTAAAGCCGTGCTGCTGTACAAAAACGCTGCTCTGGGCCAGCGCCTGCGGGTGGCTGATGACGGTCCTGACCGTCTCCAGCGTCGCGCCCGGCACGCCCAGCAGGTCCTGCCGGATCGGCAGGTCGCACATCCGGGCAATGATAATATCGGGGTGGGTGTACAGCAGGTCGAGCACGGTGGAGACATCGCCCGCGTTGGAGTTTTCAAACGGCAGAACGCCGAATTGTGCATCCCCGTTCTGCACGGCGTCAAAGACCTCGCCCCAGGTGGTGCAGGCCGTCTCCCGCGCAAAGGGAAAAAGGCGGCGCAGCGCAATGTGGCTCCACGCGCCGGGCACGCCTTGGTAGGCAGCGGTATCGCGGCCCAGCCGGGCGCGCTGGTATGCGCGGGAAATGCTCATGGCATCGCTGAGAAAGGCGCGGTAGTAGGGGCGCAGCGCCTCGTCGGTGATGCGGGCCGTGTTTTTGTCAAGCACGGCGGCCTCCCGCGCGGCATCAAAGACCGGCTTGCCGGTCTCGGCCTTGTAGCGCACCACATCAGCCACCGCGCGCATACGCCGCTCAAACAGAGCGGCCATCTCGGCATCAACGGTGTCGATCTCGGCACGGGCTTGCTGTAAAAGGTCCATGGGTCGGCTCCTTTTCGGAATTTTTCAGGAATATCTCCGCTGCTCCTTTTTGGCATGGATGTAGGGCGGGGTGGGGGCAGGCTGCCCTACGAATCACCCGCAGGCGCAGTGTTGTTTATTTATACATACTCAAAGTCAGTATACCATAAATAAAGCGCCGTCACAAGAGTGACGGCGCGAAATTTGTCTTTTCTTGGCCATCTCCCCCGCAGAGGGAGGCAAGCGCAGTTTTACCCGTGCAGCGCACTTCTCAGGGCGGCCAGGAGCTCGGCCTGGTAGGCGGGGCTGAAGGTGCCGTGCAGCAGCTTGGGCAGGGCCTCCTCCTGCAGGCGGCGCCAGCTGTCGGCCTCGCGGCCCGGCAGGATCGGCACAAAGGCCACACCGTTGGCAGCGGCGGCCTGGGCGTCGCCCATGGCGTCGCCGACCATCATGACCTTGCGGCTCTCATACCCGCAGGCCAGCATTGTAGCGATGGAGTTTGCCTTGCTGCCGACCTCCTGCCCGAAGATGACATCCGCATGACGGGCCAGCCCGTAGCGCTTCCACTCGCTGGCAATGGCGCTCTCGTTCGCAGCACTGACGACGGCCACATCGGCCACGGCGTGCAGCTGGCGCAGGCTTTCCTCCACGCCGGGGAACGGCTCAAACGTCGGCTCCAGCGCCTGAATACGGCGGTTGCAGGCGTTGTTCCACTCCTGCAGCTTGCGCAGGGCCAGGCTGCCGGTCTTTTGCAGCTCCCGCTGCAGGCTGGCCGTGGAAAGCTCCGTCGCGGTATCGACCCAGGCGGCAATATCCTCGCTGCCCGGGATCTCAATGCCGCGGTTTTTCAACCGGTCAAACACCAGCCGGACGCTCTCAAACCGGGAGATGCCGCGGGTGATCGTGTGCAGGTTGATCTCATCCCACGCGGCAGTGATGAAATCCGCGTGGTCATCCAGCGCAAACACGCGGATGAGCTCGGGGCACATGACGGTGGAATGCTTGATGCGCACCGTGTCCATCACGCAGCCGTCGGAATCCATGCAAATCAGAAATTCACGTTTCTTGGTAAAATCCGTCAGTGCATTTGCCATAAAAACCGTCTCCCTCTATCAACTCTGCCTATAAACTCAATATGAATCTATCATAACAAAATTCCACGGCGTTTTGCAATGCCTTTTTTAAAAAAAGCATGGATTTTTGTGTAATTTCTACACTTCAACGGGGGCATCGGGGTCCAGCGTGCGGCCAATCGGAGCGTGGATCAGCAGATTAGCCATTGCGTCCGCCTGGGTGGGCTGCTTGTTGATAACAACAAGGTTCTCCCCGCGGAAGTAACGCAGCAGACCCGCCGCCGGGTAGACGGCCAGGCTTGTGCCGCCGACGATGAGGGTGTCGGCCCCGCGGATGGCGTGCACGGCATTTTCCATCGTCTCCTCGTCCAGCCCTTCCTCGTAGAGGACAACATCGGGCTTGACGATGCCGCCGCACTCGTCGCAGCGGGGCACGCCGTCGCCGACGCCCGCCGCATCCTCAATGAACTGCACCGGGAAGAATTTGCCGCACCGCGTACAGTAGTTGCGCAGGGTCGAGCCGTGCAGCTCATACACGGTCTTGCTGCCCGCGGCCTGGTGCAGGCCGTCGATGTTCTGGGTCACGACGGCCCTGCATTTGCCCTCGCGCTCCAACGCCGCCAGACGCAGGTGGGCCGCGTTGGGCTTTGCCCCGTGGACGATGAGCTTCTGGCGGTAGAAGTCAAAAAATTCTGCGGTGTGGGTCTCGTAGAAGGTGTGGGAGAGCATCGTCTCGGGCGGGTACTTGAATTTTTGGTGGTACAGCCCGTCCACCGAGCGGAAATCGGGGATGCCGCTCTCGGTCGAGACGCCCGCCCCGCCGAAAAAGACCATGCTTTTTGTTGCTGCCAGAATTTCCTCTAATGCCGGAACCATGCAAACTGCCCCTTTCGCTTTTGGCTTTTATGCCTTATAATATACTTATTATAATCTATTTTCGGAGGGATGCAAGATGCAGCGCGAAATCACACGGGAGCTGGTGCGCCGGCTGCTGCCCGGGCGCATGGCGGAGAGCAACAAGGGGAGCTACGGCAGTGTGCTGGCCGCGGCGGGCAGCATGGCCTACCGCGGGGCGGCGGCGCTCTGCACCGAGGGCGCTTTGCGCGGCGGGGCCGGGCTGGTGTATCTGGCCAGCGTCGAGCCTGTTATCCAGCTGGTGCTTTCCCGCACGCCGGAATGCTGCGCCTGCGGCTGCCGCACGGCGGCCAACGGGGGCATCCACCCGCAGGACGCCGACGCGCTGCGCCGCTGGTTCGCGGACAGGCACGCTGTTTTGCTGGCCGGGCCCGGGTTGGGGGAGAGCGCCGCCGATGTCTGTAAGGCCCTGCTCGGCAGGAACGCCCCGTGGGCCGGTGCCGTGCTGGATGCCGACGCACTGAACGCACTGGCAGCGGGGAAGTACAGGGGGGATCTGCCCGCAAACACGATCCTGACGCCCCACCCCGGCGAGGCCGCGCGGCTGCTGGGCCTGACTGTGCCCGAGGTGCAGGCGGACCGTGAGGGTGCCGCCGTATCGCTGGCCGAAAAATATCACTGCGTCGCCGTTTTGAAAGGTCATCACACACTGGTTGCCGCGCCGGATGGCACGGTCTGGCGCAATGAGACCGGCAATGCCGGGTTAGCCAAGGGCGGCAGCGGGGATATTTTAGCCGGTCTGACCGCCGGGCTGCTGGCAGCGGGTCTAAAGCAGGGCCGCACGCCCGAGGACGCCGCGGTCTGCGCGGTATGGCTCCACGGCGCCGCTGCAGACCGCTGCGCCAAGCGCCGCAGCATGACCGCCATGCTGCCGGGGGATCTGTTTGAAGATCTAGGGTGGATTTTGGGGGAGCTGGGGCGATAAGGCTGCGGACCGAAAGGCGGCAGGCGGAGGAAGGCTGCAGCGGGGTGAGGGCACCCCGCCCTACAGGTGGACGGGAAGTTTGTGGTAATGGGGTCTGACGAGATATAAGGCAAGGCCCGTCAAAGCCCCTCAGGCCTCGCAGGCTCGACCAGTCCTTCGGACCCGAACCCCTCTGTCGCTTCGCGACATCTCCCCGCGCAGCGGGGAGTCACCCCACTGCGTGAGGAGCCTTTTACGCGGGCAAAGCCCGCGAGAGAAGCCTCCCCTTTCAGGGGAGGTGGCCGCGAAGCAGGCCGGAAGGGTTCAGCCCGTTGACGGGGGCATAGCAAAGTCGCGGGCCGGGCATGCCCGGCCCCTACGGACTGCTGTGAATGGGTTGCGAACGAGAGGGGCAAGGGAGGGCGGCAGCCCGCCCCTTTGCAGTTGGCGGGCGGTGACGCAAAGCCCGTCGAGACCCTTCAGGCCTCGCAAGCTCGGCCAGCTCCCCTGATGGGGAGCCTTTTGCGGGCTGCCGCCCGAGATTATCGCAGCCGTTAAAAACAACGGGGGTTCGAGGGAACTCCCGAATTTCGAAACGGAGCAGAGGGCGCGGGCGTTAAGCGCGAACAGTAATACTGCGTTCGCGTAGCCCGCGCCCTCTGCGACCTCCACTTTGGGAATCCAAGGGGCGTGTAGCCCCTTGGTCGCGGGTCCCGCTTGGCGGCGCACAACGAGCGCCGCCAGTTTGCTGCGCAAACCCGCTCTTGCGGTTGATTGCCCCGCGGGGGCAATCATTGTGCGCTCCCCAGTTTCGCTGTGCTCAACTGTGGCCCCACGCGCACAACCCCGCACCGCGTCGAAACAGCGGCAATTTTCTTTGGTTCTTTCTTTTGTTGGCAAAAGAAAGAACAACCTCCCGGGAGGCAGTCGTTCCCGGTCTTGCCACCCGCCCCTATAGGGTGTATAATAGGACTATATCTGCCAGACTCAGGAAAGGAGCCGCTGTTATGTCGCGCAAAGAAGGCCAGAAACGCAAACTGCTTGTTCTTTTGGAGATCCTCGCCCGGGAAACCGACGAGAAGCACCCCTTGAGTGTTCCCCAGCTGGTGGAAAAATTGCAGGAGCACGGCGTCGTCGCCGAGCGCAAAAGCGTCTACGATGACCTGAACACCTTAAACAACCTGCCCGACACCAAATATGAGATCGTGCAGCAGCGCGGGCGCGGCGGCGGCTACTATATGACCGATGCTCCGTTTGAGCTTGCCGAGCTCAAGCTGCTCGTCGATGCCGTCTACGCCAGCAAATTCATCACGGCGCGCAAATCCAAAATCCTGATCGACAAGCTCGGCCAGTTCACCTCCACATACCGGCAGGAGGAGCTGGACCGTAAGGTACTGGTCAGCGGGCGTATCAAGAGCACCGACGAGAAGATTCTGTACACCGTCGATGCGCTGCACGCCGCCATCACGGCAGGGGAGCAGGTCACCTTCAAATACTGCGACTGGAACCTGCAAAAGCGGATGGCCCCGCGCCACGACGGCCAGCTCTACCGCGTCAGCCCGTGGGTGCTCGTGTGGGAGAACGGCAACTATTATTTGATTGCCTACACCGAGGGGCGACTCAAGCACTACCGCGTCGACAAGATGCAGAACGTTCACCAGCTGCCCGACACGACCCGTGAGGGTGCCGGGGAATACGCCAATTTCGACGTAAATACGTATATGCAGCAGATGTTCGGCATGTTCAACGGCCCGCTCAAGCGGGTCACGCTGCAATGCGAGAACCGCTTTGCCGGGGCGATGATCGACCGGTTCGGCACCGCGCCGATCCTGACACCCTGCGCCGACGGCGAGCACTTTACGATGACCGCCGAGATTCAGGTCAGCCCGCAGTTCTTCGGCTGGGTGGCCGGGTTCGGCACCGGCGTCGTCGTCTCCGGCCCGCCGGAGGTCCGCGCCGAAATGAAGAAAACGCTGGATCAGCTGCAGGAGCTTTACCGCTGATTTGCAATACCGGCGTAAATATGGTAAAATAGATTGTTTAAATCTATCACCGTAGGGAGGACATCACCTCTTGCTGGAAAAGAACCAACGCTTCAAAAGCCTTTTGTATGTGCTGGCGGACGCGGCACTGCTTTTCATCGGCTTTTTGCTTGCCAACTATATCCGTTTCAATTACGTCCGCTACTTTGAGCCGGGCGGCGCAGGGCCTGCGCTGGCCGTGGCCCGGGACCCGCGCAACATCATTGCCGGGCTGGCCACGTCGCTGGTGCTCGTGCTCATCTACTGGGTCGCCGGTATCTACAGCACCACGCGGCTGCGCGGCCTGGCCGAGCGCTGCACCAAGATTGCCGTCATCAACGCGGCGGGACTGCTGATCTTCATTGGTGCTTTGTATCTGATGCACCTGGACGACTACTCCCGTATCGTACTGGCGCTGTTCTACATCCTCGGCACGGCAGGCGTCGTGATCGAGCGTATGATCCTGCGCTGGGTAGACCGCGCCCGCCGCCGCAAGGGGCTGGGTCTGCGCCATATCCTGCTGGTGGGCGGCGGTAAATCCGCCGCGCTCTATCTGCGCGCGCTCGAGCACAACCCCTACTACGGCTTTGTCGTGGACGGCTATCTGGCCGGAATCGAAGAACCGGGTCTTGGTGTGCGCTACATGGGCAGCTATGATGCGCTGTCCGCCCGGCTCGACGAGGTTGCCGTCGATGAGGTCGTCGTAGCGCTGGAGGCTGACGAGATTGAATTGCTGCCCCATGTTTTTGCCGCCTGCGACAAAAACGGCGTGCGCATCACGATGGTACCGTTCTACAGCGACTATCTGCCCGCCCGGCCCACCATTGACGTGCTGGACGAGTGCAAGCTCATCAATGTGCGGCAGACGCCGTTTGACAATCTGCTCAACGCCGCTGTCAAGCGCGGGCTTGATATTATCGGCAGCCTGATCCTGATCATTCTGACCAGTCCTGTCATGCTGGTCACGGCCATCGGCGTCAAGCTGTCCAGCCCCGGGCCGGTCATCTTCAGGCAGGAGCGCATCGGCTTGAACAAAAAGCCCTTCATGATGTACAAGTTCCGCTCGATGCGGGTCAATGTGCAGCAGGAGACCGGCTGGTCCACCGACTGCGACCCGCGCAAGACCCACTTCGGCAGCTTTATCCGCAAGTTCAGCCTGGACGAGCTGCCCCAGTTCTTCAACGTGCTGAAAGGGGATATGTCCCTCGTCGGGCCGCGGCCCGAGGTGCCCTACCATGTGGAGCATTTTAAAGAGGAGATCCCGCGCTACCTTGTGCGCCAGCAGGTCCGCCCCGGCTGCACGGGCTGGGCGCAGATCCACGGCCTGCGCGGCGACACCGACATTGCCGAGCGCATCCGCTACGACATCTGGTACATCGAAAACTGGACCGTGGCGCTGGACATCAAGATCATCTTCCGCACCGTGTTCGGCGGCAAGATGGTCAACGACGAAAAACTACAATAACGCCCTGTGCGTTACCGGACGGGAGTGTCTGTAATGAGCAAAAAGGAGCCCAAGGTCGCCATCGTTCACGACTGGCTTGTCGGCTACGCCGGCGGGGACCGCGTTGTGGACGCCATGAAGCGCGTTTTCCCCGATGCCGTCATCTACACCCTTGTGTACGACCCCAAAAACATGCCCGAGCACTTTAAAAGCTATGACATCCGCACAAGCTGGTTCCAGAAGGTGCCCTTCTCCAACAGGCTGTACAAGGCCATGCTGCCGCTGATGCCCCGCGCGTTTGAGGCGTTCGACCTGACCGAGTACGATCTGGTGCTGTCGTCGTCCTCCTCCTGTTCCAAAGGCGTCATCACCCGCCCGGATGCCGTACACATCTGCTACTGCCACACGCCGATCCGTTATGTGTGGGATTTTTACTACACCTACCGCGACAACGCCAACTGGCTAGCGAAGCTCGTCATGCCCGGCCAGATGCACAAAATGCGCATCTGGGACAAGTGCGCCGCGGACCGCGTGGATTATTTCATCGCCAACTCGCATTATATCGCCCAGCGCATCAAAAAATATTACCGGCGTGACAGCGATGTCATTTACCCCTGCTGCCACATCAACGAGTCGCCTTTTGTCGAAAAGGAGGACTTCTACCTGACCGTGGGCCGTCTGACCTGGTACAAGCGCGTGGATCTGGCCGTGCAGGCCTGCACGCGCCTTAACAAGCGCCTCGTCGTCATCGGCGGCGGGGGAGAGATGGACAAGCTCAGGGCCATGGCCGGGCCGACCATCGAGTTCAAGGGCGGCGGTCTGTCCGACGAAGAAGTGCGCAGCTACTACCTGCGCGCGAAGGGCTTCCTTTTCCCGGGTGAAGAGGACTTTGGCATCACCCCCGTCGAGGCCCAGAGCGCGGGCACGCCGGTGCTGGCCTATGGCCGCGGCGGCGCGTGCGAGAGCGTGCTGCCCGGCAAGACCGGCTACTGGTTTAAAGAGCAGACCGTCGAGAGCCTGGCCGACTGCATCGAACGGTTTGAGCGCGACGGCGTGGCCTGTTCCAAAGAGGAAATCCGTGAGCACAGCCGCTCCTTCAGCGAGGAACGCTTTGAGCGCGAGCTGAAGGAATACTGCCTGCGCCGCATGGCCGACTGGCAGCAGGAGCTGCTCGACTGCTCCCACTGGGAGAAGGAGGAACTGGATTGAACCCTATCGTCATCAACGGCACGGTACTGTGTGACAATATCACCGGCATCCCGCGCTATGTCTATGAGAATGTCGTCCGGCTGGACAAGCTGATCGAGGGCACCGGCCTGGACGTCCGCATTGCCTACCGCGACGACGGGCGGCCCATCCATCTGCCGGAGCTGAAAAACATCCGGCTGGTGCCGCTCAAGTCCATCCCGTATTTTTACAATCTGGCCGTGCTGCCCGCCTACCTGCGCCGCACCCATGCGTTTTACGTGGGCCTTGCCAGCGATATGCTGCTGACCCGCCGCAGCGTCGTGGTGCTGCACGACATCCGCCCGCTGGTCATGGATACCGACAAGGGCTTTTTCCGCTTCAAGTTCTGGGTACACTGCCTGTCCACCAAATGGTTCGCCCAGCGGGTGTTCACAGTCAGCGACAACCAGCGGCACCTCATCAGCGAGAAGCTCGGCATCACGCTGGACAAGATCGGCATCACCTACAACGGCTGGGAGCACATGAAGAACGTCACCCCCGACGAGAGCATTTTTGACAAGATGCCCGGCGTCAAAAAAGGGGAGTACTTCTACGCCCTCGGCAGTTTGGCAAAGCATAAAAACTTCAAGTGGATCCGAGAGGTCGCCCGCCGCAGCCCCGACAAGACGTTTGTCGTCGCGGGCGGCAAGGACCTGCGTGCCTTTGGCGACGACGCCGAGGCGAAGGACACCCACAATGTGTTCTACCCGGGCTATGTGTCCGATGCCGAGAACGCCGCGCTGATGAAGCACTGCAAGCTGTTTTTGCACCCCGCCGTGTTCGAGGGCTTTGGCATCCCGCCGCTGGAGGCGCTGGCCCTGGGCGCGCCGGTCGCACTGGCCAACGCCACCTGCCTGCCCGAGCTGTACGGCGATACGGCGCGGTATTTTGACCCGTATGATTATGATGTGGATCTTGACGCGCTGGCCGCCCAGCCCGTGGCCGCGCCCGACGAGGTCCTGAAAAAGTACAGCTGGGACAAGACCGCCGAGTTCTGGCTGCACGAGATGGAGAAGTATGCAAAGCAGTGAAGCGGCAGCTCCCGCAGGGTAAGGCCCCTCAGGCCTCGCAAGCTCGGCCAGCGCCCCACCCTGTGGGGCGCCTTTCACGGGCGTACACCCGAAAAAAGCCTCCCTTTTCAGGGGAGGTGGTCGAGCGCCAGCGATGACCGGAAGGGCTCTGGCCATTTCCCGCTGCCACATCACCTATCCCACAAAAGGAGGAGCATTATTCTTATGTTTATTATAATCACCCTGCTCCTCACCGTGCTCGTCTCCGGCATCTTCGGTGCGGTTCCTGCGGCAGTATCCCGCCGCAGGGTTTCCCGCCGCGACGCTGCCTGGGCTGCCGGGCTCTGGCTGGCCGTCTGGGTGTTCGCTCTGTGCGCCTACCACCGCCCCGGGCTGACCGTCGGCTTCCATGCGTTCCGGCTCGTCGCCCTCACCGCCATGACCGGCTGGGCGGGGCTTGTCACCGCCGGGCTGCGCAGCCTCGGGCGCAAAGGGTTAAAGGCCGTCGTCCCGCTGCTGGCCGTCACGGCGCTGGGGCTGGAGGTGTTCGTCGGCAATGTGGCCTACTTCAACACCCACAGCTACACGCCGTTTCAGCTCGTCGATTACCTTGACGACAACATCAACGTCGGGCGCGGCGTCGGCACGATCTCGCTCGACGAGGGCCGCACCTATCTGCGGTTCCTCGACATTGACCAGCCCATCTACAACCTGCGGTTTGACGGTCTGGTCAGCGACGACACCGAGCCGCTCCACGCCGACAGCGCCGTGATCTTCACCATTGAGGGCACCGACGCCGCCAACACCGAGCTGACCCGCTTCGGCAGCTGGCAGGTGGGGCTGCAGGCCCCGCGCACCCAGGTCATCAGCCTGGACCTAAGCGGCTCCGTCGGGATGCTGACGCTGACCGCTGCCGGGTACAGCTCCACCTACGCGCAGTTCCCGGTGGCGCTGACCTTCCGCGGCATCACGGCCAACGCGCCGCGCGCGCTGGATTTCTCGATTTTGCGCTTCTGCGCGATATTTCTGGCGCTGCTGGCCGTCTACGGCCTGCGCCCGGCCAGCGGGCTGTGGCACCGCCGCTGGCTGGCGGGCAACGTCTGTGACCGCGCCGCAGCCGCCGTGCTGGGCCTTGTGCTGGCTGCCTTCGTCGTGGTCATCCCGTTCTGGGAGCCGAGCAACACCGGCCTTGCCACAAAAGATTACAACACCGCGTTCTGGGACGGGGAGAGCACGGTCAGCTTCGTCTACCAGCAGTACGGCGCGCTGGCGCACAGCCTGCTGAATGGGCGCCTTGACCTGGAGGCCGACCCGCCCGCCGAGCTGCTGGCGCTGGACAACCCCTACGATGCCGGGGCGCGCGACGCCGCGCAGATCAACGACATCCACTGGGACCACGCCTTTTACAACGGGCGCTACTACGTCTATTTTGGCATTGTACCGTGTCTTTTGTTCCAGTTGCCGTTTGAGGCACTGACCGGCATCCAGAACCTGGCCTATGCGCCCTGCATGGTCCTGCTGGGGCTGATCTTCCTCGCCGCCTGCTTCGGCGTCGTCGGGCAGGCCGTGCGCCGGTGGTTCCCGCAGGCGTCCGCCGCAGCGTACCTGCTGGCCGTGGCCGCCGTAGCGCTGGGCAGTCAGTTCTACTATCTGTTGCTGCGCCCCTACATTTATGAATATGCCATCCTCTGCGGTGCGGCGCTGCTGATGCTGGGGCTTTGGCTCTGGCTCTCCGCCGCCAGCACGCCGGTGGAAAAGCGCGGTGCGCTGGTCGTCAAGCTCGTCTTCGGCAGCCTCTGCGTGGCGCTCGTCGCCGGGTGCCGCCCCCAGATGGAGCTGTTTGCGTTTTTGGCCGTGCCCATCTTCTGGCCGCGGTACATCGGGCAGAAGCGGCTGCGCAGCCGCGCCGGGGCAGGGGAGGCCGCCGCGTTCCTGCTGCCGGTGGTGCTGGTCGCTGCCGGGCTCATGTGGTACAACGCTGCGCGGTTCGGCTCGCCCTTTGACTTTGGCGCCAACTACAACCTGACCGGCAACGATATGACCCAGCGCGGCTTCAACGCCGTGCGCATCGGCCCGGCTGTGTTCACGAGTCTGTTCGAGCTGCCCAGCTGGCAGGGTGTTTTCCCGTTCCTGCGGGAGACCGACGTCCAGACGAACGCCGTCATCCGCACGATCAGCGAGAAGTTCACGGGCGGCATTCTGGCCGCCACGCCGTACCTGTGGGTGCTGGCGCTGCTGCTGCTTCCCGCGTTCCGCCACTGTCTGCACCGCCGCCGTGTCACCGCCTGTGTGGTCTACGGCAGCCTGGCCGCCATGGTCGTCATGACCGTCGTTGACTGCGAGATGGCCGGGGTGCTCTACCGTTATCTAATGGATTACAGCCCCGTGCTGCTGCTTGGTGCGGCGCTGTGCTGGTTCTGCGCCGAAGGTGCACTCTCCCGCCGCGCAGCGCTGGGGGAGGGCACTGCCGCTGCGGCGCTGCCCGCACTGCGCACCGTCATGGCCGCCGCCGCGGCGTACACCGCCGTCTACCGCTTCTGCACGCTCTTTGCCATGGAGCCGTGGCTGCAGGGCATGAATCCTTCCCTTTACTACACCGTCAGCCGCCTTGTTCAATTCTGGATGTAAAATCCGCCCGGAGGTCCTGTTATTATGGATAAAATCGCCGTTCTGATCCCCTGCTACAACGAGTCCAAGACTGTCGAGAAGGTCGTCTCGGATTTCCGCCGCGTCCTGCCCGATGCCACCGTCTACGTCTACGACAACAATTCCACCGACGGCACGGCCGAGCTGGCCGCCGGAGCCGGGGCGGTCGTCCGCCACGAGTACCGGCAGGGCAAGGGCAATGTCATGCGCCGCATGTTCCGCGAGATCGACGCAGAGGCGTACATTCTTGTGGACGGCGACGACACCTACCCCGCGGAGGCCGCGCCCGAGATGGTCGCTGCCGTGACCGGGCGCCAGGCCGACATGGTCGTCGGTGACCGCCTGTCCAGCACCTACTATACCCAGAACAAGCGCCCGTTCCACAACTTCGGCAACGATCTGGTGCGGTTCTGCACAAATCATTTGTTTGGCGGCAAGATCAAGGACATCATGACCGGCTACCGCGCGTTCAGCTACCAGTTCGTCAAGACCTATCCCGTGCTGTCCCGCGGGTTTGAGATCGAGACCGAGATGACGATCCACGCCCTGCAGCGCAACATGCAGGTCGAGAACGTTGTCATTGACTACCGTGACCGTCCGGAAGGGTCGGAGAGCAAGCTGAACACCTACTCCGACGGCTTTAAAGTATTGGGCACGATTGCGCGGCTGTTCAAGAACTACCGCCCGTTCAGCTTTTTCGGCATTCTGGCCGCGATCCTGGCCGTGTTCGGCATCGGCTTTATGATCCCGGTGCTGGGCGAGTATTTCCGGACCGGCCTTGTGCCGCGCTTCCCGACTTTGATCGTCTGCTGCTTTGTGCTGGTGGCGGCGCTGCTGCTGTTTATCTCGGGCATCATCCTCTCGAGCCAGCTTGCCAAGGATGCCCGCGACTTTGAGTTCCAGCTGCAGACCGTGCATCATTGGCACAGTGAAAAGAAATAAGCCTTCCCCCTCGGGGGAAGGTGGCCGAGGCCCCGCCCGAGGCCGGATGAGGGGCAAGCCTGCGGCAGCCGCCCGTTTACGGGCTTTCTCCGTAAGCTCTCCCCTCATCCGTCACCTGCGGTGACAGCTTCCCCCTCGGGGGAAGCCCTTTTGCCCCAGCCCGCAAACCGGGACACCCGGTCTGCGGGCTTCTTGCTTTTTGGGGCGCAATGGGCTATAATAGTTTTATATGTGCGCACTGCACATACTACGTACAACAAAGAGGGACTATCAAGGGAGTATATACATTATGACGAAAATTGCCGCATCGATCCTGTCGGCCGATTTTGCCAACCTGAAGCATGACTGCACCCGCCTGTTGGAGGCCGGTGTCGACCTGATGCACTTTGACGTGATGGACGGGCACTTTGTACCCAATATCAGCTACGGCGCGCCGGTGCTGAAATGCCTGCATGCCGCTATGCCCGACGTCTACTACGACGTCCACCTGATGATCAGTGACCCGGCCCGCTACGCCGCTGACTTTGCCAGGGCAGGGGCCAGCCTCATCACCTTCCACCTCGAAGCTGTGCCGGACACGGCAGAGGAGGTCATCGCCGCTATCCGCGCTGCGGGCTGCCAGGTCGGCATCAGCATCCGCCCCGGCACGCCGGTGGAAGCTGTTTTCCCGTATCTGGGCGTTGTCGATCTGATCCTAGTCATGAGCGTGGAGCCCGGTTTCGGCGGACAGAAGTTCATCCCCACCACCCCCACGCGCATTGCCGCCATCTGTGCCGAGCGCACCCGCCGCGGCTGTGATACCCTGATCGAGGTGGACGGCGGCATCAACACCGAGACCGGCCCCCTGTGCATCGCTGCCGGGGTCGACTGGCTCGTGGCCGGAAGTTCGCTGTTCCATGCCATGGATCCTGCCGCTGTGGTAAACGTCCTGCACAGCAAGTAAAGGAGCTCTTTCCCTATGCCCAATCGTAAAAAAGTTGAACGCAGCGCGAACTACAGCTACTACAGTGACCTGCTGTGGTGCACAGTCCCGCTGATCGGCATGTCGTGGTATTACTACGGTGCGCGCCCGGTGCTTTTGCTGCTGGCCGCACTGCTGACCGCCTACCTGTGCGACTGTGCCCTGGCCCCGCTGCACGGCACGGGCTACCAGTCCCATGAGCCGTCCAGTGAGTGCTTTGCCGCGCTCATCGCGCTGCTGATGCCTGCCAGCATTTCGTATCCCATCGTCATTTCCGCCGTCATCGTCGCCGTGCTCGTCAAGGAGGCGTTCGGCGGCGAGGGCCACTATCCGTTCCATCCCGCCGCCGTCGGCGTCGTCGTGGCCGGTATCTCGTGGCCGCAGGACGTCTTTTCGTACCCCATTCCCGGCACGCAGCTGCCGCTGTTCGGCAGCGTGAACACCACTCTCGTCGAGGGCATGAACGCCACTCTGCGGGATGGCGGTCTGCCCAGTGCCAGCACGATGAACCTGCTGACCGGCAACGTCTCCGCCGCCATGGGCACCAGCGCTGCGCTGGTCGTGATGGCCTGCGGGCTGTTCCTGCTTGTGCGCGGGCACATCAAGCTTTCTGTCGTTATTCCGTTCTTTATCTTTGTCATCGGCCTGCCGTGGTTCTTCCCGAATCTGAACGAGCTGCCGACCTTCAGCCTGCCGTGGGAATATATCCGCCAGCGCTTCTATCTGGAAAAATATGTCGTCCTGTCCGGCACGGCACTGTTCACCGGCCTGTTCTTGGTCTGTGAGCCGGTCACGATGCCGGACCGCCGCATGAGCCGCATCATCTACGGCGCGGCGCTGGGCATCATGACCTATGTGTTCCGCGTGTTCAGCCCGTATGAGTGCGCGGCCTGCTGTGCGCTGCTGATCGTCAGTTCCATCCCCGAATGGCTCGACCTCATCAGCCACCGCACCGAACGCATCCGCTTTATGAGAGAGGAGGAGCAGCGCCTTGCCAATTCAACAAAACCCGAATAAGCGCCGGGGCGAGGAGCGCTCCGAAACCTTAATTATCCCGCACATCACCAGGGAGATGCTCGAGGTCGCCCGCGCCATGGCGGAGAAGGGCGCCTCCCGCGCCGAGATCGAGGCCGCCCTTGCCGCCATGCAGACCGGCAAGGCGCCCGCCGCCCCGGCGGCCCCTGCACCGGAAAAGCAGCCCGGCGCACCGCAGCAGCCCGCGCCCGGGCGCAGTGATGCCGCCCGCAGCGGCGGCATCATCCCGACGAGCCGCCCGCGGTACACCGCCGCGGAGCGCCGCGCCATGCTGGAGGAGGTCCAGCGCCGCCAGGCTGAGCGCGAGGCCGCCCGCCAGGCGGAAGCCCAGGCCGAGGAGGATCGGTTCCGCAGCTACCGGGACCGGGAGTACGGCAGGAGCCCCGCGGTCACACCGTCCGCAGCACCCCAGCCCACTCCCGCTGCCCGCAGCAGCCAGACGCCCGCAGCAGCTGACGAGACCCGCACGATCTCGATCCCGAAGCGCAGAACTGCCGAGCCTGCCGAGCCTGCCGCCCATGCCGTGCAGCCCCCTGCACCCGCGGCACAGCCCGCCCAGCAGCCCACGCAGGTCATGCCGCCGGTACAAAAGGCGGCCCCTGCGGCACCGGCTGCGCCCACCCCGGCAGAGCACACCGCCCACCCGGAGCCGACCCCTGCGCCGAAGTCCAAAAAAGCCAGTGCCTCGCGTTCCTACGCCGCGGCGGAGGCTGCCCTGAACGAGCGCATCCGCGCCGACCACATCTGGCTGTCCAACCCCGTGCTTGTGCGCGGCCTCGGCATGGCCCCGGTCATCGGTGCCGCGCTGGACGGCCGGCGGGCGCTCATGCTCTGTATCGCCTCGCTGATTTTGGTCACCTTCACCCGTGTGCTGGCCGTGGCCATCTGCCACCTGACAAAGAACCGCTTCCGCCCCGTGGTGTACTGCTACTCTGCGGCGCTTCTCTACATCCCTACGTATGTTTTGCTCTACGCACTGTTCGGCTCTGACCTGACGCTGCTGGGCATCTACCTGCCGATCATGGTCGTGGAGCCCGCCATCGTCAAGCGCATGGAGTTCTCCGACCTTGAACCCGTGAGGGATGCGTTCCGCCACGGCTTCAACAACGCGCTCGGCATGTGTGTTGTGCTGCTCATCGTGGGCTGCCTGCGTGAGCTGCTGGCCACGGGTGCGGTCTTTGGCAACGTCATCCTGCACAATGCGCTGCTGCCGCTGGCTGCACTGCCCGCGGGCGGCTTTGTCATCGTGGGTATCCTGGCCGCCATCTGGTGCGCCGCTGCCAACCTGTACACCGATTATAAACATGAGGAGGTGCGCCGCCTGTATGCTGACCGTAAGCACTGAGCTGCAGCCGATTTTAAACGGTATTGTGCAGTTTATCAGCTATATGGTGCTGGCCGTCTTTGCGGAGAATGTCATCCTGGCCCGCGCGCTGGGCGTCACCCGCCTGATGAAGCTCGTGCCCGACCACCGCGCGCAGGTCTGGGATTTCTGCCTGCCGCTGCTGCTGGTCATCACGCTGTCCGCACCTGCCGGCTGGGCCGCACACGACCTGTTTTTCCCGTGGCTGCGTGATTATCTGCCCGCATGGCTGCCCATTTCGGCCCTGCGGCCCATCGTCTACCTGACCTGCGGCATCGCGGCCATGGCCGTGGCCTGGCTGCTGCTGGGCGTGCTGCCCCGCAAGCTGCGCGCCAGCTGCCGCAGCCAACTCAGCCTTGCCACCTGCAGCACCGCCGTGCTGGGCACGATGCTCATCTGCGCGAACCAGAACTATACGATTTTGCAAAGCGTCGCGTTCGCTCTGGGCAGCGGGCTGGGCTATGTCTTTGCCGTCTTTATCGTTCGGGAGGGCCGCCGCCGTCTGCGCAGCAAGGCCATCTCCTCGATCTTCCAGGGTCTGCCCAGCTCGATGATCTACGTCGGCGTGCTGTCGCTGGCGATCTACGCCCTGGTTGGCCACACCGTTGTTCTGTAACTGTTAGGGGGTCGTTGTTATGTCCGAAGCCTGCTTTACCGCAGCCGATATTTTACTGCCCGCCGCCGGGGTCCCGCTGGACTCGTGGGCCTGCATCGCCGTTGACCAGTTCACCTCCCAGCCGGAGTACTGGCAGCGCGCCGAGCACCTGGCCGACGGCAAGCCCAGCACCCTGCACATCGTTCTGCCGGAGGCATACTTAGGCACCCCACAGGAGGCTGAGCGCTTAGAGAGCATCCGCCGCACGATGGAGGAGTACCGTAAGTCCGTTCTGACCCGGAAAGTACATGGCTACGTTTATGTTGAGCGCACCCAGATGGACGGCACGGTCCGGCAGGGCCTTGTCGGCGCTGTCGATCTTGATGCCTACGACTATGCGAAGGGCTCCAAGCCCGCCATCCGCCCGAGCGAGAGCACCGTTGTGGAGCGCATCCCGCCGCGCCTCAAGGTCCGCCGCGGGGCGACGCTGGAAACGCCCCACGTCATGATGCTGGCCGACGACGCCGACTGCACGCTGATCGAGCCCATCGGGCTGATGAAGAACCAGCTGCCGCCGCTCTACGACGGTGAGCTGATGCTGGGCGGCGGGCATCTGCGCGGCTGGGCCGTCGAGGACCCCGCGCTGATCGCCGGGATCGACGCCGCGCTGGCGGCGCTGGCCGACCCTGCCGCCTTTGCCCGCCGCTGGCCCGCTGCCAAAGGGCAGCAGCCGATGGTACTGGCCGTCGGTGACGGCAATCACAGCCTGGCCACCGCCAAGGCCTACTGGGAGGAGCTGAAGCCCACCCTGAGCGAGGAGCAGCGCAGGACCCATCCGGCGCGCTGGTGCCTGGCCGAGGTCTGCAACGTCCACAGCCCCGCCATTGAGATCGAGCCGATCCACCGCGTCGTGTTCGGCGTCGGTGCCAAGGAGCTGTATGCCGCGCTCGACGCCTGGGACCAGCAGCAGGGGAGCAGCACGACGATGTCCGACCAGCGTCTGCGCCTGGCCGATGCCCACGGCGAGAGTGCCGTCGCGCTGGCCAACCCGCCCGCGCCGCTGACCGTCGGCAGTGTGGAGGCATTTCTGGCGGACTTCCTGCCCGCCCATCCCGGCGTGACCGTGGACTACATCCACGGCGAAAGCACGGCGCTGGCGCTGGCCTCCGACCCGGCCAAACCAGCCACGGCCATTCTGCTGCCCGACTTTGCGAAGGCTGACCTGTTCAAGGGCGTTGTGCTGGGCGGCGTGCTGCCCCGCAAGACCTTCAGCATGGGCCATGCCGAGGAAAAACGATATTACAATGAATGCCGTGTCATCGGCGTATAACAGGATTCAGGTGAATTATGGAAAAAGCTGCACAAACCCCGAACGGTGCACCGCACCGTCGCCGCCGCCGTCGCCCTGCCGGCAATGGCAGCGCCCCGCAGGCGCAGCAGCCCGCGCGTGAGGGGAAAGCCCCCGCACAGCCGCGCAAGCCGGCCCCGCAGACCGCTGCGCCCGCAACCCCCAAGGCACCGCGCAGCGAGAATGCGCCCCGCGCCAATGGCAGCCACCCCGCCGCGGGCAGGGCAGACCCGCCCAACCGCAGAGCCAGCAGGCACCGCGCCAGAACGCCCCGGCCCAGCGCCCGGCTGCACCCCAGAATGCGCCCCAGAGCGCACGCCCTGCCGCGCCCCAGCCGCCGCGCCGCAATGCCCGCCCGGCCCCGCAGGTGCCCAGCCAGCCGCTGCGCGACCAGCCCAAGGCACCGCGTCCGCCCCGCAATGCCCGCGCCCCGCGCAGCACCGCGCCGGAGCAGCCGGGTCTCGATCTGATCTCCCGCCGCCCGCCGAAGCAGAAGTTCGCAAATTTCGAGGACTATCTTGCCGCCCACGGCGGTATGACTGTGCCGCTGCCGCCCGAGGCATCGGACGCAGCGGACACCCCCGAGACGGCCACGCCCGCCGAGGCTGCCGAATGACCCCCGCCACCGCGGCAGCCCTGCGCTGCCCCGTATGCGGCGGGCCGCTGCTGCTGGCCGGGCGCAGCCTGCGCTGTGCCAGAGCCCACAGCTTTGACCTTGCCAAAGAGGGCTACGCCTACTTACTGCCGATGCAGAAGAAGCACGCCGCCGACCCCGGCGACGGCAAGGCCATGGTCCGCGCCCGCCGCGCATTCCTGTCGGCAGGGCACTACGCCCCGCTGATGGCGACGCTGGCCGCGCTTTGCGCCGCACTGCCCCACGACCATATTGTGGACGCCGGCTGCGGCGAGGGCAGCTACGATAAGTATTTGTATGACGCGCTGGGCTGCCCTCAGATTGCGGCGTTCGACCTGTCCAAGGAGGCCGTACGGCTGGCGTCAAAGCTCATGCCCGACGCGGCGTTCTGTGTCGGCGGCAGCTTTTGTGCGCCGGTGCGCGACGGCTGGGCCGACCTGCTTTTGAACATCTTCTCGCCCATGGCCGAGGCCGAGTTTGCCCGTATGCTGCGCCCGGGCGGGCATCTTGTTTACGCCGTGCCCACCGCGCGGCATCTGTTCGGCCTGAAAGAGATTTTGTACGACTGCCCGTATGAAAACGAGGTCCGACAGACCGAATACGACGGCTTTGCGTTCGTGAAGGCCGTTGAGTCCACCGCTGTCATCACGCTGGAAGGGCAGAGTGTGCAGGATTTGTTCGCCATGACGCCCTATTACTGGAACACCCCCGCCGACGGCGCAGCCCGGCTTGCGGAATGTGAAAGCCTGACGACAGAGATCGGGTTCCGGTTTTTGGTGTATCAAAAGGTATAACACACAGCACTATGTAGGGGCCGGGCATGCCCGGCCCGCAGGTTTGCAGCCGCCACCCGGAAACGGGTTGCCGCGCAAAGCTGCGGGCGAGGCATGCCTCGCCCCTACGTTCTTTAGCTCTCCTCCGGCGGTACGATTCCCGGGCCATACGGCTCCTGCGCAGGTGGGACAATGACCTCCTGCGTCTGCTTCGGCTCATCCTCGTCGCGGTACTGCTCGTCGGGCACTTCGCTCAAATCGGTCCAGAAGCCTTCGCGCTCATCCTCGGCACCGCGGGGTCCAAATTCATCAAACATACCAGACACTCCTTTATAATAGTGTATAAGCGCGGCCCTTGCGGCCTACACTGTAGGCATAGTCTTTGCTGGGGGAGTGTGGGTTATGCGTTCCAACCGCGGAATTTTCTGGTACAGCCTCGGGCTGACGCTGCTTCTGCTGCTGCCGATGGTGCTGACCGTCGCGTTCTTCACCGACCAATACCAGAAGCAGCAGCTCCTGCGCCAGGCGTCGGCGGCGGACAGTACGCTGCACATCGAGCCGGGTGCGCAGGGCGTGTATACGCTGCTGCTCGTCGTCCAGCAGGAGGAGCCCGCCTTTGTGCTGGCCCGTGCGGACGGCCCGCAGCAGACGGTCACACTCTGCGCACTGCCGGGTTCGCTGCGCGTCAGCGCACCCTCGGGCACAACAACGCTGGCGGAGTGTGCGCTGTCTGCCGGGGCCGGGCGGGCCGCACAGCTGCTCGTCGGCACGGTGGCTACGGGGGAGACCTCCGCCCCGGCGCTGCACTATATCGCGGCCACGCCCGCCACCTGGGCGGACTGCGCGGGCCGCACAGCCTCGGCACGCATCGACACGGCATCGCTGCTGGATGCCGCCGCACGCACGCGCCTGGGCTACGGCGAGGATCCCATCGCCGTGTGTACCGCCGCGCAGGCGTCGGAGCTGATCGCCCAATTGCAGGCGGCGCTGCCCGGGGCAGGGGAGGGCTGCATGGCCCGCGCCGCCGTCTGGGCGGCGTTCCTGCGGCAGGACCCGGCGCTGCTGGCCGGTCTGCCCGACGGTCTGCGCAGCCGCAGTGCCCGGCTGCTGACCGACCTGCTGGCCGCAGACCTGAACGCCCTGGGCGAGACACTAGCCTATTTAAGTGCCCGCACCGCCCTGACGATTGACTACACCACCGCCGCCGTGGCCGCTGCCCGGGGCGGCGTGCAGCTGACGGAGGAGGGGATGGCAGCCGTTTGCGCCCTCCTGCTGTGACGGGGAACGCGGCTATGCCCGCCCGCGGAGCTTCCGCTTCTGCGTTCGGCGCAAGGCCGTCAAAATTTTACAAGAATTTTTGCAAAACCGCTTGACGTAGACCCGCAGTCGTGTTATTATGATAGCACCTCTTTTGCGGGTTTATTTTTTATGCCCTTTTTCAAGGGCGCCTGCAAGCGCGAGGGAGGCTTATTAACCGATAATGGAGGTGCCGAACAATGACTGTCAAGATCACCCTGGCCTGCACGGAGTGCAAGCAGCGCAACTACAACAAGGAGAAGAACAAGAAGAACTCTCCGGACCGTCTTGAGATGAAGAAGTATTGCCGTTTCTGCAAGAAGCATACCCTTCACCGCGAAACCAAGTGAGGATAGGAGCTTAGAGATGGCAGACAATAAAGCAGCCACCGCTGCAGCCCAGACTCAAAGCGACAAGCCCAAAAAGAACGACGGCAAGAAGAAGGTCTCCTTCTTCGACAAGGTCAAGAACTTTTTCAAAGGGATCGGCAAGTATTTCAAAGATACGAAGAGCGAGCTGAAAAAGGTCGTGTGGCCCAGCAAGAACGACGTCAAAACCAATACGATCACCGTTATCGTGGTCGTGCTGGTCGCAGCTGTCGTGCTGATCCTGCTGGACCTCATCTTTGGCGGCGCCATCCACCTGTTGATCGGCGCCTGAGCGCGTTGAGCGGAGGCAAAGACAATGGCTGAGCAAGCAAATTGGTATGTGGCACATACCTATTCCGGCTATGAGAACAAGGTCGCAACCGATCTGATGACGATGGTGGAGAACCGCCACCTGCAGGATCTGATCTGCGACGTCAAGGTTCCCACCGAGACCCGCATTGAAGAAGTTTTTGACAAGCGCGGCAACAAGACCGGCGAGAAAGAGGTTCAGTCGAAGCTCTACCCCGGCTACGTCTTTATTAAAATGGTCATGAACGACAACACCTGGTACATCGTGCGCAACACGCGCGGCTGCACCGGCTTTGTCGGCCCGGAGTCCAAGCCCGAGCCCCTGACCGAGGCGGAGGTTGCCAAGATGGGCGTCGAAACCACCGTTGACCTTGAGGTCGAGTACAAGGTCGGTGATACGGTTGAGATTACCGCCGGTCCGATGGAAGGCTCCGTCGGCACCGTCGACGAGATCGACATTCCTGCGCGCAAGGTGCGCGTAAGGATCACCATGTTTGGCCGCGAGCTTCCGGCAGAGCTGGAGCTGCATCAGGTCAAGCTGTTCTGAGTTTTTCTCAGGACACCCTAGTTTCCGGTAAAGACCGCGAACGGGCCTGTGCCCGGGGTACGGTTTTTATAGGGCGCGCGGAGGTCGTGCGCCCGTGGGAGGTCTGCACCGCAGGCCGCAACTCACCACAAAATTTGGAGGTGCAAGTATTATGGCACAGAAAATCACTGGCTACATCAAGCTGCAAATTCCCGCCGGCAAGGCAACTCCGGCTCCCCCTGTTGGTCCTGCTCTGGGTCAGAAGGGCGTCAACATCATGGCGTTCACCAAGGAGTTCAACGAGCGTACCAAGAACCAGATGGGCATGATCATCCCCGTCGTCATCACGGTCTACGCTGACCGCTCCTTCTCCTTCATCACCAAGACTCCTCCGGCGCCCGTTCTGATCAAGAAGGCTGCCGGCATCGACACTGCTTCCGGCGTGCCCAACAAGAACAAGGTTGGCTCCATCACGCTGGCTCAGGCCGAGGAGATCGCCAAGACCAAGATGCCCGACCTGAACGCTGCTTCCCTGGAGGCCGCTGTCAGCATGATCAAGGGCACCGCCCGCAGCATGGGCGTTACCGTTGAGGGCTGAATAGGAGGGTAATACGCAATGAAACACGGCAAGAAGTATATCGACGCTGCTAAGCTGATCGAGAATAACAAGACTTACGATCCCAACGAGGCCCTGGAGCTGTGCTGCAAGACCGCTACCGCTAAGTTCGACGAGACCGTTGAGCTGCACGTCCGCCTGGGCGTTGACAGCCGTCACGCCGACCAGCAGGTCCGCGGCGCTGTTGTCCTGCCCAACGGCACCGGTAAGAACGTCCGCGTTATCGCCATCGCCAAGGGCGACGCCGCCAAGGCCGCTGAGGCTGCCGGTGCGCAGGAGGTCGGTGATGACGATCTGATCGCCAAGATCGCCGGCGGCTACCTGGACTTCGACGTTCTGGTCACCACCCCCGACATGATGGGCCGCGTTGGCCGTCTCGGTAAGGTCCTGGGCCCCCGTGGTCTGATGCCCAACCCGAAGGCCGGCACCGTTACCCCCGACGTCGGCAAGGCTGTTACCGACGCTAAGGCCGGTAAGATCGAGTACCGTCTGGACAAGCAGAACATCATCCATGTGCCCATCGGCAAGGCCTCTTTCGGTGCCGAGAAGCTGATGACCAACCTGGACACCGTCCTGGATGCCATCGCCAAGGCTAAGCCCGCCGCTGCCAAGGGCCAGTACTTCAAGAGCGCTACCATCGCCACCACCATGGGCCCCGGCGTCCGCGTTGCTACCAACAAGTACGGCGTATAAGTTTTTCAGCTTTGAGCTGAAAAGCGCTTGACAAACGCACGTTCGCGTGCTATACTAATTAAGCTGTTTTTGAGACAGCAGGTGCCGCAAGGCATAACGGGTTTTACCCACCTGCCGAGAAACGTGCGTTTGATTGCAATGCTTTCAAGCCCTTTCCCGGCGACGGGAAGGGGCTTTTTTCTGTATATCACATAAAAAGCCGCTTACCGAAACCAATCTGTAAGTGGAATGAGGTGAATTTCAAATGCCCAGTGCAAAGATTCTGGAAGCTAAGAAGGCTCTTGTTGCTGATCTGAACGAGAAGATCGCAGGCTCTCTGGCCGGTGTTGTCGTTGCTTACAACGGCATCAGCGTTGCTGATGACACCAAGCTGCGTAAGGAGCTGCGTGAGGCTGGCGTGCACTACATGGTCGTCAAGAACACCATGCTGCGCCTGGCCGTCAAGGGCACCCAGTACGAGGGTCTGACCGAGTACTTCAAGGGTGACACGGCTATCGCTCTGTCTCCGGAGGATCCGGCTGCTGCTGCTCGCATCCTGTGCAAGTTTGCTGACGCCGACAAGTCCAAGCGCTTCGTCGTCAAGGGCGGCTTCTGCGATGGTCAGGTCATGGACGCTGCAGGTATCAAGAGCCTGTCTACCATGCCCAACCGCGAAGGCCTGCTCTCCATGCTGGCTGGCTCCCTCAACGGTATCGTTGGCGGTCTGGCTGTTGCCCTGCAGGGTATCGTCGACAAGCAGGACGAGACTGCTGCCTAAGTTTAGGTTTAGCAGGTTGAGCGCACCGGCGCAGCGCTCCTTGAATACAAACCGCGCCGCTTAAAACTATAAAATTTATGGAGGTAACTACCATGGCTTCTGAGAAGATCACTGCTATTGTCGAGTCTGTCAAGACTATGACTGTTCTGGAGCTGAAAGAGCTCGTTGACACCATCTGCGAGGAGTTCGGCGTTTCTGCTGTTGCTGCTGCCGCTCCCGCTGCCGCCGGCGCTGCTGCTCCCGCTGAGGAGGAGAAGACCGAGTTTGACGTCATCCTGGCTGACGTTGGCGCCAACAAGATGCAGGTCATCAAGACCGTTAAGGAGCTGACCGGCGCTTCCCTGATGGAGGCCAAGAAGCTGGTTGAGACCCCGAACGCCAAGCTGAAGGAGCAGGCTTCCAAGGCTGACGCCGAGGACATCCAGAAGAAGCTGGCCGAGGTCGGCGCTAAGGTCGAGCTGAAGTAATTTAGCTTACCAAATAGCTTTCAACACCGTGTGGTTTAACACCGCACGGTGTTTTTTTGTGTACCTTAACAAAAACTTCCTCGCTTCTTTGTACATTCCTCTGAATTTGACCGTGTTGCATGGGCCTTGCATTTCGTATAATATTGATGTATCCTTTTTGTATCGAATAAAATGGGAAAGCGAGGCTGTATACTCTTGGAGAACGAAAAGCCAAAAGGCGGCGGGATGGAAAAGCTGGCTTCGTTTATCGTTGATAAACGCAACCTGTTCTTCCTGTTATACATATTTGCGCTGATTTTCAGTGCCATCGCGACGGGCTGGGTCAAGGTCGAGGACGACATCACGACCTACCTGCCCGACACCACCGAGACCCGCCAGGGCCTGACCGTGATGAATGACAACTTCGTCACCTACGGCACGGCCAACGTCATGGTGTCCAACATCACCTACGATACTGCGCTGGACATCCAGTCCCGGCTTGAGGACATCGAGGGTGTCACCACCGTCGAATTTGACGACACCGACGAGCATTACACGAATGCGTCGGCGCTGTTCTCCGTCAGCTTTGACGCAGAAGTAGGGGACGAGCGCGCCGAGAACGCCTTGCAGGAGATCCGCGACGAGCTTGAGGGCAGCTACGACACCTCGATCTATTCCGAGGTCGGCTACGATTCCTCCGCGGACCTGCAATCGGAAATGCTCGTCATCGTCATCATTGCGGCCATCATCATCGTCGTCGTGCTGACGCTGACCTCCCGCTCCTACGCCGAGGTCCCGGTCCTCCTCATGACCTTCGGCGCGGCGGCGCTGCTGAACATGGGCACAAACTTCCTGTGCGGCACGATCAGCTTCATCTCCAACTCAGTCACCGTCATACTGCAGCTGGCGCTGGCCATCGACTACGCCATCATTCTGTGCCACCGTTTCAGCGATGAGCATGAGACGCTGCCCACCCGCGAGGCCTGCATTGCCGCGCTTTCCAAGGCTATCCCGGAGATTTCTTCCTCCTCGCTCACAACGATCAGCGGCCTGGCCGCGCTGGCGTTCATGCACTTCGGCATTGGCCGCGACCTGGCTACGGTCCTGATCAAGGCTATCCTGTTCAGTATGCTCTGTGTCTTTACGCTGATGCCCGGCCTGCTGGTGCTGTTCAGCAAGCTGATCGACAAGACCCGCCACAAAAACCTGATTCCCAAGATCACCGCCGTCGGCAAGTTCGACATCAAGACCCGCTTTATCATCCCGCCGATCTTCGGCGTCATCATCGTGGCGGCGGCGGTCTTTGCCAACCTGTGCCCCTACTGCTACACCTACACCGACCTGGTCACCGCCAAGCAGAGCGAGCGCCAGATCGCCTACCAGAAAATCAAAAACACCTTCGGTTCCAGCAACATGGTGGCCGTCATTGTGCCGTCGGGCGACTATGAGTCCGAGGGCAGGATCCTCGACGAGCTGGACGCCTGCGCCGAGGTCAAATCCACGATGGGTCTGGCCAACATTGAAGCGATGGACGGCTATATGCTGACCGACGCTGTGACACCGCGCCAGCTGGCCGAGATGGCCAACCTCGACTTCGAGGTTGCCAAGGCACTGTACGGCGCCTACGCCGTCGACCATGACGAGTACGGCGAGATCATCAACGGCCTGGACGATTATAAAGTGCCGATCTACGACATGTTCAGGTTCCTGGAACAGGAGATGCACGACGGCAACATCACGCTCTCGGGCGATGTGCAGGACACGCTGGACGACCTGTTCGACCAGCTCGATGAAGCCCAGAAGCAGCTGCAGAGCGACGATTACAGCCGTATGGTCGTCTATCTGAACCTGCCCGAGGAGACCGACGAGACGTTCGCCTTCGTCAACAAGATGCACGACATCATCGGCAAATACTACGCCACCGATTCGTTCTACGTTGTCGGCAATACGACGAGCGCCATGGACCTGTCCAGCTCCTTCGGCGAGGATAACCTGCTGATCAGTGTGCTGTCCGCGCTGTTCGTTATCCTGGTCCTGCTGTTCACATTCAAGTCCGCGGGTCTGCCCGTGCTGCTGATCATCGTCATTCAGGGCAGTATCTGGATCAACTTCTCGGTGCCGTACCTGCAGCACACCCCGCTGTACTTCCTCGGCTACCTGATCGTCAACTCCATTCAGATGGGTGCAAACATCGACTACGCCATCGTTATCTCCAGCCACTACACCGACCTGAAGAAGGTCATGCGCCCGCGGGAGGCCATCGTCACAGCCTTGAACGAGTCGTTCCCGACCATCTTCACCTCCGGCTCCATTCTGGCATCCGCGGGTATTCTGATCAGCGTCCTGACCACGAACCCCGTTATCTCCGCCATCGGCACCTGCCTGGGCCGCGGCACGATCGTTTCCATCGTTCTGGTTCTGTTTGTCCTGCCGCAAATCCTGATCCTGGGCGACACCATCATCGAGCGCACGAGCTTTGAGATGAAGGGCGTTGCCGGTATGGCCCGCACGGCCAGCGGCACAATGCACGTCAATGGCCGCGTGCGCGGCTACATCAACGGCGTCGTAGATGCTGAAATCAAGGGCGTGCTGCACGGCCAGTTCAGTGCGAACATTGCCACCGGCACCGAATTTACCGTTGACAAGCCCGACATGTACCTGTCGGAGAAGAACATCCACGAATCCGAGGACGGTGCCCCCGAACCAGGCACACCCGATACGCCCGACACTGACACGAAGGGAGGCGACGCTGAATGAACCGCATTTCTGACCTGACGCGCCGCCTCTGGGCTGCGCTGCTGGCGCTCTGCCTTGTGCTGGCGCTGACCCTGCCCGTTTTTGCGGAAGGGGAGAGCGAGACCGCCGACACCGCCGAAAAGGAGACCTTCCACATCGGCACCGTCGATGACCTTTTGCAGCTGGCCGATTCCTGCCGCCTGGACAGCTGGAGCAAAAACCGCACCGTCTATCTGGACGCCGATCTGGAGCTGACCGGCAGCGCCTTTGCGGGCATCCCGTCCTTCAGCGGCGTGTTTGAGGGGCAGGGCCACACGATCTCCGGCCTGAGCCTTGTAGATGACGGCTCGGTCATCGGCTTCTTCCGCTATGTGCAGCAGGGGGCCAACGTCCGCGACCTCGTCATCCGGGGCCGCTCGATGCCCACCGGCAGCCGCTCCACCGTGGGCGGCATTGCAGGCAGCAACGCCGGTACGCTGCACAACTGCCGCTTTGAGGGCGTGTCCTCCGGCGCGTCCGTTGTCGGCGGCATCGCGGGCACAAATCTGGCCGCCGGCGTCATCGAAAGCTGCACGACCACGGGCAGTGTCTACGGTGCGCACTTCATCGGCGGCATCGCCGGTGAAAATCACGGCATCATTGCCAACTGCACGAACACCTCCAGCGTCAACACGACGGTGGAGCAAAACGACATCGACCTTTCCTCGCTGACGCTGAACGACCTGATCGGCACCGAGAACGTCGCCGACATCACCGACATCGGCGGCATTGCGGGCCAGTCCGGCGGTGTCATCCGCGCCTGCATGAACCGCGGCACCGTGGGCTACCAGCACATGGGCTACAACGTCGGCGGCATCGCGGGCAGCCAGACCGGCTACATTGAGGGCTGCGTCAACTACGGCACTGTCTACGCCCGCAAGGAGGGCGGCGGCATCGTCGGCCAGATGGAGCCGAGCAGCACGCTGGAATACACAAAGGACACGCTGCAGGAGCTTTCCGACGAGATGAGCACGCTGCAGACGCTGGTCAACCGCGCCTGCGATGACGCCAGCGCCGCCAGCAGCGACCTTTCCAACCAGCTCGAAGCGCTGAAGAACAACGTGACCAGCTCCCGCAATGCCATTGAGAATCTGCTGAAGCAGGCCGAAAACGGCGTGTCCATCGGTTCCCAGACCATCAAGACCGACTTGAGTCAGTTCAAGCAGGACCTCAAGAATACCAACCTGCCCGGCGCGGACGACGGAGACCATGCCGCGGACTCGGACACAGTCATCGACTACAGCGAAGCGACGCCTCCGTCTGACACCGACCCTGTCGATCCGAATTACACGCTGTCCCCCTCGGAGGAGCCCGCGCAGAGTGCTGACCTCTCCACGCCTGACGAAAGCAGTACGGCAGCGCAGGACACTGCCCCCGCACAGGAACCCGCCACGGCGCAGAGTGAGGAGACATCCCCCGCACAGGAGCCCGCTGCAGAGGGCGGCGAGGCGGACCGCACCCCCCCACGGGCAGCCCGGCCCCGAAGCCGTTGACGATTCCGCTGACAGCACCGTTGTCAGCGAGGACGACGGCACTGCCACAAAGCCGGACGAGCGCTATCCGATCGACCCGGACTATACGCACATCACCGAGGATCTTGACGACCTGCCCGACACAAAGGATGTGCTCAATGACATTTCGGATGCATTGCCGGACTCCGTGGACGTCGAAATTCCAAAGGTCGAGCTGACGAACCGCGACGCCATCACGGCCAGCCGCAATGATCTGAGCAGCAGCCTGACCAGCATGGGCGACATCGTCAGCAGCCTGAACAACAACGCCAGCAGCAACAGCCAGGCGCTGATCAACGACGTGAAGGCGATCTCGAAGCAGATCAACAAGATCGGCCAGACGCTGTCCGGTGCCAGCGAGAATGTCAACCGGGATGCAGACGACATCGTGGACGATGTTTCCGATGACGACACCGATGACGACGTCGAGGCCAAGGTCACGAACTGCATCAACAGCGGCACGGTCAATGCCGACCTCAACGCCGGCGGCATTACCGGTGCAATGGCCCGCGAGAACGATCTGGACCCCGAGGACGACTACACCACCGCGGGCAGCGAGTCGCTGAACTTTACCTTCAAGACCCGCGTCGTCACCCGTGACTGCACAAACTACGGCACGGTCAGCGCCAAAAAGCAGAACGCGGGTGGCATCGTCGGCGACGCCGAGATGGGCTCTGTCATCGACTGCAGGGGCTTTGGCACCCTCGATGCCGAGGACGCCACCGGCGTCGGCGGCGTGGCCGGTATCAGCAAGTCCACGATCCGCGAGAGCTGCGCCAAGGGCCGCCTGTCCGGTGCAAAGCAGGTCGGCGGCATTGTCGGCAGCGGTGCCACCATCGAAAACTGCCGCGCCATGGTCATGATCGACAACGCTGCCGAACGGATCGGAGCGATTGCCGGTATCGTGGACGACCCGCTGGACGGCAGCGTGACCGGCAACACCTTCGTGGACGGGGGTGTCGCGGGCATCGACAGCGTCAGCTACCAGGGCATTGCCGAACCGCTGCCCTACGAGGATTTCGTCGCGCAGGAAAATCTGCCCGGCGATTTCGGCAGCATCTGTGTCCGCTTTGTGACCGACGAGGATTCGCTGGTCCAGGAATACCACATCCCGTACGGCAGCGACTTCCCGACGGATCAGCTGCCGCCGGTTCCCAACCACCAGGGCCAGTACGGCAGCTGGGAGGATGTGGATCTGACCGGCATGACGTTTGACGCGACGATCCACGCCGAGTACAGCGACATAAACACGGTCCGCCAGAGCCAGGAAAAGCGCGGTGAACGCTCCCTTGTGCTGGTGGAGGGCAGCTTCGACACCACCGACGAGCTGATGCTCCATGAGGTGGACGACGCGCCCGATACCCCCGGCACGCTGGTGGAGGCGTGGGGCCTGGAGCTGCCCGCCGACACCGGCCACACGCTGCGCTATATGCCGCCGGAGACGACGGACAACACCGTGCTGTGGGTCAGGACCGACGCAGGCTGGCAGCAGGCCGACACAAGCGTGGACGGCAGCTATCTGACCTGCACCGCCCCCGCCGGTACGACGGCCTTCGCCGCTGTGCAGATGCCCGCGAGCAAGGTGCCCCTGCTCGCGGCGGCTTGCGGCGCCGCAGCCGCACTGCTGCTCGTGATTTTGTTCATCGCCCGCAAGATGAAAAAGAAGAGGGCCGCGGCAAAGAAAACCGCGTAAGGCCCTGCCGGGGCCGATGCTCGTCATCGACCCGCGCATACGGCAGATGCCTCGCACAAAAAAACCGCTGCAGCACAGAAGCCTGTGCTGCAGCGGCTTTTTGTTTCAGCAGCTTTCTATAAACGCCTTAAAAATCTTTCGGCTGTCCACATTCACGCGGAACGAAAATTCGGGGTGCCACTGCACAGCCCAGACGAACCTTTTATCCGGCAGGCATACGGCCTCCGTCAGCCCATCCTCCGAGACGGCCATAGCCGCCAGCCCCGGCGCAAGCGTTCACACCTCACTGTAAAAAATAAAACAGAGAAGTCCTGTGCGACCTCTCTGTCCGTTGTGCTGATTATACCGCAACGCGCGGCGGATTGCAAGCCCTTACATCGGCGGGTGGCTGCCCTTGAAGCGCTTATCCGTCGGCAGGGTCGTATATTTGTCGTACAGCTCCCGCAGCAGCACGGTACGACGCACCATGCCGATGAACACATTGCGGTCATCCACCACCGGCACAAAGTTCTGTTCGATGGCTGCCTTTAAAAGCGTCGGCATGTCGGTGGTCACGGTAACGGCCTTGTAATCGCGGCGGCGGGGAAAGCTGGAAATCGGCACGTCCTCGCTGGCTTCAAGGTCCAGCCCGTGCAGATTTTTCATGCCCCAGAGGATGTCGCCCTCGGTGATGCTGCCGACATACTCGCCGTTGCGCTTCAGAACAGGGATGGTCGCGTAGCGCTGGTTGGACCATTTTTCCAGCGTCTGGCGCAGGGTGAAATCCTCGTAAATGTACAGGACGTCCTGCTTGGGTGTCAAAAAGAATAAAAGGTTCATGGTTTAAACCGAGCTCCTTTGGTAAGGTTGTCACACTTCTGTAAACAGTATATACTCTTGCGCTGTAAACTTTGTGAATGGAATGTTAAATCCACGCGCCAAAATAAATTTCTCCGAAATGCCCTGTTCAAGCGGGGAAAAATGGTGTATAATAGCTAAAGATTCATATAGTGCAGTTGCGGGCTTAGCCGCAGCTAACCCTGAAAAGGAGGATCGCAGATGATCACCAAGGTCAATCCCTATGGACATATTTCGCTGACGAATGACTACTTCTCCGGCCTGGTGGAGCAGGCAGCCAAGCAGTGCTACGGCATTGCCGCCATGGGTCAGGCCCCGGCTGAAAGCGTTGTGCGCAGCGCCCTGCGCACCGGCAGCCTGCCGCCGAAGGGCGTCACCGTCACGCAGGAGGCCGGCAAGCTGGTCATCGCCCTGCATATCAAGGTCGGGTTCGGTCTGAACATCTCGACCATCACCCAAAGCATCACCCACCGCGTCAAGGACGAAGTTGAACTTGCCACCGGCTTAAAGGTCGCCCGCATCGATGTCTACGTGGACGACGTCATTGCCGACTAAAGACTGTTTTACCCAAAAAATATGAGGTGTAACGAAACCATGATTACTGGCCAGACCCTGCGCGACGCCATTCTTTCCGGCGCCAACAACATTGCCAACCAGCGCACCCGCGTGGATGAGCTGAACGTTTTCCCCGTTCCGGACGGTGATACCGGCACGAACATGAGCATGACCATCGGCGCCGCCCGCGCCGAGCTTGAGGCCATGCCCGACAGCTGCACCGTGGCCGAGGCCAGCAAGACCGCTGCCTCCGCCATGCTGCGCGGCGCCCGCGGCAACTCCGGCGTTATCACGAGCCTTTTGTTCCGCGGCTTCTCCAAGGCGCTGAAGGACAAGACCGAGGCATCCTCCGCTGACCTGGCTGCCGCCTTGCAGCAGGGCGTCGAGGCCGCCTACAAGGCCGTCATGAAGCCCACCGAGGGCACGATCCTGACCGTCTCCCGTCTGGCTGCCGAGAAGGCCGCCGAGTGCACTGAGCTGGACGTTCCTGCCATGTGGGACGCCACGCTGCAGGCCGGTCAGGCCGCGCTGGACGACACCCCGAACCTGCTGCCCGTGCTGAAAAAGGCCGGTGTCGTGGACGCCGGCGGTCAGGGCATCATGCTGATCTTTGAGGGCATGAAGCAGGTGTTCGACGGCGGCGAGATCATCGCCGGTGCCGAGGTCGCCGCCAAGCCCAAGGTATCCAGCGAAGCCGCAGGCAAGGGCGTTTTTGCCGACGACCTGATGAAGGTCGAGGACATCAAGAACGGCTACTGCACCCAGTTCCTGCTGCACAAGGATGCCGATGCCAGCGTTACCCGCCTGCGCGCCTTCCTTGAGTCCAACGGTGACTCCGTTGTTGTGATCGAGGACGACGATGTTGCCAACTGCCATGTCCACACCTCCGACCCCGGCATGATGCTGAGCGAGGCCATCAAGTACGGCTACCTGACCAATTTTAAAATTGAAAACATGCACGAGCAGTTCCTCGCCCGCCAGAAGCAGGCGAAGGGTCTGGAGAAGCAGGCCGAGGCCGAGGAGAAGAAGGACAGCGAGTTCACCTACGCCGCCGTTGACCCCGAGCGCGAGTACGGCTTTGTGGCCGTGGCCGCGGGCGAGGGCCTGAAGGCTGTGTTCGGCGACCTGGGCGTGGACGCGGTTGTCAGCGGCGGCCAGACGATGAACCCCTCCACCGAGGACATCCTCGCCGCCATCCAGAGCGTGCCCGCCAAGACCGTGCTCGTTCTGCCCAACAACAAGAACATCATCATGGCGTCCGAGCAGGCGCAGAAGCTCGCGGACCGCAAGGTCATCGTGCTGCCCACCCGCACCGTGCCCCAGGGCATGACCGCCATGCTGAACTTTGACCCCGACCTGAAGCCGGAGGAGAACGCCGTTGCCATGATGCAGGCGGCGGACCGCGTCAGCACGGGTCTGATCACCTATGCCGCCCGCGACAGCGAGTTTGACGGCAAGCCCATCAAGAAGGGCGAGATCATGGCGCTGGAGAACGGCAAGATCGTGAACACCGGCAGCGACCTGACCAAGATCACCTATCGTCTGGCCCGCTCCATGAAGAAGAAGGACACCCAGTTCATCACGGTCATTTCCGGCTGCGACGTCAGCGACGAGGACGCCGAAAAGACGACCGATCTGGTGCGCGCCAAGTGCGGCGGCAGTGTCGAGGTCAGCCACATCAGCGGCGGCCAGCCCGTGTACTACTACATGATCTCTGTGGAGTAATTCGGACGTTATAACATTAAAAAGGCGAATTTGGGGATGTTCCGAGTTCGCCTTTTTTGGTATATGGCCGGACCGGGGACGGCTGCCTCCCGGGAACTCGTTCTTTCTTTTTGCCAACAAAAGAAAGAACCAAAGAAAATTGCCGCTGTTTCGACGCAGCGGACCCGCGACCTAGGGGCTGCACGCCCCTAGGAACCCCAAAGCGGAGGTCGCAGAGGGCGCGGGCTAAACGAAAGCAGTATTACTTTTCGTTCTTAACGCCCGCGCCCTCTGCTCCGTTTTGAAATTCGGGTGTTCCCCGAACCCCCGCAAAGGTGAACGACTGCTGTTTCCGCGATGACCTCCACTTTACATCACTGCCCTGTAGGGGCCGGGCATGCCCGGCCCGCAGCCTTGCCATTACCGCCCATTTATCTTTTGCTTCGTAGGGAGGGGTCTTGACCCCTCCGCGGGGCGTCGAGGACGCCGTCCCCTACAAACGCAAGCTGCAAGCCTTTCGCCAGTCGTAGGGGAGAGATTCATCCCTCCCGCACCACATCCCATTGCTGCCCGCCATCCCAAAGAAAGGAGGCCCCATGCCCACCATCAACGATTCCGTCCAATTCCTCAAGGGCGTTGGCCCGGCCTTCGCCAAAAAGTTTGAGAAGCTCGGCATCCTCACCATCCGCGACCTGCTTTTGTGCTATCCGCGCAAATACATCGACTACACCCAGCCCTACACCGTCGTGTCCGCGCCGTATGACGTGGAATGCTGCGTCCGCGCAACCGTGCTGCAAAAGGAGCCCGCCCGGCGCGTCAAGGGCGGGCGGGTCATGAACCGGGTGCTGGCGGCAGACGATTCCGGCATTCTGGCACTGTCGTGGTTCAATGCGCCCTACGCGGCGGACAAGCTGGAAGTGGGGGAGACCTACTACTTTGAGGGCCGCATCGGCGGAGCGCTGACCCGCCGCGAGCTGCTGCACCCGCTGGTGCGCACCGAGGCCCAGGTCGCTGACTGCCCGTTTGTGGCGGTCTATCCCGGCACCGACGGTCTGCCCGCCAGCCGCCACGCCAGCTGTGCCCATGCAGCGCTGGCGTTCGCGGACCAGCTTGTGGACCCGCTGCCGCCCGAGCTGCTGACCCGCTACCGGATGCCCGCCAAGGCGCAGGCCGTGCGGGGCATCCACGCGCCCAAAAACGCGGACGACCTTGCCGCGGCGCGGCGGCGGCTGATTTTTGAGGAGCTGTACCTGCTCCAAATCGGCATCTTCCTGCTGCGCAGCCACGGGCGGCGCAAGACCAGCGCCCCCATGCACCCGCTGGACCTCGGCCCGTTCTGGCGCAGCCTGCCGTACCCGCCCACCGGTGCGCAAAAGCGCTCCACTGAGGAAATTCTGGCCGATCTCTGCGGCGACGTGCCGATGAACCGGCTTTTGCAGGGCGACGTCGGCAGCGGCAAAACGCTGGTGGCCGCCGCGGCCATCTGGTTTGCCGCGCAGAACGGCTGGCAGAGCGCCATGCTGGCCCCCACGGAAATTTTAGCCCGCCAGCACGCCGCCACGCTGGCGGACCGGCTCGAGCCGTTCGGCGTCAACGTCACGCTGCTGGTCGGCGGCATGAAAGCGAAGGAGAAGCGCATCGCGCTGGAGGCTATCGCCGATGGGCGTGCAAATTTAGTCGTAGGTACGCATGCCGTGCTGACCGACACCGTGGAATTTAAAAATCTCGGTCTCGCCATCGTGGATGAGCAGCACCGCTTCGGCGTGCGGCAGCGCGGCCTGTTGGCGGGCAAGGCACAAAGCCCGCACCTGCTGGTCATGAGCGCCACGCCCATCCCGCGCACGCTGGGGCTGCTCATGTACGGCGACCTGGATATTTCAGTGCTGGACGAGCTGCCGCCGGGCCGCAAGCCCATCAAAACGTGGTTCATCACCGGCAAAAAGCGCCGCGACATGTACGGCTTTCTGGACAAGCAGATCGCGGCGGGGCATCAGGTCTACATCGTCTGCCCGGCCATCGAGGAAAACGAAGCCATGGGCGATCTGCAGGCCGTCACGACCTACTACACCGAGACCGCATGTGCGCTGCTGCCCAATCGGCGCATCGGCCTGCTGCACGGCAAGCTGAAGCCAAAAGAAAAGGACGATGTCATGCAGAGATTCAAGGCCGGTGAGCTGGACGTGCTTGTCTCGACGACAGTCATCGAGGTCGGCGTTGACGTGCCGAACGCGACGGTCATGGTCATTGAGAATGCCGAGCGGTTCGGCCTGTCGGCACTGCACCAGCTGCGCGGGCGCGTGGGGCGCGGCGCAGCGGATTCCTGCTGCATTCTGATTTCCGACAACGGCAACGACGCGGTGCGCGAGCGGCTGCAATTTCTGTGCCGCACGTCGGACGGCTTCGCTGTGGCAAAGTATGATCTGGAGACCCGCGGCCCGGGTGATTTCTTTGGCTCGGCGCAGCACGGTCTGCCGACGCTGCGGGTGGCGGATTTAGTGCAGGACACCCGCACGCTGCGCGTCGCGCAGGACGAAGCCAAGGCCCTGCTGGCCAAGGACCCGAATCTGATCGACCCCGCGCACCGTGCACTGTCCGATGAGGTGGAGCGGCTGTTTGAGACGGCAGGGGCGATGAATTAGCAGCCTTCTTTGGCTTCCCCCTCGGGGGAAGCTGCCGCCCGCAGGCGGCTGATGAGGGCAGAGTTTCCCACAGGCAATCCGCAAACGGGATTTCCCGGCAAGTTCCCCCTCATCCGAGCGCGGACGGGGCCGCGCCCACCTTCCCCCAAGGGGGAAGGCACTCTGCCCTGCGGGGCGGCCTGCCCTCACCCCGCCGCAGCTGTGCTATTGTATCCCGTTGCTCTCCCGCGATAAATTCCTTTCTATCCCTTTTATTTTCCCTTCAAATTTGCTATACTGATAGGTAACTTTATAAAGGAAATCTTGCCTATGAAAAAATTCTGCGCGATTTTATTTTCCTTCGTGCTCGTTCTGATGCTGGCGCTGCCCGTCGCGGCAGAGGACGCGGCAGGGGAGAGTGACTCCCTCTTTGACACCGCGCCCGCGCTGACAGCTCCCGCCGGGTATGTCGTCAACCTCGACACCAACATCGTCGTGTACGAGAAAAACAGCGAGACCCAGCTCTCCGCCGCCAGCCTGACCAAGATGATGACGACACTGCTCCTGCTGGAAAATTACCAGGATCAGCTCGACTCCATCAGCTTGACCGCGCCAAGCTACATCTACGATTTAATTTGGGAGCAGAGCACGAACGCCTCCACCGCCGACATCCGCCGGGGCGAGACCCAGAGCCTGCGCAACCTGCTCTACGCCATGCTGCTGCCCAGCGGCAACGAGGCTGCCTACATCGTGGCCGACTACATGGGCGGCGGCAGCATCGACAACTTCGTCGCCATGATGAACGACGAGGCGAAGGCCGTGGGCTGCACAGGCACAACGTTTGTCGATCCCTGCGGGCTGAACCCCAACAACATCACGACGGCGCGGGACGCCTATCTCATCCTGCGCGCCCTGACGGCCTACGATGTGTTCGCCACGGTCATCGCCACCCCCAGCTACGACATGGGCACAAATGACCGCTACACGACGCCCGGCACCTATATCATCCAGAATACCGACAAGCTCGTGACCAACAGCAGCTACCACCGCGACTACACCAGGGGCGGCAAGACCGGCAGCCTGGGCGAGTGGCAGAACTTTGCGGGCTGGCACAGCCAGAACGGCGAGAGCTACATCAGCGTACTGCTGAACGTGCCCTACGACGCCGACCCCGAGGGCATGCGCCCCGCGCTGGCGGAGACCGGCACGATCATGGACTGGGTGTTCGACACCTACACCATCGCCCCGGCGCTGGACACGACCCAGCCCATCACCGAGGTCCGGGTCGCCTACTCGACCCAGACGGACACCGTCATGCTTTATCCGGCTGACAATATGATGACGCTGCTGCCCGCCGCGGGCGGCGCTGCGCTGACCGAGCCGGTGTTCAATGTGCCGGACGAGTTGGCCGCGCCCATCCGGCAGGGCGACGTCGTCGGCACCGTCACGCTGACGATCCAGGGCGAGGTCATCGGCACCGCCGATTTAATTGCGGGCAGCGATGTCTCGCGCAATCAGGTTTTGTACACGCTTTCGCGCGTAAGCCTTTTTTTTTCAAGCACATATTTCAAAGTCGTCATTGCGCTGACGATCTTCGTCGTTGGCTGCTATGGAATATATATTGCCGGCCGCGTCCTGCTCGCCTCACGCAAGACACGCTGAGCCGCATATACAGGAGGGTTTACCCATGCTGGATGTAAAACGCAATCTGACCACCATGACCGATTTCTATGAGCTGACGATGTCGGCGGGCTATCTGGACGAGGGATATGTGGATAAGATCGCCGTCTTTGATATGTTCTTCCGCCGCGTGCCGGACGGCGGCGGCTACGCCGTTATGGCCGGTCTGCAGCAGTTCATCGACGCCGTGGATCACCTGGAATTTACCGACGAGGACATCGAATACCTGCGCTCGACGAAGGCGTTCGACGAGAAATTCCTCACCTACCTGAAGAATTTCCAGCTGCACTGCAATATCTGGGCCATTGAAGAGGGCATGCCCATCTTCCCGCAGGAGCCCATCGTCACCGTCGAGGGCCCGGCCATTGAGTGCCAGCTGCTCGAGACGCTGCTGCTCGTCACCTTCAACCACCAGTGCCTGATCGCCACCAAGGCGAACCGCATCGTGCGCTCCGCCGCGGGCCGCCCGGTCATGGAGTTCGGTGCCCGCCGCGCGCAAGGGTATGACGCCGCCTACTTCGGCGCACGCGCGTCCTACATCGGCGGCTGCGGCTCCACCTCCTGCGTCATGGCCGCGCGTGACTTCGGCATCCCGGCCTCCGGCACGATGGCCCACAGCTGGGTGCAGATGTTCCCGACGGAGTACGACGCCTTCAAGAAATACGCCGAGATGTACCCCGACGCCTGCGTGCTGCTGGTAGACACCTACAACGTGCTGCGCCACGGCGTACCCGATGCCATCAAGGTGTTTGACGAGGTCCTGAAGCCGATGGGCAAGCGCCCGAAGGGCATCCGCATCGACTCCGGCGATATTGCCTACCTGTCCAAGAAAGCCCGCAAGATGCTGGACGAGGCCGGCTACCCCGACTGCACGATCTGCGCGTCCAACTCTCTGGATGAGTACATCGTCCGCGACCTGATCCTGCAGGGTGCCCGCGTGGACAGCTTCGGCATCGGCGAGAACATGATCACGGCCAAGAGCGACCCTGTGTTCGGCGGCGTCTACAAGCTGGCCGCCGTCAGGGAGGACGACGGCAGCTACACCCCGAAGATGAAGCTGTCCGAATCCGCCGAGAAGATGACGATCCCCTGCCTGAAAAAGGTCTGGCGTATCTACGACCAGGACGGCAAGGCGATGGCTGACCTTATCACGATGGCCGACGAGGTCGTCGAGACCCAGCACGGCATCACGCTGTTTGACCCGATAGAGACCTGGAAGGAATGCACCTACGTCAACTGCACGGCCCGCTGCCTGTCCACCCCGATTTACGAGAACGGCAAGCGCGTTTACAGCTCCCCGAGCCTGGACGACATCAAGAAGTTCTGCAAGGCGCAGGTCAACACCCTCTGGGACGAGGTCAAGCGCTTCGAGAACCCCCATCGCTACTACGTTGACCTGAGCCAGAAGCTGTGGGATACCCGCAGCGCGCTGCTGAAGAAGCTGTCGAAATAAAGATCTCCGGCTTCCCCCTTGGGGGGAGGCATTTCTTCCCAAAAACTCCCACCATCCTTACAAAATGGTTACAACCCGCGCCCCCTGCACATACTGTGGCTATACAGCTTGTGCAGGGGGATTTTGTATGCTGGAACGTGCTTCTTTGTTTTTGCTCGGCGGCGGGGCGTATGCCGCGCTGGAATTGGCCTGGCGCGGCACCACGCACTGGACGATGTTTCTGACCGGCGGGGTCTGTCTCTGCCTTTTGCAGGCGCTGGCGGATCGTCCGCTGCCGCTGGGCCCGGCGGCGGCTGTCGGGGCGGCGGGCGTCAGCGGGCTGGAGCTGGCCGTCGGCGCAGTCTGCCGCCGCGTGCTGCACACCGCCGTCTGGGATTATGCCGACGAGTGGGGCAATCTGGCCGGGCTGGTCTGCCCTAAATACACCGCCTACTGGTTTTTGCTGTGCGGGTGGGTCATTTTTGTGCTGCGCGGTGTTGAAAGTACCGTTTATCACCCTCAAAAATCTGCCTCCCGGCATTAAAGTCCAAATTATCGTACTGCCTGTCTGGTATAATAAAAGCATGGAAAGCAAAACCGGACACAGAAAGGCGGTATCCACCATGACCCAGCAGTTCAGATACGTCGGCGGCCACATCGAAGTCTTTACCGAGAATGGAGAGTTCCTTTTTTCAGCAGACACCATGCAGGAGGCATGGGAGGAACTGTCCGCGTAACGCGTACACTCGCAACGTCCGTATGTACACTATGCCGAAATAGTTTAAAATATACAAATAACTTTTGTAAGTTTGTACAAAATGCAGCTTGTAAAAGTCCGGCCTTTCGCATATAATAAAGACAGAAAGAGGGGAGCGAAAGCCCCCGGAACACTTAGCCCTACACTAGGAAAGGAGACGGGGTTACTATGTTGAAGCTGCACACTTTAGCCGAATGGATGCACGGGTTTTTGGATCCCGAACGTCCCTACGGACTGCCGGAGGATGTTTACAATGACGTGATTCCGTCAGGCGTCCACAATTTCAACCGCAACGATCTTTTTTAAAGCCGTCTGAATCCCACAACCCCCACCCCGGTGCGGCCCGCAAGCCCCGCACCGGGGTGGGGGTTTATTTTGCAATAAAAGAGCGGCGTGAATCGTAGTGTAGGTAGGGTCCGGGCATGCCCGGACCGCGGCTTTCCCGTAAGCGCCTGTCCGCCTTATACCTCCGGGCCGGGCATGCCCGGCCCCTACCGTGCGGCATCTTTCAAAACTCCCTCTTGTTTTTTTCGTCAAAACACGGTATTCTATAATAAGTGTATTATGCCTTTCAAAAGGAGCGACCTATGAAACTCATCACCTTTACCGTGCCGTGCTACAACTCGGCTGCCTATATGGATCACTGCATCGAGACCCTGCTCACCGCGGGGGAGGACGCCGAGATCATCCTTGTGGATGACGGCTCCAAGGACGACACCGGCAAAATTGCCGATGCCTACGCCGAAAAGTACCCCACCATCGTCCGCGTCATTCATCAGGAGAACGGCGGCCACGGCGAGGGCGTCAACCAGGGCATCCGCAATGCCACCGGCGTCTACTTCAAGGTCGTCGACTCCGACGACTGGCTCGACACCGATGCCCTGCAGCAGGTCCTGGCCGAGCTGCGCGCCCACCTCAACGACGAGCAGCCGCTTGATTTGATGATGGCCAACTATGTCTATGAGCATGTGGCCGACAACACCCGCAACATCGTCGACTACAAGGGCATCCTGCCCGAAGGCCGCGTTTTCACCTGGGAGGAGATCGGCAAGTTCCCGCCGAACAAAAACATCCTGATGCACAGCGTCATCTACCGCACCGAGGTGCTGCGCCGCAGCGGCATGGAGCTGCCCAAGCACACCTTCTATGTGGACAACATCTTTGTCTACCAGCCGCTGCCGCAGGTCAAAACCATCTACTACATGAACCTTGACCTCTACCGCTACTTCATCGGGCGCGAGGATCAGAGCGTCAACGAGGCCAACATGATCAAGCGCGTTGACCAGCAGCTGCGCGTCACCCGCATTATGATGAACGCGGTCGATGTCTACGCCCTGCCGCCGGAGCAGGCCAAGCTGCGTGCCTACATGCTGAACTATTTCTCGATGATGATGGCGATCTCCAGCATCTTCCTGACGCTGGACGGCAGCAAGGAAGCTCTGGCCAAGCGCCGCCAGCTGTGGGATGACCTTAAGGCACACGACGGCCACCTCTACCGCCGCTGCCGCTTCTCGGTGGCGGAGGGCTGCAACCTGCCCGGCTGGCTGGGCAGCAAGATCAGCATCGGCGGCTACCGCATCGCCCAGAAGATCTTCAAGTTTAATTAAGGAAGTTTTATGCGTAATTACGATGTTATTTTGTTCGATTTGGACGGCACGCTCACCGACTCTGCGCCGGGCATTTTAAACTCGGTGCGTTACGCCTGCCGCAAGTTGGGACTGCCTATCCCCGGCGAGGAAACGCTGCGCCGCTTTCTCGGCCCGCCGCTTATCGCCTCCTTCCGGGAGCTGATGGGGCTGGACGCCGCCGACGCAGACCGCGCCGTCAGCGCCTTTCGGGAGTATTTCCCCACGAAGGGCCTGTTTGAGAACGAGGTCTACCTGGGCGTCCCGGCCCTGCTGGCCGATCTGAAGGCTGCCGGGAAAACCGTCATCCTCGCGACGAGCAAGCCCGAGGCGTTCGCCATGCGCATCATGGAGCACTTCGATTTAGCGCAGTACTGCGATTTTATCTGCGGTGCTACGCTGGATGAGACCCGCACCGACAAGGCCGAGGTCATTGCCTACGCACTGGAAACTGCGGGCATCACCGACAAGACCGGCCTTGTCATGGTCGGTGACCGCGAGCATGATGTGCTGGGTGCCAAAAAGAACGGTCTGCCCTGCATCGGTGCTGTCTACGGCTACGGCACAGCCGAGGAGCTGACCGCCGCCGGAGCCGCTGCTCTGGCCGATACGGTAGAGGAACTGCACAAGCTGCTGCTGGGATAAGGCAACACCGCACAATTCCCGCCTTACGGCTTAAGCACCGCTTCGGCGGCTGCGGCACGGCATCTGCGTTGCCAAAATGCTCGATAAGACATCCAGTATTATCTGCGCTTTTGGCTTAGCAGCTGCCGCACCTCGCTCGCCGTATCGGCACTTAGAATTATGCGGTGTTGCCATAAATCAAATGGGAGACAGCCTGCGCTGCCTCCCGTTTTTTATTGGTCTTGGTCGTTGTAATAGAGATACCACCCGCGGAAGCCGTATCCGATGCCGAGAGCGCCCAGCACCAGCAGCATAGCCGCCTTGTCGGGCCAAAGCGGCATATTCCGGGTGCAGACCCAGACCACCGCCAATGCAAGGCATACAAGCATCGGCAGGCCGTAGTGCAGCAATCTCTGCACCCGCAGCCGCTTCGGGTCGCCCTCCACCGCCAACGCCGATGGATCGCACACCTCGCACCGCACCCGCAGGATCGGGATATTGCGCACATGACTTGAATACCGCACGGCCCTGTACTCGATGCCGTCCAGCGTAAACCGCGGTGTCATGCCCTCGTGGGTGATGACGATCTCCTCGCCGCAGTTCGCCGCCCAGGCCAACAGCTCGGCGGTAAACTCCTGCGGGGTTGCAATGGCGGTGTCCGGCGTAAAGGTAAACTGCCGCTTATGCTCGGCAGCCGCCATTTTCCGGTAGTCCTGCACCCAGCCGGTAAACCAGCCGCCCGCCGGGGCAGGGGAGTCCATCCGCTCAAGGCAGCTGTCCACATCCAGCTCTGCCGCCGTTCGGTCGCCGGCGGCCAGCTCCGTGCAGAAGGCTGCGGCTGCCGCCAGCTTTTGCTGCTCGGCCTCCAGCCGTTGCCGCTGGCGTTCGGCAGCCTCGGCCAGCGGCAGGGTGCCGTTCAGCACAGTGCCGATCTCCTCGACCGGCATATCCAGTGTGCGCAGCATCCGGATCAACTTCAGGGCGCGCACATCCGCCTGCGAATAGATGCGATACTCATTTTCAGGGTTGCGGGCAGGGGTCAGCAGCCCGGCCTGCTCATAATAGCGGATATTGCGGGCGGATACGCCCGATTGCTCCGCTGCCTGCTTGATGTTCATAACATCACGCTCCTTTCGCTCTCACCTTACACCCTGCACCCACTGGAAGGTCAATACTTTTTCATAAAATACCATACCATATTTGTAAAATTTGTGCTATACTGTTTTCATATATCAGTGTAAAAGAGGGAATATATCATGTACAAAACCGGTGACGATAAATTGGAAGTCCGCGAGCTGCTTGTCAAGGCGTTCGCCAGCGCGTGGGAGGCCGGCGACAAAGCCGTTGACCGCGACACCTACATCAATTCCAGCATCAATGTGATCGACTCTCTGCAGGTCGGCCCCGAGATGATCTACGGCGAGGAGGGCCAGGGCCTGCTGGACGACGAGCTTGACCATCTGCCCGATATGCTGCGTGCCGACGGCGCGTGGGTCTACTACGCCGTGCCCGCAGAGAACTACTTCATCCTGACATGGATGGAGGACGCCGAAAAGGCCGCCGCCAAGGTCAACTCCCTGAAGGACGAGGATGACAGCCTGGCCTGCATCGTTGACCTGACGCAGGAGTGGACCCGCGCCGCAGAATAACCGCCGGAAACGCCGCGAGAGGGGAGGGGAACGCATGAGCCGCGATACGATACGTCTGCCGCACGACGCCTACCGACTGCTGCAGACGCTGCGTGCTGCCGGGCACAGTGCCTACGTGGTGGGCGGCTGCGTGCGCGACAGCCTGCTGGGTCGTCTGCCCGGCGACTGGGACATCTGCACCTCCGCCCGGCCCGACGAGATGAAGGCGCTGTTCTGCAGCCAGCGCCTGATCCTGACCGGCGAAAAGCACGGCACGGTGGCCGTCATTCTGCACGGAAAGCCGTATGAGATGACGACCTACCGTCTGGACGGCAGCTACCGCGACCACCGCCACCCCGATAACGTACAGTTTGTGGACGATCTGGCCGCCGACTTGGCACGGCGGGATTTCACGATCAACGCCATGGCCTACGCCCCCGGCGAGGGAGTCATCGACCTGTACGGCGGGCGCAGCGATCTGGCCGCGCGTGTCGTGCGGTGCGTCGGCACGCCCGCGGACCGCTTTGCCGAGGATGCGCTGCGCATCCTGCGGGCGCTGCGGTTCAGCGCAAAGCTCGGCTTTGCGCTGGACCCCGCCACTGCCGCCGCAGCGCTGGCCGCGCGCGACACGCTGCGCACTGTCAGCGCCGAGCGGCTCTACACCGAGCTGGACGGCCTGCTGCTGGCCCCGGGGGCCGGGCAGACGCTGGCGCAGTACGGCGAGATTTTAAGCGGCGCTGTGCCGGAGATCCTGCCCTGCATCGGCTGCACCCAGCCCGGAAAATGGCATTGCTACGACGTCTGGCAGCATTCTGCCGCCGCCGTGGGCGCACTGGACCTGCGCGGGCAGGATACCCGCGGCGTGCGGGTGCTGTGCTGGGCCACGTTTTTGCATGACATTGCCAAGCCGCTCTGCCGCAGCGTCGGGCCGGACGGGGCTGCGCATTTCAAAGGCCACAACCAGCGCGGTGCGCAGCTGGCGCGGGTCATCCTGCGCCGCCTGAAGGCCCCCGCCTACCTTGTGGACGGCGCGGTGGGGCTGATCGCCGTGCACGACGCACCGCTGCCCGCCGACGATGTGGGCATTTTAAAGCTGCTGAACCGCAGCGGGGCGATCTTTCTGCGTCGTCTCTGTGCGCTGAAATACGCCGACCTTGACGCCCACGCCAATACACCCGAGGTTGCCGCCCGCCGCGCCGATGTAGCAGCCTTTGAGCGCCGCATGAATGAGCTGGCCAAGACCGGCTGCTACACCATGCGCCAGCTGGCCGTCAACGGCGCGGATCTGATGGACATCGGCATCCCCGCCGGGCCTGGCGTCGGCGCAACACTGCAAACGCTGCTGAACGACGTTATGGAGGGCACACTGCCCAATGAGCGGGAAGCCCTGCTGGCGGCAGCGGTAAAGTGAAGGGTATCCGCACCCCCTTTTCCGCCGCTTTGCAGGGAGGGGTCTTGTCCCCTCCGCGGGCGCATATAGAATGCGCCCCTACGGACTGTGCGGCCAAACGGGTCATTGGCGGATACCGCCCTCTACACCGTAGGGGCGGATTCCATATCCGCCCGCGGGGCTTTCCGCCGCCGCACACGGCCACGGCGGCCAGAGGGCTGGCCGCCCTACATACTGCATTATAAATCACCTGGAAATTTACAAAGGGGGTTCCCACTATGTCCATCCAAAACGAAATCCTCAACGCTATCGCATCCCGGCGCAGCTGCCGGGCCTATAAGCCGGAGCAGATCACGGCGGAGGAGCTGGAGGCCGTCACCACCGCAGGCACTTGGGCCGCTACCGCTATGGGTAGGCAGAGCCCCGTCATGGTCGCTGTGCAGGACAAGGAAACGCTGGCCGAGCTGTCCCGCCTGAACGCCGCCGTCATGGGCACCCAAAACGACCCGTTCTACGGCGCACCCACCGCGGTGCTGGTCCTGGGCGAGAAGAATAACCCCAACGGCGTGCAGGACGCCAGCCTTGTGATGGGCAATCTGCTGCTGGCCGCGTCCGGCATCGGTCTGGGCTCCTGCTGGATCAACCGCGCAAAAGAGACGTTTGAAACGCCCGAGGGCCAGGCTCTGCTGGCTAAGTGGGGCCTTGATCCCGAGAAGTACATCGGCGTCGGCTACTGCATTCTGGGCTATCCCGCGCCCAATGGCACCCGCACACCCGGCCCCCGCAAGGCCGGCTATGTCCTGCACGTATGATTTTCGGCGTCGGCATCGACCTGTGTGACGCAGGCCGTCTTGAAAAAAGTTTGGCGAAGCAGAGCTTTCTCGACCATGTATTTGCGCCGTCGGAGCAGGCCCTGCTGGCATCCTTAGGCGAAAAGCGACGCGCCGAGACCGCCGCCGCAAATTTTGCGGCCAAGGAAGCCTTCTTGAAGGCCGCCGGCACCGGTCTGGGCGGCTTTGCCATGCCCGAACTGGCCGTACTGCGCCAAAAGAGCGGTGCGCCCTATTTTGCCCTGACCGGCGCAGCCGCTGCCTGGGTCAGGGAGCAGGGCCTGACCGTTCATGTCAGCCTGACCCATGAGCGCGGGCTGGCAAATGCGCTTGTGCTTTTGGAGAAAGAGTAATTCTTGGCCCCCTCTGCGAGGGGGCTCCGCCCGCAGGCGGTGGGGGAGAGACTTCGCGGCAGCCCGAAATATTTCGGGCTGCCGCAAGGTTCTCTCCCTCCGGCCCTACGGGCCACCTCCCTCGCAGAGGGAGGCAAGTATATCACGGAGGTGACCTATGCCCGGCAAAACGACACGCAGCAGCAATCTGGAGCTGCTGCGCATTCTGTGCATGCTGCTCATCATCGGCGACCATCTGACCGGGCAGAGCGGCATTGCGGACTACACCACCCTGCCGTCGTCCTTCGCGTTCTGCCTGATCGGCTGCGGGTCGCGCATTGCGTGCAGCGTCTTTGTGCTGATCGGCGGCTGGTTCCTGTGTGAGCAGCCGTATAAGACCCGCCGCCCGCTCTCGCTGTGGCTGTCGCTGTGGCTCTATACCGTGCCTGTGACGCTGCTGTGCAAGCTCGCCGGGCTGGATGTCTCGTGGGGCGCACTGCGCTGGGCGGCGTTCCCGGCGTCCACGCGGCAGCTGTGGTTCATCTCGGACTATCTGCTGCTCTTGCTCTGTGTGCCGCTGCTCAACCGCCTGCTGCGCGGGCTGTCCCGCCCGGCGCACCGCGGTCTGCTGGCTGTGCTGGCTGTGCCGCTTATCGTCTACCCGACGCTGTTCGGCGAGAACGGCGCGGTCAGCGACACCACATGGATGTTTTTGTATGAGTACCTGCTCATCGCCTACCTGCGCCGCTGGCCGGACAACCGGCTGGCGCACCTTTTGCAGCACCGCGCGGCGGCGCTCGGACTCGGGCTGGGGCTGCCGCTTCTCAACACGATTCTGCGCGCTGTGCTCGAGACCCGCGGCCTGACCGACGGCAAGGCGTTCCAGTACATGGCCTACTATCGCACGGCGCTGGGCGCACTGCCCAACCTGCTGGCCGCGCTGGCGCTGTTCTACCTGTTCAAGGAGCTGGACCTCGGCTGCGTGCGGTGGGTCAATGCCCTGGCCGGCACAACGCTGGGCGTCTACATCCTGCATCAGGTGCCCGCGTTCCGCGGCTTTTTATGGAACGGCCTGCTGCAGACAGAGGCGCACCACGGGTCGGTGGGGTATACGCTGCTTGCGATTTTGGCCGTGTTCCTCGGCTGTGCGGCGGTGGACGCCCTGCGCACGGCGCTTGTGATGCGCCCTCTGGAAAATACCCGCCTGTTTAAAGTGCTGTGCGAAAAAGGCGACGCGCTCGCCGCAAAAATCACAGCGGATGATTAAAAAGACCTCCCTCTGCTTATACTTTCAGTAACAAGCAAAGGGAGGTCTTTTCTATGGAAGTGCACCGCGGAGAGGTCTTTTACGCCGATCTAAGCCCCGTCGTGGGGTCCGAGCAGGGGGGGCATACGTCCGGTACTTATCATTCAGAATGAGATCGGCAACCGGCACAGCCCTACGGTCATTGCGGCAGCCATCACAAGCCGCCAGGACAAGAACCGCCTGCCGACGCACATCAGCGTGCGGGCGGACCGCTGCGGGCTGGCCAAGGACAGCATCATTTTGACCGAGCAGATCCGCACGCTGGATAAGCGCCGTCTGCGGGAGCGCGCCGGTGTCATCCCGCCCGACGATATGCGCCGCGTCGATGAGGCGCTGGGGGTCTCTATGGGGCTGGAAAGCCAGGATGTGCATACGAATACGGGGTACTTTTGAGCAGCTGCTTTGTAGGGGCCGGGCATGCCCGGCCCGCAGCCTTGCCAATGCCCCCCTTTAATGGTCGCTTTGTAGGGAGGGGTCTTGACCCCTCCGCGGGGCGTCGGGGACGCCGCCCCCTACAGCGGCAATCCAGTAAGCTCCTCATAGCCGCAAGCGGGCACGGCGGCCAGAGGGCTGGCCGCCCTACAATCCCATTTAATTGTTGTACGTAGGGCGGGGTGCCCTCACCCCGCCGAGCCTTACCGCTGCCGTCCTTTTACGGCAAAAAGTTCGCCGCCACAGGTGCCAAAATCGCGGTCATAATGCCCGCTACGGCAATCGCAAGGCCGCTCATGGCGCCCTCGATCTCACCCATCTGCAGGGCCTTGCTCGTGCCGATCGCGTGCGCCGATGTGCCGAGCGCCAAACCCTTCGCCAGCGGATCGGTGATGTGGCAAATCTTGCAGACTGTCTCGCCCAGCAGGCTGCCGACGATACCGGTCAGGATGATGACCGCACCGGCCAGCGCCGCCGTGCCGCCCAGCGTCTCGGCCACATCCATGCCGATGGCCGTCGTAACGGATTTCGGCAAAAAGCTCACGGCGTGGGCGCGCTCCAGCTTGAGCAGCCAGGCCATCGCCAGCACGCTGCCCAGGCTTGTCAGCACGCCCGCGGCAATCGACGCAAAGATCGCGGCCAGGTTCTTTTCCAGCAGCTCCCACTTTTCATACAGCGGGATTGCCAGGCTGACTGTGGCGGGCATCAAAAGCCAACTCACGGGCTGGGCGCTGGACTTGTAATCGGCGTAGGGCACGCCGAAGCAGTTCAAAAACACGATCATAAAAATGCTGCCCATCAAAAGGGGATTGAACAGCGCCTTGCCGGTCTTGCGGTTGACCCAGACGCCCGCGGCGTAGGCCGCCAGCGTGGCCAGCACGCCCCAGCTGCCGCATTGCTGCAAAAATTCAGCCATTTTTGTGCTCCTTTCCGCCCGCGCATTTCTGCGCGACCATGCCCGTGACCGCCATTACCAGCGCCGTGATCGGCACGATAGCCAGCACGGCGGGCAACAGTAAGTCTATCAGCTGACCGCCCAGTTCCATGACGCCGGCTGCCGCCGGCACGAACAGCAGCGGGAAGATGCCGGTCAGAAACAGCCCGGTCTCCCGCACCTGATCGAGCTTGAGCACGCCGAATTTGAGCGCCGCGGCCAGCAGCAGCAGGCCGTACACGCTGGCCGGGATCGGCAGCGGCAGCACCGCCGCCAGCACCTCGCCCGCCAGGCAGAACGCCGTGATGCGGGCAAACTGGAAAATATACTTCACACAATAACCCTCTTTTTTACAAAATTCGTGTACCATCATACCACGCCGCCCGGCTTTCGGCAAGTTGTACATTGTATGAAAACCATCCACATTTTCCTATCGGCATTGTGGGAATCGGCACTTGTATTTTGGGGGTGAGTGTGGTATACTAACCGAAAATAAATGATTTTCACTTGAAAAGAGGTTTTGACTATGTCTTTACTGAAAAAGCTGGCCGGTCTGGCCGTGGGTGCCGCTGCTGTGGGCGCTGTCGCTTATGTTTTACAGAACCGTGAGCATCACGACGACGAGTACGAGCATATTTGGGGCCCGGAGGACGAGGTCGAACCTGAGACTGATTCCGCCGAGCCCGCCGCTGACGATGCGTCCGCCGAGGCTGAACCCGCCCCCGCTGCCGCACCTGAGGAACCTGCCGCCCCTGCCGAGGAGCCGAAGCCCGAAGAACCCGCGGACGCTGCTGAAACGCCCGCCGCTAAGACTCCCGACTTTGACGCCCCCAACGTGAACCCCGTGGAGCTGGGTCATGTTGAGGTATCCCGCACGCCGGACGGCAAGATCGACCCCACCCAGATCGTTGACCCCGCTGTGGCCGGCGATTGGGAGGAGCAGGGCTGCAAGGGCTGATACACCAAACGCGCAAGGCGCATCTTTGTTTTAGGGCAAAGGTGCGCCTTTTTGTTTTTTGCGTTACCGTGCGGGCGGGCACGCTCCTCCCGCAGCTGTAGGGGGCGGCGTCCCCGACGTCCCGCGGGCGGATATGGAATCCGCCCCTACGGTTTTCACCGCCCTGTAGGGGCCGCACATGTGCGGCCCGCGGCCTTCCCGCATACGGCTTTTTATGGGAAACCTCCGGGCCGGGCATACCCGGCCCCTACACCGCGCCTATGGATTTCCGCGCACAAATGTCCGTGAAATTGCTACAAACCCACTTTACAACTTTACTGCACTAAAGTATAATAGAATTTGTATCGGATCAGAGAGGTAGGAATGTTATGGAGATCGAACTCAACCGCTTTACCCCCGCCGAACAGGCGACCTTCCGCCTGCGTGCCCTGTATGAGCAGGCCGGCTACCGCAAATACCGTGCGTCCCGCTTTGAGGAATACGCCCTGTATCAGGAGTATCAGCGCTTTCTGCCGGACGCACAGGTCATCACCTTCACCGACCTGGACGGCAAGCTGCGGGCCATCAAGCCCGACGTAACGCTGTCCATCGCCAAGACGGCCCAGCCCGCGGCAGGGGAGTGCAAGCGCTTTTATTATAATGAAGAGGTCTGCCGCCCCAGCCGCGAGAGCCACACCTTCCAGACCATCCACCAGATGGGATTGGAGAGTATAGGCGCGGTGGACGCCGACGAGCAGGCCGCCGTGGTGCGGCTGGCCCTGCAAAGCCTGGCCGCGCTGGATGTGCCCACCGTGCTGGAAATCAGCCACATGGGCTACCTGACCGGCCTGCTGGACGCGCTGCATGTCCCCGCTGAGGCACGCGCGAAGCTGCTTGATTTCCTGCGCGCCAAGAACGCCCACGAGCTGCGCACCGCCGCGCTGGCCGCGGGGCTGGACGAATCCGCCGCTGCCGCGTTGACCGGCCTGCTCGACCTGCACGGCCCGCTGGGTGCAACGCTGACCGCCGCCCGCGCCGCCTGCCGGTGCGAGACCCAGCGCGCGGCGCTGGATGAATTGCAGGCTTTGCAGAATGCGCTGGGCGAGGCGGGCCGCGGCACCCGGCTGGACCTGAGCATGGCCGACGAAATGGAGTATTACAACGGCCTTGTGTTCACCGGCTACGTCGCGGGCATCCCGTGCGCGGTGCTCAAGGGCGGGCGGTATGACTACCTGATGCAGCGGTTCACGCCGGGGGCCAACGCCATCGGCTTTGCCATCTACTTAGACGAGCTGGAGCGCCTGGCCGCGCCGCTGCCCCCCGTGCAGCAGCAGGGCCGCGAGAAAAGCTGGCTGAACATTGCCCTGCCGAAGGGCCGCCTCGGCGACAAGGCGTACAAGCTGCTGGCGGGCGCAGGCTACAGCGCCACCGAGGACTACAACGACACCCGCAGGCTCGTGGTCGAGAACCCCGACGCCTGTGTGCGGTACTTCCTCGTCAAGCCCAGCGACGTTGCGATTTACGTCGAGCACGGCGCGGCGGACATCGGCATCGTCGGCAAGGACATTCTGACCGAGTCCGGCGCAGACGTGTATGAGCTGCTGGATACCGGCATGGGTAAGTGCCGGATGTGCGTGGCCGGGCCTGCGGGCTTCACCGACGACGAGAGCCGCGCCTTGCGCGTAGCTACAAAATTTGTCAACATTGCCCGCGACCACTACGAGCGCCGCGGACGCGACATCGACATTGTCAAGCTGAACGGCTCCATTGAGCTGGCCCCGATTTTGGGCCTGTCCGACGTCATCGTCGATATTGTCGAGACCGGCACGACCTTAAAAGAAAACGACCTGACCGTGATCGAGGAGTTTATGCCGATCTCGGCGCGGTTCATTGCCAACAAGGCAAGCTACAAGTTCAAATACGCCCAGCTGACCGAGCTGCTGAATAAGATGAAGGAGGCCCTTGCAAAATGATCCGTCTGTATGACTTTGATGAGGTACGCCCCGAGGAAATTCTGAACCGTGACATCCGTGCCGAGGCCGACGTGGAGGCCACCGTCGATGCGATTATTGCGGACGTCCGCGCCCGCGGCGACGCCGCCCTGATCGAGTACGCCGCCAAATTCGACCACGCCGAGCTGACCGACGTGCGGGTCAGCCAGGCCGAAATTGAGGAAGCCTTTGCCGAGCTGGAAAAGACCGATCCCGAGTTCATCACGACGCTGAAGATGGCCGCCGAGAACATCCGCCACTTCCATGAGCAGCAGCTGCACAAAAACTTTGTGGTCAACGACAAGCCCGGCATCGTGCTGGGGCAGAAGTACACCCCCATCCAGCGCGCGGGCGTCTACGTGCCGGGCGGCACGGCGGCGTACCCGTCCACCGTGCTGATGGACGTCATTCCCGCCAAGGTCGCGGGCGTTGGGCAGATCGTCATGACGACCCCCGCGGGACGGGACGGCAAGGTGAACCCCGCGATTCTGGCCGCCGCCGTCATTGCGGGCATTGATTTGATTTTTAAAACGGGCGGCGCACAGGCCGTGGCAGCCCTTGCCTACGGCACCGAAAGCGTCCCCGCCGTGGATAAGATCGTCGGCCCCGGCAATATCTACGTGGCCACGGCAAAGCGGAAGGTGTTCGGCAAGGTCGGCATTGATATGATCGCAGGCCCGTCGGAAATTCTCGTGCTGGCAGACGGCACCTGCAACCCCGCGTGGGTCGCCGCCGACCTGCTCAGCCAGGCCGAGCACGACAAGCTGGCCAGCCCGGTGCTCGTCACCGACAGCTGGGATTTAGCCAAGGCCGTGCAGGCGGAGCTGGAGGTGCAGATCCCGCAGCTGCCCCGCGCCGCCATCGCCCGCGCCAGCGTGGACACAAACGGCAAAATTATTGTCACCGACGACATGAACAAGGCCATTGAGGCCGTGAACATCATTGCGCCGGAGCACCTGGAAATCTGCGTCGATGACCCGTTCGCGGTGCTGAACTCGGTGCAGAACGCGGGCAGCATCTTCCTGGGCAAAAACGTGCCCGAGGCACTGGGCGACTACTTTGCCGGCCCGAACCATACGCTGCCCACCAGCGGCACGGCGCGGTTCTCGAGCCCGCTGGGCGTCGATGATTTTGTGAAGAAGTCGAGCTTTATCTATTACACTCGCGAAGCCCTCGGCGAGGTGCAGGGACGCATCGCCAATTTTGCCGAGCACGAGGGGTTGCATGCCCATGCCAGGAGTGTGACGATCCGGTTTGAGGAATGAGCTTGCCAAAAAGGAAGCATCCGAGGTTGAAGCAGTATGATTATAGTGAACCGGGTGCGTATTTTATAACGGTGTGTACCAAAAATAAGGCGCACATTCTTTCCCGGATCGTTGTTGACCTTCCGTCATCCGTACGGCGGGATGCCCTCATCCCGCCGCGGGTTCAACTGCTGCCTGCCGGGAAAATTGTGGACGATTTAATTCGCCGCACGGAAACGGTTTACGACAATGTCACCGTGGATGCGTATGTTATCATGCCGAACCATCTGCACATTCTTTTTCATATCCATGCACCCGGGAACGGCGGCGGGATGGGGGCATCCCGCCCTACGATTCACCAAATGGTTCGTGCCATCAAAACGGGGACTACACGCCACCTCGGCCATTCCATCTTTCAAACATCCTACTACGATCATGTCATACGCGGGCCGCGGGATTATGATGAAATCTTCCAATACATCCAAAACAATCCCGCCAAATGGCCCCACGACCAATTCTACACTTCGGACGGGGAGGAACACCCATGAGCCGTTATTTTACCAAAACGCTGGCTGCGCTGGAGCCTTATACCCCCGGCGAACAGCTTAAAATCGCTGACCTTGTCAAGCTGAACGCCAACGAAAACCCCTACCCGCCCGCGCCCGGCGTGGCGGCGGCGGTGGCCGCGGCGGTGCCGGGGCTGCGGCTGTACTCTGATTTGACCAACGGCGATCTCAACGCCGCCATCGCGCGCCACTGGGGCGTGCGCCCGGAGAATATCCTCTGTGGCAACGGCAGCGACGAGAACCTGCTGCTGGCCCTGCGCGCGTTCTGCGACGAAAGCACGCCGCTGGCCTTCGCCGATGTGACCTACAGCTTTTACACGGTGCTGTGTGATTTACTGCACATTCCGCAGCACATCATCCCGCTGGAGGCTGACCTGACCATCGACCTGAAAAAATATTGCGGCCTGCACGAGACGATTGTCATTGCCAACCCGAACGCTCCCACCAGCCTGCTGGCCCCGGTGGACGCCATCGAGGAGGTGCTGCAAACGAACCCCGACAACATCGTGATCGTGGACGAGACCTACGTCGAGTTCGCGCCTGCCGGGTCGTCCTGTCTGCCGCTTTTGGAAAAATATGACAACCTCGTCATCACCCATACCTTCTCCAAAACGCACAATCTGGCGGGTGCGCGGCTGGGCTTCTGCATTGCGCGGCCCGCGCTGATTGCCGACATGAACCGCGTCAAGTTCAGCTACAGCCCCTACAACGTCAACGCCATGACCCAGGCCGCGGGCGCGGCGGCGATCTCCGACGAGGCCTATTTTGCCGATGTAACGGCAAAGGTCATTGCCGAGCGCACCCACACCACCGACGAGCTGCGCCGCCGCGGGTTCACGGTGTTTGACTCGGCCACAAATTTTTTGTTCGCGACCACGGACCGTATGCCCTGTGTGGAAATTTTTGAAAAGCTGCGCGCCCGCGGCATTTTAATCCGCCACTTCAACGCGCCGCGCATCTCGGACTATCTGCGCATCACGATTGGCACACCCGAGCAGATGCAGCGGTTCTTTGCGGCGCTGGATGAGATCCTGGGTGAATAAATGCCGCTCCCGCAGCGCAAGACACCGCGCCTGAAGGGCTATGATTCCATTCTCACCAACCCGGCCCGCTGGGCCATGGATAAGTTTTATACAGAGGGGGAGAACCATACATGATCGCAATCGTTGACTACGGCGTGGGCAACCTGTTCAGCCTGTCGTCCAGCGTCAGAAGCCTGGGCGCAGAGGTGCGGGTGACCCGCGACGCTGCAGAACTGCGGGCGGCGGATCATATCCTGCTGCCTGGCGTCGGGGCGTTCGCCGACGCAATGGCCAAGCTCGAAGCCACGGGCCTTGTGCCCGTTCTGCGCGAGGAAACGCAGAAAAAGCCGCTGCTGGGCATCTGCTTAGGCATGCAGCTGCTGTTTGAAAAAAGCTGCGAGTACGGCGAGCACCGCGGTCTCGGCCTGATTCCCGGCGAGGTCTACCCGCTGGCGGACGACCTGACAGACCCGGCGCTCAAGGTGCCGCACATCGGCTGGAATGCCATGGACATTGTGCCCGGGCGCGAGGCCGACCCGCTGTTCAAGTACGTCAAAAACGGCGAGTACGTCTATTACGTACACAGCTATTACGCCAAAAACTGCGCTGCATCGACACTGGCGACGAGCGACTACAGCATCCCCGTCACGGGCGCGGTGCGGCAGGGGCTGGTGTACGGCACGCAGTTCCACCCCGAAAAATCCGGCGATACCGGCCTGCGGCTGTTAAAAGCCTTTGCCGAGCTGTAAGCGAGAGGGAGGAAGTACCATGAAGCTATACCCCGCCATTGACCTGCGCGGCGGCCAGGCCGTGCGGCTTTATCAGGGCGATTACGACCGGATGACCGTCTACAACGCAGACCCCGTCGCCCAGGCGCAGCAATTTATCGACGCAGGTGCGAAGTATTTGCATGTCGTCGATCTGGACGGCGCCAAGGACGACACCACGGCCAATTTGCAGACGATTGCCGCCATTGCCAAGCTGGGCGGCCTCAAAATCGAGGTCGGCGGCGGCATCCGTGACGAGGCGCGCATCCAACGGTATCTTGACCTCGGCGCGGACCGCTGCATTCTGGGCACGGTGGCCGTAAAAAACTTCGATTTCACGGCAGAAATGGCACAGAAATACGGCGCACAGATCGCCGTCGGCGTTGACATGAAGGACGGCGCTGTCGCTGTCAACGGCTGGAAGGAGGTCACCCCCGAACCGGGCGTGGCATTCTGCCGCCGCTGCGCCAATGCGGGCGTCAAGGCCATTATTGCCACCGATATTTCCCGGGACGGCACGTTACAGGGCACCAATATGGCGCTGTACCGTGAGCTTTTGACGATTCCCGGCATCGAAGTCACGGCCAGCGGCGGCATTGCCGCCATGGCCGAGCTGGCCGAGCTTTCCGCCATGCACTGCCACGCAGCCATTTTGGGGAAGTCGATTTATACGGGAGCGATTGATCTGGCCGAGGCCGTGAGGCTGTACGAAAGCAAGTGAGGGGAGAGGAGTAGCAGAGACATCTCCTACTCCTCTCTGACAAAAGGGGGAGTGAATGTATGATAACCAAACGCATAATTCCTTGTCTGGACGTCAAAAACGGGCGCGTGGTCAAGGGTGTCAACTTTGAAGGATTGCAGGACATGGCCGATCCCGTCGAGATGGCGCGGTACTACAACGCCTCCGGCGCGGACGAGCTGGTGTTCTACGATATTACCGCCAGCGTCGAGGGCCGCGGGCTGTTCACCGATATTTTGCGCCGGGTCGCAAGCCAGATTTTTATCCCGCTGACCGTCGGCGGCGGCATCAACACGCTGGACGACTTTGACCGCGTGCTGAAATGCGGTGCGGACAAGGTCAGCGTCAACTCGGGGGCCATCCGCAACCCCGGCATCATCCCGGCTGCCGCGCAGAAATACGGCAACCAGTGCGTGGTGCTCTCCGCCGATATTAAGCGTGTGGACGGCAAATTCATGCTGTTCGCCAAGGGCGGGCGCGAGAACACAGGCATCGACGCGCTGGACTGGCTGGAGCAGGGCGTTAAAAACGGCGCGGGCGAGCTGGTCGTGAACTCCATCGACACCGACGGCGTGAAGAACGGCTTTGATCTGGAGCTGCTGGACGCCGTGGCCGCACGCTGCGCCGTGCCCATCATCGCCTCCGGCGGCGCAGGCAAAAAGGAGGATTTCCTTGAGCTGTTCCGCAATCACCCGGCAGTAGATGCCGGTCTGGCCGCGTCGATCTTCCACACAAAGCAGGTGGAAATCAACGATTTGAAGCGGTATTTGCGGGAGAACGGGGTAGAGATGCGGGTGTGATCGCCCCTTCGCCATGCAGCCACCCGGTAGGGGCCGCACATGTGCGGCCCGCAACATTCCCAAGCGTCCTCTTGCGGGAAAGCCGCGGGCCGGGCATGCCCGGCCCCTACTGCGTAATAATAGCAAACCTACACTTTACCTCTTGCCAAAACCCACAAAAAGAGGTACACTAAACTATATTACTTTAGGAGTGTCCACCATGGAAATCACCGAAAATTCCAAGACTCTCAAATTTGACGCAAACGGCCTGATCCCGGCCATCGTACAGGACCATTATACCAAAGAGGTGCTGACCCTCGCCTACATGAATGCCGAGACGCTGGCCCTGACGATTGCCGAGGGCCGCACCGTATTCTGGTCCCGCAGCCGCCGGGAGATCTGGCGCAAGGGTGAGACCTCCGGCAACGTGCAGCGGGTCGTCTCCATCACCGCCGACTGCGACAAGGACGCGCTCGTCATCGACGTCGTCAAATCCGGCCCCGCCTGCCACACCGGCGCGGAGAGCTGCTTCTTCAACCCGGTCTATGTCTCCGATGAGCTGAAGCAGTTCACCTGGCAGGGGCTGTACGCACTCATCGAGGGCCGCAAGACCAACCCCAAAGAGGGCAGCTACACCACCTACCTGTTTGACAAGGGTCTGGAGAAGATTCTGAAAAAGGTCGGCGAGGAATCCACCGAGGTGATCATTGCAGGCAGCAAGCGCGACAGGGAGGAGACCATCTACGAGATCAGCGACCTGGCTTACCACGTCATGGTGCTGATGATCGAGCTGGGCATTTCCGTAGAGGACATCACGAAGGAACTCGAAAAACGACACGTAATTGACCATAAGGTCAAGCAGGAAAGGATGCAGTAACTATGGCAGGCGAATACCTGAAAAGCTCTGTACACGTTCATTCCAAATTGTGCGACGGTAAGAACACGCTGGACGAGATTGCGGTCACGGCATGGCGGAACGGTCTGCAAACGCTGGGCTTCAGCGGGCACAGCCACACCCCCTGTGATCTGGAATATTGCATGACCCAGAGCCGTACTGCCCTGTACAAGGCGCAGGTCGCCAAGCTGAAGGAGCGCTACACCGGCAAGCTTGACATTCTGTGCGGCTTGGAATGGGATCTGTTCAGCGACGATGACCCGACCCAGTACGACTACTGGATCGGCAGCACGCACTATGTCAAGGGGCCCAAGACCGGCAAGTATTATGAGATCGACTGGCGCGAGGAGGATCTGCGCGCCTGCATCGACGACGATTTTGACGGCGACGGTCTGGCCGTGGCCGAGGCATACTTTGCCAATGTGGCCAAGGTTGCCGAGAAGAAGCCCACGATTTTGGGCCACTTCGACCTGATCAAGAAGATCAACGGTGACGGCAAGTTCTTTGATGAGAACGACCCCCGCTACACTGCCGCCGCCAACGCCGCGCTGATGACCGCCGCCCGCAACCGCTGCGTGCTGGAGGTCAACACTTCTGCGGTGTATCGTGGCTTCCGCAAGGATTTCTTCCCGTCCGATGCGATTTTGAAGGAGTGGCTGGTGCTCAGCGGCAATGTTGTCATCACCGCCGACGCCCACGATACCAAGGCGCTGACCTTCGGTTTTGAGGCTGTTGCCGCCAAACTGAAGGAACTGGGCTACACGAAGGTCCAGGTGCTGGGCAAGGACGGCTTTGCCCCCTGTGCGCTGTAAAAATATTCCCCGAAAATTTTCCCGCCGCGGTGTAACACTGCGGCGGTTTTTGCGTTTCTTATGGCTGAAGGGCCCAAAACAAAAAACATCTGCGCAAAACGCAGGAGAAAATCCACCGTGAGATTCACATGCGAAATAATTTTCAAAAAAGTTTGCACGGAGGGGTTGACAACCCCTCCGTATTTTTGTATAATAATACCTGCATTCTGGCGGCAGCCACTGTGGAGAGGTGTCCGAGTGGTTTATGGAACTGGTCTTGAAAACCAGCGATTCGCGCGAGCGGACCATGGGTTCGAATCCCATCCTCTCCGCCATTTTGTGATAACAAGTGAATATATAAAATCACTTTGACTTGTGGAGTAATACTCAAGAGGTCGAAGAGGCGCCCCTGCTAAGGGCGTAGGGTGGGAAACCGCCGCGAGAGTTCAAATCTCTCTTACTCCGCCAAATACCGCATATTTAACGCTATTGCGTTGAATATGCGGTATTCTTTTTATACTTTTATCACCCTTTGCACACTGCATATACCGCCACAAAACGCCAGCTACCGTGTGGGGTGTGTACACTACTGTGTACATGACTGTGTACCTTACTGTGTACAAACCGCCGCACGCCACCAACAACGCAGCATCGTATATTTTTTCATTCTTGTCTGTTGTGCTGCATCCAACCCGCCATTTTCGTTACCTCACAAAAACGCTTCCGTTCCAACCTCTCTCCGCATTTTTCAAACACGTTCCCCGATAAACGTAAAAATTTGCCAGGGAAGTGTTGCTATTCTTAACATTTTCTTCCTTTTCTGCCCGTGCCTTGCAATCCCGCGGCAAATCCGCTATACTCATTCTATACCATTTTATAAGTGAGGTGTCCGTTATGCGGTTATTTGATGTGCTCGGCCCGGTCATGACGGGGCCGTCCAGCAGCCACACGGCGGGTGCGGTGCGCATCGGCAGCACGGCGCGGCGGCTCCTGGGGGAGCAGCCTGCCGAGGCCGAGATCCTGCTTTACGGCAGCTTTGCCGCCACGGGGCGCGGCCACGGCACGGACCGGGCGCTTGTCGCCGGGCTGCTGGGCATGCAGCCGGACGATGACCGCATCCCGCACAGCTTTTCCATTGCCAAGGAGGCCGGGCTGCACTTTAAGATCGGCACCACAAACCTGCGCGGCGCGCACCCCAACACGGCGGTGCTGCGGCTGACCGGTGTGTCGGGCCGTAAGCTCGAGGTCGTCGGCGCGTCCATCGGCGGCGGGCGGATCAACATCTGCCAGATTGACGGCATCACGACGAATTTTGGCGGAGACCACAACACGCTGATCGTCCACAACCAGGACACGCCCGGCCATGTGGCAGCCGTCACCACCTGTTTGAGCCAGCACGGCGTCAACATCGCCACGATGCAGCTCTACCGCTCGACAGCGGGCGGCTACGCCGTCATGGTGCTGGAGTGCGACGAGCCTATCCCGGACGAGATTGCCGGGCAGCTGGGCAGCCAGCCGGGCATCGTCAAGGTCACGATTCTGAATCTGTAAGGGGGCGGGAAAGATGGCATTTTCATCCGTGCATGAGATGATCGACCTCTGCAAGGAGAGCGGCAAGCCGCTGTATGAGGTCATCCTTGAGAGCGATCTGGCCGAAAGCGGCCTGACCCGCGCCGAAAGTGAGGCCGAGATGCACCGTCTGTGGGCGGTCATGCAGGCCACCAGCGACGGCTACTGCGGCGCAGACCGCTCGATGAGCGGCTTTGCGGGCGGCGACGCGGCCAAGGTCAACGCGGCAGCGGCGCGCGGCGTGCTCTACGCCGACGGCTACTTTGCCGACGTCATGGCCGAGGCACTGAAAACCGCCGAGTGCAACGCCTGCATGAAGCGCATCGTGGCCGCGCCCACGGCGGGAAGCTGCGGCGTGCTGCCTGCGGTCCTGCTGCCGCTGCAGCGACGCGGGCTGGCCGACGAGGCCGCCGTGCACCGCGCCCTGTATATCGCTGCCGGGTTCGGGCAGGTCGTTGCCGCGCGTGCCACGCTGGCCGGGGCCGAGGGCGGCTGTCAGGCCGAGGTGGGCGCGGCCAGCGGCATGGCCGCCGCGGCGCTGGTGGACATCAAGGGCGGCACGGCAGAGCAGTGCGCCGAGGCGTTCGCCATGGCGCTGACCAACCTTGAGGGCCTTGTCTGCGACCCCGTGGCAGGTCTTGTGGAGATTCCCTGCATCAAGCGCAACGTCATCGGTGCCATGAACGCGGTCTCCGCCGCCGACATGGCGCTGGCCGGGGTCGTGGGGCACATCCCCGCGGACGAGGTCATTGACGCGATGGCCGAGGTCGGCAACGCGATGAGCAAGGACCTGCGTGAGACCGGCATCGGCGGTCTGGCCGGCACTCCCACGGGCCGCGCCATCTGCGAGATCGTGACGATGGACAACGGGGAAGAGGAAGATTGATATTTTACGGCGGTAAACCGGCGGGCACACAGCACCGCAACCACTGCCCCAACTGCCTGACCAGCCTGCATCTGGACAATGAACCCGGGGACCGCGCAGCGGACTGCGGCGGGCAGATGGAGCCCGTGGCCGTCTGGGTGCGCAAGGGCGGCGAGTGGGCCATCATCCACCGCTGCCGCCTCTGCGGCAAACTGACATCCAACCGCATCGCCGCGGACGACAACCCGATGCTTTTAATGAGCATCGCCATGCGCCCGCTCTGCACCCCGCCGTTCCCGCTGGAGTGCATCGAGGAGATGACGGCACTGATGGGCGGGGAGGGTCGTATGCGGTAATGCGGGGCGTCGGGGACGCCGACCCCTGCACTGACCCCGACGCAACTTTCCTTTACAAATTTCGCCAATGTGCTATACTGAATAAAAAACATCAGGAGGAAATTCTTATGAACGTGAACGATCCGCGCTGGGCGTCCATTGACGCCTTTGTGGAGGAAAACCGCGACAACATCCTGCGCGACATCACCCGTCTGGTGGCCGTGCCCAGCGTGGAGGGCGCACCCGAGCCGGGCGCACCGTTCGGCCCCGGCCCCAAGGCCGCGCTGGCCAAGGCGCTGGAGATCGCCGACGAGCTGGGCCTGGACACCTTCAACGCCGACAGCTACATCGGCTGGGCCGAGACGGGCAGGATCGCCGACGGCCAGAAGTTCCTGGCGACCATCACCCACACCGACGTTGTGCCCGAGGGCAACGGCTGGGACGCCGACCCCTACACGGTCCGCGTGCGGGACGGCTGGCTGCTGGGCCGCGGCGTGGCCGACGACAAAGGCCCAAGCATCCTCTGCCTGTACGCGCTGAAGTACCTGAAGGACAGCGGCGCGGCGCTGAAATACCCCGTGCGTGCCCTGCTGGGTGCCAACGAGGAGACGAACATGCACGACGTAGACTACTACGCCGAGCATTACCCGATGCCCGCCTTCTGCTTTACGCCGGACGCCGAGTTCCCGGTCTGCAACGGCGAGAAGGGCGGCTTCAACGGCGAGCTCGTCAGCCCGAAGTTTGAGAACGGCATCATCACGGCGTTCGAGGGCGGCGTCGCCCACAACGCCGTGCCGGACCGCGCCTCCTGCACGGTGCAGGTCGGCGCGGGCGCACTCGTCCAGACCGAGGGCGTGACCTTCGAGGCAGGGGAGGGCGGTGCCACCGTCATCCGCGGCTGGGGCAAGAGCGGCCACGCCGCCATGCCCGAGGGCACGGTCAACGCCATCAGCCTGATCGTCAACTGCCTGCTCAAGAGCGGCGTCTGCACCCCGCAGGAGGAGGCCTACCTGAACGTGCTGCACACGCTGCACGCCGACACCGACGGCAGCGCGCTGGGCATTGCGGCGGACGACGGCCTGTTTGACCCGCTGACCATCATCGGCGGCACGATCGAGATGGCTGACGGCGTCATCCGCCAGAGCTTCGACTGCCGCTACCCGACGAACACCGACCCCGAAAAGATGACTGCCGCCATCCGGAAGGTCTGCGGCGACGCGGCCACGCTGGAGAACGTCAGCAGCCGCGTGCCGTTCTACATCGACGCGGACAGCCCGGCCATCCAGACGCTCATCAACACCTACAACGACGTCACCGGCGAGGGCAAGAAGCCCTTTACGATGGGCGGCGGCACCTATGCGCGCCACTTCCCCTATGCCGTCAGCTTCGGCCCCGAGCACACCGACATTGAGATCCCGTCCTTTGCGGGCCCGATGCACGGCGCGAACGAGGGCACCCCGTTTGAGAAGCTCATTGAGGCCCTCAAGATCTATATCCTGGCCCTGCTCCGCCTGCAGGAGATCGAGCTGTAAATAAAAAAACGGACAACTGCTGTTTTAGGTAGTTGTCCGTTTTTTGTTTTCTACCCTGGGAAGGCAGTATTGTAGGGAGGGGTCTTGACCCCTCCGTGGCGGCCAGAGGGCTGGCCGCCCTACAAGCCCACAGAAGCCCCGTTGCACGCTATGACAGTTACCCGCAGCCGGGAGGGATAAATCCGCCCCTACGATTGTCCCCTGTAGGGGGCGGCGTCCCCGACGCCCCGCAGGTCAGCAGCAGTCAACGGGAAGGACGTAGGGCGGCCTGCCCACAGGCCGCCGCAGCAGCTTGCGTAGCCTCACAGTTCCATTGTGCGGCCTGCGCGGTAGGGGCCGCACATGTGCGGCCCGCAGCATGACGGCCAACGACCTCTTATGGGAAGGCCGCGGGCCGGGCATGCCCGGCCCCTACCATATCACCCCTGGCAGACCGACATCTGCCAGGGGTTTTCTTTGTGGGATTGTTAATTTTTATACAGCCTTTTATTCTGCGGCGATTGCCCAAATTGTTGCAAATCTTGCGTGTTCGATGCAAAATCGACCTTTTGTCATACTTGGTTGCTTGACATGCTTTTGAAAAATGGTACAATAAATCCGTATAGTTATCCACCACGGACGGGGGAGCAGAAATCCCGTCCGCGGCGAGAAAAATCAGAGAAACGGGGGAAATCAGATTGTTCAAGTCCCTAAAGCGCTCTGCCAAGGGTGCTGCCGTACCGCACACGAAGGCGACAGCCGGGCAGCCGACCAACAAGATGCCGGTGCCCGAGCACGTCGTCATTCCCATGTCGATGCACATCGGCGCGCCCGCGGAGCCTGTCGTCAAAAAGGGCGACACCGTCATGGTCGGTACCGTGATCGGCAAGGCCGGCGGCTTTGTATCCGCCAATATCTACTCCAGTGTGTCCGGCACTGTGCAGGACATTGCACCGCTGCGCATGGTCAACGGCGCGATGACGACGGCTGTCGCCATCAAGACCGACGGTGCGCAGACCGTTGATCCGGCCTGTGTGCCGCCCGTCGTCACCGACAAAGCCAGCCTGCTGGCTGCCGTGCAGGCCTGCGGCCTGGTGGGTGTCGGCGGCGCCGGCTTCCCGACGCATGTCAAGCTGGCGGCCAACACCATCGACACGCTGCTCATCAACGCTGCCGAGTGCGAGCCCTACCTGACTACCGACTGCCGCGAGATGCTGGAGTGCAGCGACACGATCATCTCCGGCATCACCGCTGTCATGAAGTACTGCGAGATCCCGCACTGCATCATCGGCATTGAACGCAACAAGCCCGAGTGCATCGACCTGCTTACCTCGCTGACCCGCGAGATGAAGGGCGTCGAGGTCAAGGGCCTGCCGATGCGCTACCCGCAGGGCGCCGAGAAAACGCTCGTCGAGACCTGCACCGGGCGCGAGGTGCCGCAGGTCGGCCCCTCCGGCAAGCCGGGCCTGCCCGCCGACGTGGGCTGCGTCATCATGAACGTGACGAGCGTCTCCACGCTGGGCAAGTTCCTCAAGACCGGCATCCCGCTGGTGACGAAGCGCGTCACCGTCGAGGGCGACGCCATCGCCAAGCCCCAGAACATCGAGGTGCCCATCGGCACGCTGTACCGCGACGTCATCGACGCCTGCGGCGGTGTCAAGGAGGGCGTCGAGCTGGGCAAGATCATCTTCGGCGGCCCGATGATGGGCGGCGCTGCACCCAGCGCCGACTTCCCGGTGCTCAAGCAGAACAACGGCCTGCTGCTGTTCAGCAAGAAGGCCGCCGCGCTGCCCGAGCCGTCCGCCTGCATCCGCTGCGGGCGCTGCATCGAGGCCTGCCCGATGGGTCTGGAGCCCGTCGTTATTGCGCAGGACTTTGCCAACAAGGACTTTGCTGCGCTGAAGGCACGCTGCGTGGATCTCTGCGTAGCCTGCGGCAGCTGCACCTATGCCTGCCCGGCCAAGCGCCCCGTCAGCCAGACGATGGGCCTTGCCAAGGGCTGGTACATGGCCGAGCTGCGGAAAGGAGGCAAATAACCCATGGAAGATCGTCTGATCGTTACCGCCTCGCCGCATATCCGCGATACATCCACCACCCGCGGGCTGATGGGCAATGTTGTCATTGCGCTGCTGCCCGCCGTGCTGGCCGCGGGTCTGATCTTCGGCGTGCAGGCGCTGGTGCTGGTCGCTGTGACCACCCTGGCCTGTGTGGCGTTTGAGTACATTTATGAAAAGCTGCTGAAAAAGTCCAACACCGTGGGCGACCTGTCCGCCGTTGTCACCGGCATCATTCTGGCGCTGAACATGCCCGTGGGCATGCCGCTCTGGATTGCCGTTGTCGGCGCGTTCGTCGCCATCGTCATCACGAAGCAGCTGTTCGGCGGCCTTGGCTACAACTTCGCCAACCCCGCGCTGGTGGGCCGTATCGTCCTGTTCCTCGGCTTCACCTCCCGCATGACTGCCTACGTCTACCCCGACATGGCCGTTGACGCGCTGGCCTCCGCCACGCCGCTGGCCGTGGCCGACAAGACCACGCTGCCCCTGCTGGACGTCTTTTTGGGCTTCCGCGGCGGCATGATGGGCGAGGTCTGCGTGCTGGCCATCCTGCTGGGCTTCGCCTATCTCGTTGCCACCCGGACCATCCAGGCCACCATCCCCGTGACCATCGTTGCCACGGTCTTTGTGCTGACTGCGCTCAACACCGGCAGTGCCTACACCGCCCTGATCGAGTGCATGTCCGGCGGTCTTTTGTTCGGTGCTGTCTTTATGGCGACGGACTACGTGACCAGCCCGTTCACCACCAAGGGCAAGCTGTTCTACGGCGTGTTTATCGGCCTCATCACCTTCCTCATCCGCCACTTCGGCTCGATGAATGAGGGCATGAGCTACGCCATCCTGCTGGGCAACCTGATGACCCCGTGGTTCAACGCCTGGGGCCACCAGACGCCGCTGGGCTACAAAAAGCCCAAAAAAGCCAAGAAAGGCGGTGCGGAATAATGGCTGAAAAGCAAACCACCGAGAAGCAGAGCACTTTCAAGGAGCTTGTGCTGCCCGTCATCGTGCTGGTCGTCATCTGCCTGGTCTGCAGCGCGCTGCTGGCTGTGCTGAACGACATCACCGCCCCCATCATTGCGGAAAACACCCAAGCCGAGACCCTGGCCGCCTATGTCTCCGTCCTGCCCGAGGGCACGACCACCGACAGCATGACTGCCATCGACGGTCTGACCACCGCCAGCGTCGAGGGTGCTGTCAAGACCGCGAACGGCGATGTCGCCGTCAAGGCTGCGGCCTCCGGTTACTCCGGCAAGGACGTCACGGTCTACGTTGCCTTTGACGCCGAGGGTGCCATTTCCGGTATCTCCATCGACGGCTCCACCCAGACCACCGGCATCGGCTCCAAGGTCTCCGGCGATTCCTTCGCCTCCGGCTTTATCGGCTGGAACGGGGGAGAGGTCGCCTCCGGCAGCCCTGTGGACAGCATTGCCGGTGCAACGTATTCCAGCAACGGCGCGTTCAACGCCATCAACGCAGCCATCGACTGCTACAACAATGAGATCAAGGGGGTGCAGTAACGATGAACGAAAAACCGAGCAAGTGGAAGGTTTTTACCGCGGGCATCATCCGTGAGAACCCCGTTCTGCGCCTGGTGCTGGGCTGCTGCTCCGCACTGGCTGTCACCACCACCGTTTCCGGTGCTGTGGGCATGGGCCTGGCCATGACGTTCGTTCTGGTCTGCTCCAACATCGTTATCTCGGCACTGCGCAAGGTCATCCCGGCCAAGGTGCATCTGCCGTGCTACATCGTTATCATCGCAACGTTTGTTACCGTCGTGCAGATGGTGCTGCAGGCGTTCGTGCCCGACCTGTACAAGGCGCTGGGCGTGTATCTGGCGCTGATCGTCGTCAACTGCATCATTCTGGGCCGTGCCGAGATGTTCGCCTGCAAGAACACCGTCGTGGACTCCGCGCTGGACGGTCTGGGCATGGGCATCGGCTACATCCTGACCATGCTGCTCATGTCCTCCATCCGTGAGATCATCGGCAGCGGCACCTGGATGGGCATCACCATCATCCCCGAGAGTGTGGACCGCATGACCGTCATGAACTCCGCGCCGGGCGGCTTCTTCGTCTTTGGCTGCCTGATGGCCGGCTGTGTCTGGCTGGAGCGCAAGCTGAACAAGCCCATTGAGCGCAAGAGCTGCGGCGACGTCATGCTCGAGAAGATCGACGCCGCCAAGGAAGAACAGAAGGAGGGTGCCGCACAATGAGTTCTCAGATCGCAACGTTTGCCACCATCTTCTTCAGCATGATCCTGGTCAACAACTACGTGCTGGTGCAGTTTCTGGGTATCTGCCCGTTCCTCGGCGTTTCCAAAAAGCTGGATTCCTCCGCGGGCATGGGCGCTGCTGTTATCGTCGTCATGGTCATTGCCACGGCTGTGACCTTCCCGCTGCAGATCTTCCTGCTGGATGCCTATAATCTGGGTTACCTGCAGACGATCATCTTCATCCTCGTCATCGCCGTTCTGGTCCAGCTGATCGAGATCACGCTGAAAAAGTACGTCCCGGCGCTGTATCAGTCCCTGGGCGTCTACCTGCCGCTGATCACGACCAACTGCTGCGTGCTGGGCGTCACCATTCTGGCTGTGCAGGACTACTCCGCCGTTGTGGCCGAGTTCGGCTTTGGCCTGGCCTATGCCGAGGCGCTTATCTGCGCCGCCGGTGCGGGCGTCGGCTTCCTCGTGGCTATGCTGCTGTTCTGCGGCGTGCGTTCCCGCGTCGAGGCCGCCAACCCGCCGGAGAGCTTCAAGGGCCTGCCCATCACGCTGGTTTCTGCCGCTATCACCTCCATGAGCTTCATGGGCTTTGGTGGTCTGGTCGAAAACATCATCAACGCGATATTCTAAGAAAGGGGAATGGAGAGAATGAACCCGATCGTATTTGCTATCGTTGTCGTGGTGGTGCTGGGCCTGGTCGGCGGCGTGATCCTTGTGCTGGCCTCCAAGTTCATGGCTGTGTATGAGGACCCGCGCATCGCGCAGGTCACGGAATGTCTGGCCGGCGCCAACTGCGGCGGCTGCGGCTACGCCGGCTGTGCCGACTACGCCAAGGCCATCGTGGAGAACGGTGCCCCCACCTTCAAGTGTGCCCCGGGCGGCGACAAGACTGCCGACGCCATCAACACCATCATGGGCAATGCCACCGACGACCGCCCCAGCCTGCGCGCCACCGTCATCTGCGCGGGCGGCGAGAACTGCGGCAAGCGGTTTGACTACCAGGGCATCCAGACCTGCGCTGCTGCGGCCTCCATTGCGGGCGGCCCCAGCGCCTGCGCCTATGGCTGCCTGGGTCTGGGCGACTGCACCCGCGCGTGCAAGTTTGACGCCATCCACATCATCAACGGCGTGGCCGTCGTGGACCGCAAAAAGTGCACCGGCTGCACGGCCTGCACCGTGACCTGCCCGCGCCACGTCATCCAGATGAAGCCCATTGCCCCGCAGCCCGCGGTCATGTGCTCCAACAAGGACAAGGGCGCGCTGGTCAACAAGACCTGTAAGGTGGGCTGCATTGCCTGCGGTCTCTGCGTGCGCAACTGCCCGAACCAGGCGATCTTCCTGAAGGACAACGTCGCTGTCATCGACTATACCAAGTGCAACGGCTGCGGCACCTGCGTCAGCAAGTGCCCCAAGAAGGCCATCCAGTGGGTCGAGGGCACGCCCCGTCCCATCGACGCCCCCGTGCCCGCGCACGAGGTTCTGAAAACGCGCGTATAATTTTTAGGTAAACATCCCTGTGCTCCCCGCCAAGAATCGGCGGGGAGCTTTTTGTTTTACCCGCGCTTTCCTCCGGCTCTGTAGGGAGGGGTCTTGACCCCTCCGCAGAACCTGACGGCAGCCATCACACTGCACGGGCGGCAGCGATAACACCGCACTCCTGCCGCCATGTAGGGGCCGGGCATGCCCGGCCCTCAGCGTATAAGGCGAACGCCATTTCCCCGGAAAGCTACGGGCCGCACATGTGCGGCCCCTACCTATCAACTGTATTTAAAAATTTTATCAAACTATTTTTGAAAAAACCGAGACAAATTCCTAAAACTATGCTATACTGTGTCAAGAATAACAACTCTGGTATTTTTCGGGAGGTTTACACGTATGGAAATCACCAAAGATATTTTGTATGTCGGCGTCAACGACCACCTTGTTGACCTGTTTGAGGGCCAGTACGACGTGCCCAACGGCATGGCGTACAACTCGTACCTGATCTGCGACGACAAAATCGCCGTCATGGACAGCGTCGATGCCCATTTTACCGACGAGTGGATCACCAAGATCGCCGCTGCACTGGGCGAGCGCACGCCTGACTACTTGGTCGTGCAGCACATGGAGCCTGACCATTCCGGCTCCGTCGCCGCGTTCGCGCAGGCGTACCCCGGCACGACCATCGTCGCGTCCGCCCAGGCGTTCAACATGATGAAGGCCTATTTCGGCACCGACTACGCGGACCGCCGCGTCGTCGTCAAGGAGGGGGACACCCTGCCGCTGGGCACCCACACGCTGCACTTTGTCACCGCGCCGATGGTCCACTGGCCCGAGGTCATCATGACCTATGACGATGCAGACAAGGTCCTGTTCAGCGCCGATGCGTTCGGCAAGTTCGGCGCACTCGACGTGGAGGAGCCGTGGCTGCCCGAGGCCCGCCGCTACTTCATCGGCATCGTCGGCAAATACGGCGTGCAGGTGCAGGCCGTGCTGAAAAAGGCCGCCGCGCTGGACATCGAGACCGTCTGCAGCCTGCACGGTCCCGTCCTGCACAAGGAGCAGCTGGGCGATGTGCTGGCCGCCTACGACGCCTGGAGTGCCTACCGCCCCGAGACAGAGGGTGTGCTCGTCGCCTACAGCAGCATCTACGGCCACACTGCCGAGGCTGCCAACCGCCTGGCCGAGGCCCTGCGCGAGAAGGGCGTGGAGACGGTTGCCATGGACCTGGCCCGCTGCGATATGGCCGAGGCCGTCGCGCAGGCATTCCGCTTCAGCAAGCTGGTACTGGCCACGCCTACCTACAACGCCGATGTATTCCCCTTCATGAAGGAGTTCATCCATCATCTGACCGAGCGCAACTACCAGAACCGCACGGTGGCCTTTATTGAAAACGGCTCCTGGGCGCCGATGGCCGCCAAGGTCATGACCAAAATGCTTGAGGGCAGCAAGAACCTGACCTACGCTGCCACCACCGTCACGGTCCGCGGCACGCTGAATGCCGCCAGCGAGGCCCAGCTCGCCGCTCTGGCCGATGAGCTGAGCAGGTAATCTCTTTTCCTCTCAACTGCAAGCCCGCCTCACAGCGCGTCTCTCGCGCCGTGAGGCGGGGTCTTTTGCGGGCAGGGGGGAGAGGAGGACAACAACAAAACAATTGAAAATTTGCGCTTGACAAATCCGGGCAAATCCTGTATACTATCATTTGTCAATCGCATACGGATGATTAGCTCAGCTGGTTAGAGCGCTGCGTTCACATCGCAGAGGTCGAGGGTTCGAGTCCCCCATCCTCCACCAGACAGTTCGTACTCGAACCCAATTCTTTACGGAAAAGGGTTCGGGTACGTTTTTTTATTTGCAGGGTGCCGCACACCAGGCAGGGGAGAGGTAAATACGCCATGAATTTGAAAAAAGTTCATCACATTGCCATTATCGGGAGCAACTATGAGCAATCAAGGCACTTTTATGTGGATCTGTTAGGCTTTTCTGTCATTCGAGAAAATTACAGACCGGAACGCGATGATTACAAAATCGATCTTCAACTCGATGGGATGGAATTAGAACTTTTTATCATTAAAAATTGCCCGAAACGCCCCAGTTATCCAGAGGCTTACGGCCTCCGGCATCTTGCCTTTGCTGTAGACTCTGTCGATGATACCGTAAGAGAATTGAATAAAAAGGGCATCCTAACCGAGCCGATCCGAGTCGATGCTTACACAGGCAAAAAAATGACATTCTTTTCCGACCCTGACAATCTTCCTTTGGAAATTCACGAATAAAGTCAGACCGTCAAAAAATTGCATTCTTGCCTTACTGCGTGTGTAGGGGCGGCCATTGGTCGCCCGCGGGGCATGACCTGCCCGAAGGAGGAGTAAGATGGTACAGGTCGATTTGATCACTGGGTTTCTCGGCTCCGGCAAGACGACGTTCCTGCGCCGCTACGTGCAGTATCTCGTCGCGCAGGGGCACAGCGTCTGCATTCTGGAAAACGACTTTGGCGCGGTGAACGTCGATGCCATGCTGCTGCAGGACCTGATCGGGGAGCACTGCGACATAGAGACGATCAGCGGCGGCTGTGACTGCGACACCCACCAGCGCCGGATGCGCACCAAGCTGATCTCAATGGCAATGCGCGGCTTTGACCGGGTCGTCATTGAGCCGAGCGGCATCTTTGACGTGGACGAGTTCTACGACATTCTGCGGGACGAGCCGCTGGACCGCTGGTATACGCTGGGCAGCGTCATTGCCATTGTGGACGCCAAGCTGGAAAACGAGCTTTCCCCGCAGGCCGACTACCTGCTGGCCTCCGAGGCCGCCAGTGCCGGGCTTGTCGTCATGAGCCGCACGCAGCTGGCCGCGCCCGGCGAGGCGGAAGCGGTCATCGACCACCTGAACCGCGCACTGGCCGGCTGCCATTGTGCCCGCCGCTTTGGCGCGGACGATGTACTGTGCCGGGACTGGAACGCGCTGACAACCGCTGATTTTGCCCGCGTGGATCGCTGCGGCTGGCGGCAGACAAGCTACGTCAAGCTGCATTTTGACGAGCACAAGGCTTTTACCTCGCTGTATTTCCTAGAGGCCGGGCGCAGTGTCGCGCAGGTCCGGCAGGCCGCGCAGACGCTCCTGCACGACGCGAAATACGGCCATGTGCTGCGCGTCAAGGGGTTTATCCCCGACGGCGGCGGCTGGGTCGAACTGAACGCCGCCCGCGACGCCATAACCGTACAGCCCATTCCCAGCGGTCAGGAGGTGCTGATCGTGATTGGGGAAGGGTTGGATAAGGCCGCGATTGAGGCGGCTGTGAGGGGCTGCTAGGCGCGTCTGCGGGCGGATCGAGCGATGCGGAAATTTGCCCAGGTGCCACTCGACACTGCCGCAAACGAAAAGGGCACACGCTGTATCCGCCCGCACCGCGCCGGTTGTTAAACGGTTGTGAATATTTATACACACGAATAAATATACAGACAGCAAAGCCCCGGGATTTTCTGCTTTGGAAAATCCCGGGGCTGTTGTTATTCAGGGCACATTTTCAAAAATTCCGCTTTTTCGTCTTATTCTTCGTCAAAGGCCTTCGTCCAGTTGTATTCCCGGTGCAGCGTGTGGCCGGTGTCGCTCTGGGCCTTGCGGGCGGTGTATTCGCCGATGATGGCGGACGGCATCAGCAGGGCCTTTTCGACCTCAGACTGAAAGACGAGCTTCGGATTTTTGATTCTGGGGTTCTTCATCAGGTCCTTCCAGTAGGTGTCGTAGTCCATCATGACCGACATCGCCTCAAACAGCGGGGTCAGGCTCTCATACCGGGCAATGACCTTGTTCAAAGCGTCCAAAAACTGCATGTTGGCCTTGCCCTCCATCATGCCGTCGTCCTTGCCTTTGACGTTGCGACGGCAAAAATAGGCCGTCATCTGCAAAATATCCTCGAATGCCTCCATCTGGCCGGTGGTCAGCCGGGCCGAGAGCGTGTCGCGGTCAATGTAGCGCAGCAGCGCCGCCGTGACTTCTTTCTTCGTCGCGGCATCCTCCGGCACCAGCTGGTTGACCGGCTCGGCGTCGGTCTCCACAAAGTCGGTGGTCTCGACGATGTCCGGCGTCTCGGGTGCGCCGTAGTCGTCCTCCACCTCCTCCGGCATACCGCCGGTGACGTAGATACGATAATTTTCCAGGTCCTCCAAAATTGCGCGGGACAGGTAGGGCAGGGGAGCGCTCTTGGTGCGCGCCACCGGGATGACCTTGGCGGCGTAGCGGGTGGCGACACCCTCGAACCAGCGGCGCAGACCGCCGCAGTTGTCAATGACGTTGTTCATCGTCTGGAAGAACGTCGCGTTGCCGCCGTCGATCATCTTATCATTGCCGCGCGGTGTGCCGGCCATTTTTACCATAGCATCGATGATCGTGCGCACGGCGTCCATCTCGTCCGCCGTCAGCTCGCGGATCAGCTTGTCGGGCTCTGCCTTGATCTCCAGCTCCTGGCGCAGCAATTCCGGCGTAGCACCGTAGGAATAGGGGATCGTCGTCTCGGGCACCGAGACATACTCGAGCGTCAGCACGTTCGGGTCGTCGTCCAGCGTGCCGGTCTCGGCCAGAGTCAGCTTGCCCTTCTTGCTGCGGACCCGGTTGGACATGGATTTTGTGATCTCGTTCAGCTTGTCATCGGCGACCTGCTTGTCCACCGGCTCAATGGTGACAGCAATCGCAATGACGCGCTGACGATCTTTTTCGTAGACCTCATAGTCAAAATAGATGTCGGTGTGGCCGTTGATCTCGCTCTTGGCCTTGTCAAGCACGGTGCGGCGCACGTGGGCCCAGTTGGCCGCATTGCAGTCCACCTGCTTTTTCAGCGTCTCAATGTTCCAGACCAGCGGTTCGCCCTTCTCTTTTTTGGTGATGTACAGGTTCTGGTAGCTCTTGCACAGCTCATAAATTTTCAGACTATACTGGCTCTTCATCGGGAGCGTATAGGTGATATTCATCGTTGTGTAGAACTCTTTTAGCTGGATCAGGTGCGGCTTGAGCGACTGGTCGAGCGTCAGCACGATCTTGCCGGTGCCCTCGTCGATGGTCGCGCTGGAAAGCCAGCGGAACATCGTGATTTTCTGGGTTCCCGCCAGGCGGATCCACTGGACCTTGGCGTTGGCGATGTCCTCGATGTTTTTCTTGACCTGCTTGTACATCGAGCCGTTGTGCGGGTCAACGCCGCAGAGCTTCAAAAACTCGTAGATCGACATCTCGTACCGGGGCAGCTCGGTGTCCGACGGCTTGATCATCGCGAAAATGTGCAGCATCAGCTTTTGCTGGCTCAGCGAAAGGCTGTACATTGCGTTCTGGATCAGATCGTTGGATTTGCGGACAATCGTCTGATTGCCGCGCCCGCTATAGGTAGCAACAGGGGCCGAAGGCGACGCCTTGGCAGACTTCGCCCCCTGCTTTTTGTTGTGGTTGTTTTTTTGGGTCGTTTTCAACGTACTTTGGGGTGTCATTTGCAAAACCTCATCTTTACAACACGTTAAACGTATCATAGCAGATTGTGCGCGCTGTGTCAATTATTGTAACATTCAGCACATTTCCTCCGCGCCGCACAAAATCCTGTGTTCTTTTGTTTTGGGATTTTTAGCCCTATTTATATATATTTAGAAAAGTAGTATAGCTATGTCGAATATTCCAATACAAATGTGCGCTGTGTTACAACGGTGCTGTGCGCAGCATTCCAACACAAATGTGTAAAACGCAACAATGTGCGGAGCGTAACAACGGTAAAAAAGTTTTTTTGCAGGAAAATGGCGGTAAAGAAAATTTTGTGGGATTTTTAAAAAGTGTCGAGTATAACAACCCCGGACGCGAAAAAAGGAAAAGTGAGAAATGTGCGCAGCGTTCCAACAGGGCGGATGGAAAAATCCTGCCGCGGGGAAATGTGCGCTGAATAACAACCCGTGCAGAAAAATCCTTGTATTGTGCCGTCGGTAACAACCCCGGCCCCTGCAGGGCAAACTGTGCGCAGACTAACAACCCACGGCAGGACGCGCCGCAAAAAAACGGATTTTTGCGAATTGTGCGCCGGATAACAACCGCTCTGCCCCGGAAAAAACGAATTGTGCCGTGAATAACAATACCGGCTGTGCGCTGTACGGTGGATTTTTTCAGAAATGTGCCGTCGATAACAACAGCCGCCAAAATTCTACAGTTTGGAAACTGTGCGCCCGATAACAACCCCACTGCCGGAAATGTGCGCTGGATAACAACCCGGTCCGGACACGTTTGGAAAGCAGACGAAATTCCGAAATGTGCTGCCGATAACAATAGCCGAATTTTACCCACCGCGCAAATTGTGCTGTGGATAACAACCTGCCGCCCGCAGAAAAAAGTCCGAATTGTGCGCCCGATAACAACCGCTTTTTTTTGCCCCGCGATGCACACCGCACCGAAATTGTGCTGCCGATAACAACCCCGCCCGCCGTAAACTGTGCGGGGGATTCCAACGCCGGCTCCCCGGAATTGTGTGCAGGATAACAACCTGTATAAAAGAGGCTGCCCGGCAAACTGTGCCGCCGATAACAATACAACCTGTAGAAAACTGTGCCGCGGATTCCAACCCCCGCCGCCCCGCTCCGGCAGAAAATGTGCGCCGGATAACAACCCCGCCCGCCGCCGAAAAAAACGCCGCCGGTGTTGGAACAAACGGCACAATTTGAAGTGAAAATTTTATTTTCCTTTTTAAAGGGGGTGTGCTACAATAAGAGAGTAAAAAGTTCCGGCTGCAAGGCGCGGCAGGTGCACTGTGCCGTCCTGTGGTACGATACTACTAAGAAAGAGGAAACAAAAATGACAACGTTTAGAAAAATGCGCCGCGGCAAGCGCATCCAGGAATCGTGAGGGTCTGCCGATGAACAAAAAAGCTGTGCCCACCGCTGCGGCGGTGCGGGAACTTGCCATCCTGACCGGAGCCGTGGCCATCATTGCGGCGGCGGTCTACTTCTTCCTTGTGCCCAGCCATGCCTCGGTCAGCAGCATCTCGGGTCTGGGCATCGTGCTGGCAAACTTTGTGCCGCTGCCGCTGTCAGCCATCACGATGATTTTGAATGTCGTGCTGCTCGTCATCGGGTTTCTGACCTGCGGGCGGGAGTTCGGTGCCAAGACGGTCTACACCAGCATCCTGCTCCCGGCGTTTATCGGCCTGTTCGAGCGGCTCTTCCCGAACCTCGGCTCCCTGACCGACAGCCAGGAGCTGGACGTGCTGTGCTACATCCTCGTCGTCAGCGTGGGGCTGAGCATCCTGTTCAACCGCAACGCCTCGTCGGGCGGGCTGGACATCGTCGCCAAAATCATGAACAAATACCTGCACATGGACCTGGGCAAGGCCATGTCGCTGTCCGGCATGTGTGTGGCGCTCTCCGCCGCGCTGGTCTACGACAAAAAGACCGTGGTTTTAAGCGTGCTGGGTACCTATTTTAACGGGCTTGTGCTCGACCACTTTATCTTTGACAACAACATCAAGCGCCGCGTCTGCATCATCACCGGGAAGGAAGAAGAACTGCGCCGGTTCATCATTGAGGACCTGCACAGCGGCGCGACGGTGTATGAATCCTACGGCGCGTACAATATGCAGAAGCGCCGCGAGATCATCACGATTGTGGACAAGGCCGAATACCAGAAGCTGATGAGCTACATGAACCGCGAGGACCCGCAGGCCTTCATTACGGTGTACACCGTGTCGGACATGCGGTATCAGCCCAAAGGCAACACCGCACAATTCCCGCCTTACGGCTTAAGCACCGCTCCGGCGGATCTCCGCGCCAAGAGCCGCCGCAAGCGGCGGTTGCGCTCCGAAGCGCCTCGCTGCGGCTCGGTGTGCGGTACGGCATCTGCGTTGCCAAAATGCTCGATAATGTCGGGTTGCGGTACCCGCATCGTGCTTCGGGGCAAAAGCCCCTCGCACTCTGCGACCGCTGCCCCTGCTTCGGTTCGCTGCATCCGCCACTGGCGGCGCTCACCTTTGCAGCACAAAGTATTATCTGCGCTTTTGGCTTAGCAGCTGCCGCACCTCGCTCGCCGTATCGGCACTTAGAATTATGCGGTATCAGCCCAAGGAATAAAAGTGCCGTCGGCTGTTAAGCTGATCCACCTGCACCGGATAACAGAAAACGATTGACGCAGCAGCGATGAATTCTGAAAAACTGAAAAATTTGGAGAAAAATTTGAAGTTTTTTCAAAAAAGGCGTTGACAAATCCCGTCGGGCACGCTATAATATATGAGCGTTGAGGGCAGACGCCCAAGACACAAACCCGATGGGGATTCGCATAATGGTAGTGCAGCGGACTCTGACTCCGCCCGTGGGAGTTCGATCCTCTCATCCCCAACCACACCGCAGCAGCCCAGCTGCTGCGGTTTTTCTTTACGGGGTGTAGCGCAGTTGGTAGCGCGCTTGGTTCGGGACCAAGAGGCCGTGGGTTCGAATCCCGTCACTCCGACCAAAAGGACCTCCGGTTTAAGCCGGAGGCCCTTTTTGTTTTTTGTATATTTTTATAAAGCAAAGCCCCCGTCCGGCAGCGGACGGGGGCTTTGCTGTTGGTGCGGTTATAAAAGATGTTACGCTTCGACGCCCCAGGCTTCGATCTGGGTCAGGGCGGGGAAGGGGACGGGTCCTCGGCCTTGATGAGCTCAAACAGCTTCAGGCTCTTGACCGTGCGCGGGGAGATGGCAAAACACTGCGGGGCGGCGGACTTCTTCAGCTCCAGCACCTCGCGACTACCGTCGTCAAATTCCACGGTGGCCTGGGTCCACCAGGCGTCATGCGGGAAGTCGGCGCGCAGGGTCAGGCGCAGCTCGTCGATGGTAACCGGGCGGCCAAAGTCCAGCGTGAGTGCGGCGTTGGGGTCGCGGTTGATGCCCCAGCTCTGGTAGGGCCAGATGCCGTGGGCGTCGTTCTCGTAAATGCCGTCGATGGCGTTGCGGGCCGCAAAGACAGCTTCGCCGCGGGTCTCAACGTTGGCATGGGCATGGGGGAAGAAGCCGGTATCGCCGTGCTCGTCATAGGGGTTGTAGGCAAGGTTGCGGCGCGCGGCGATCTCCTCCGGGGTGGCAAAGCGGGCGCGGATGATGTGGCAGGCACCGGCAAAGCTCTTGGGGCTGTAGGTGATGGCCTGCTCACCGAACGGGATGTGGAAGTTGATCTCGCGCTTGACGACGTAGACGAGGGCCGGGGCCATTGTGTCCTCAAACTGGATGACCACATACTGGCCGGGCGTGCCGATCTCCAGCGAGACACGGTCACCGGGCTTGTAGGCGTTCATGTAAACAAGGCTGACCTGCCCGGCGGCGGGGGCCGTCAGCAGCGTCATGCCGTCGGTGTCGAGGAGCTTGAGCTTGATGAGTTCCATTTTATTTTGTCTCCTTTTATCCTATCACAAGGGAAAGCTGTTGAGTAAAGTAAATGCGTGTGCGGTAGAGCGTGTCGGGCCAGGCCTGGCGCAGTCGGGGGTCGGCGATGGGCACGGCCTCGGTCACGATTTTGTCCGCACCGGTCACGGCGGCTGCGGCCAGCGCACCGAACGCGACGGTATCACCGTCCACGGCGGGCTTCTCGACGCTCATCAGCGTCAGGGCCACGGTGCCCGGGTAGTCGGTCTCATCGCGCAAGGTCAGGCCGGTATCGGTCAGGTGTACGCTGCGGCGGTAACGGCCCAGCCCCGGCACACTGCCGTAGGCGGGGGCAAGGTCCATCGCAAGGCCGTCCAGCGCGTCGGTCACAGTGACGTCTGCGGCGGCAAACGCGGCGCCGGGCTGCTGGTCGTATTTGGCACCGTCCGGGTCGAACTGGGGCAGGTTGTGCCAGCAGGACTGCATCGTCCAGATCTCATACCGCTGGGGGCTGAACGTCTTTTTGCTGTAGGTCTCCACGCCGACGTCGATCAGCAGCGGTCTGCCGTCTCTGTAGAGCGTCACGCTGCCCACATCGTTGTGGTTGTGGCTGTCGGCGTTGCTGCCGGCCTTGCCGCCCAGTGCATAGGCACCGCGGCGGCTGACGAGAATGCCGACGCTGGGATACCAGACATCGTGCGGGGCGGCGGGGGCGGCGGTTTTTGCAAAGTCGGTGACCTCGCGCTCGGCCATTGCGGCCTGGATGTGGTAGAACAGGTTGATGCCCTCGCTGTCGTCGGGGTGGTGCAGACGGTCCGGGTCGGGGTCCGCGGCCAGTACGGCGGCCCAGTCGCGGGCGGCCAGCGTCATCAGCGGCAGGCTGCCCACCCGTTTGCCGAACAGGTACTCCCGCACGCCGCGGGCCCCGGCCAGCGGGCTGCAGTCGGCAAAGTTCAGGTAATACGGTCCGGCAATGTGCATGTTGACGATGTACTCGGCCATGTTCCTGATCTTCGGCTCGGCCCAGACGTCGTCAAAGACGCCGGGGGCCATTTTGCACAGCAGGTCCAGCGCGTTGAACATCGTCAGCGCGGCGTGGCGGTAATACTGTGCGCCCTCGCTGCAGCAGCCGTCGTCACCGTAGTCCTTCAAAAAGCAGTCGATGCTGTAGGCTGCCTGCTGCACATAGGCGGGCAGGTCCTCGGCAGGGGCGCACTGGGCGGCGGCCAGCAGTACGTTCTGGGTACACCAAGGCGTCCAGTTGCACATCGGCTCGTCGCCGTTGCCCATCCACCAGAAGTGCGCGGTGCGGTAGGGCGTCAGCACGCGGCGCTCGACCTCGCCCCTGAGCCGCGCGGCCAGCCCGGGGGCGTAGGCGTCGAGCGCTTCGCCCAGCAGGCCGCAGACGGTGGCGATCAGTGCGCCGGTCTCGGCGGCGAACAGGTCTATAATGGGCCGGGTCACGTCGGGCAGCGGCAGCTGCGGCGTGTCGCGGATATAGCTGTTGTGGGCGGGCAGCTGCCAGGCGCTCTCCTCACAGATGCGCCAGGCCAGGTCGGCCAGCGCGGGCAGATAGGTGCCGCGGTTCGTCACGGCCTCGGCCATGGCCAGCGCGCAGAGCGTGCGGCGGCGGGCAAAGTAGGCGTGCTCCCACTTGGCGCGGTCCCCGCTGCGGGTGAATTGCAGCCACAGCGAGAGCGGCAGCTCCGGCGCGGTTTGGGCGTGCTCCAGCGCGGCCTGCCCGGCAGCGGCCCAGCGGGCGGCACCGGGCAGGCTCTCCCACGCGGCGCGGTCCGCCAGCGGCGGGAACAGGACCGGCTGTGCGGTCTTAAACGGTTGCTTCATCTTTTGCGTCAACATACGATACCTTCATTCTCTGCATGTACTCCCGGGGGCTGACGCCCTCGAGCTTTTTGAACACCTTACTGAAATAGAAAGCGCTGTCAAAGCCGACCTTGTCGCTGATCTCGTAGACCTTCAGGTCGGTGGAGGCCATCAGTTCCTTCGCAGCGGTGATGCGGGTGGCAGTGACAAACTCCACAAAACCACTCTCGCTGTTTTGTGCAAAAAGCTGACTTAAATAGTTCGGGCTGAAATTAAAGACGGCAGCTACATCGTTCAGCGTCAGCCGCTCGGACAGATGATCACGGATGTACTGCTGCACCTGTCCGACGACCTGCGCGCGGTGATCCAGCTGGGTGTTGGGGCTTTCATGGTAGAAGGCCACCGGCTCGCCCTCATGCAGCAGCGGCAGCGCGGCAAAGGCGTCGTGCTGGCTCTCGCTGATCTTTAAAATGTCGTTCACCGGGCGGCCCACCGCCCAGTAAATGGCAGTGCTGAAATAGTTGTACAAAATCTGCCCGGCGGTTTTCAGGATCGGAGCCAGTACAGTCTCGGGGTCCTCGTCCGCTTCCAGCGGCAGCAGCACCGAGAAATGCCGCAGATCCATGGCGGTCACGCGGCAGGGGCGGTACTTGGGCAGCGTTTCGGCGGCCATGCGGGTCACGCCGGTGCTCAGCGTCACAAGCTGGCTTGTGGGCAGGTCGGGCGTTTGCAGGCTGCCCACCGCCACAATATGCCGCGGCGCTTTGAAGGTGACGCCCAGCTCGGCACACTGCCGGTCAAACACGGCGCGATCCGTGAACAGCCCGCCGTACAGCTGCAGAAACAACCGGTCCCGGAAGGTGTCGAGGCTGACCGGGGCAGGGGATGGCATCCGCAGCTTTTTTTCTTTTTCGGCAGTGGCGCGGGCGTGCTCCAGCGCTGCGGTCAGGCTGTCGGCGGTCAGATCGATCTTGACAAGGTAGTCCACAACGCCAAGACGCATGCTGCGTTTGACATAATCGAACTCCTCATAGCTCGTCAGCATGATGAAGGCCGGCAGAGCGGAGCCGTCCTTATGGCAGGCTTCCGCAAGCGCAAAGCCGTCCATGACCGGCATACGGATGTCGGAAACCACGATGTCCGGCTGCTTCTCCTGAACGGCTCTGAGCGCCTCGGCACCGTTGCGGGCGGTGCCGACGACCTCATAGCCCAGCGCGGCCCAGTTCAGCATGCCCTGCATACCGATCAGGACCAGCGGCTCATCGTCTACAAGCAAGACTCTGGTCACAAGAAAACCCCCTTTATTTTTGGCCGTCCGGGCCCGGCAGACGGATTGTTACCGTTGTGCCGATGTCGGGCTCACTCTCAATGCTCAGGCCGTAGGCCTCGCCAAAGCTGTATTGCAGCCGCTTGTGGACATTCCACATGCCCACATGGCGGTATTTGGCGGCGGCCTCCTCGGGGCCGGGCTCCTGCAGGGCCTTTGCGGCCTGCTCCGGCGTCATGCCGACGCCGTCGTCCGTCAGGTGGATGAGCACATCGCCGTTCGCGGTGTCGCGCTCGACCCGCAGTGTGACCTCCCCGGCACTGCCTTTCGGCTCAATGCCGTGGAAGATCGCGTTCTCGACGAGGGGCTGCAAAGTGAACCGCGGGATCAAGCAGCTGTGGTTCAGCGACTCATCCTCGATATAGCTGACGTCCAGCGTGATCGTGCCGCCGTAGCGGTACTGCTGGATCGTGAAATAGTCGTTCAGCAGGGCGAACTCCTCATACAGCGGCACAAGGCGCTCGTTGCTCTTGGAGATGCTCTTGAGCAGACGGGACAGCGCCATGACCATTTCGGCAATGCCGGGGGCGTGCTGGATGGTCGCCATCCACTTGATGCTGTTGAGCGTATTATAAATGAAGTGCGGGTTGATCTGGTTTTGCAGCATCCGGTATTCGAGGTCCTGCTTCTGCTTTTCGTCCTCGAGGCGGTGCTCCATCAGCGCAGTGACGCCGGCCGACATGCTGTTGATGCCGCGTCCAATGTCGCCCAGCTCGTTGTCCCACTCAATATCCGGGTCGGCAGAGAAATCGCCGCCGCTGATTTTTTCAATGCGGCTCTGCAGCGCCGAGATCGGGTGGGCAATCATCCGGTGCAGCAGGAACGCCAGTGAGCAGCCCAGCAGCAGGATGGCTGTCAGGCTGATGAGGAGCGGCACCGACACGAAGGTGATCTGCCGTTGTGTGGGGCCGTTGGGCAGCACCTCGATCAGGTACAGCTCATGGATGCCGATGGGATACCGCACAACAAGCTGTGCGCTGCTGCCGGACCCGCGTGTGTAGACCTCGGTGTTCGGGTCGAGCGTGTTGCTGTCCAGCGGGACGGCATCGTCAAAGTCGGCGATGGAGCCGTTCAGCGCGGACAGCAGGCTGCCGTTGATCGTGTAGAGGTTTTCGCCCATTTCCCAATACAGCTGTCCGCCGTCGGCCAGGGTGAAGCTGCGCAGCGGGGAAAGGATCAGGGAAGGGGAGACAAAGATACAGACATGGGCTGTGCGGTCTGTGCCGGGCAGGGTCAGGGTGTGGGTGACGGGGATCGTGTTGGCAGCCTGGGAGTTCAGGGCCAGCGGGTCGCGGAGAATGCAGTCCCATCCGGTATTGGGCGAATCGTAACCGGGAATGCGCTGCAGTGTATCCGGCGTCAGGGTCACGGCATTGGTGGCCGCCGTGCCGAACATCATCTGCCGCCCCGAGGCGTTGATGAGCAGAAAGCGCTGGATGTAGGCCATCGTGCGCATCGAGTTGAACTTGGCGGTCAATGTCGGGTACATCGACAGCGCCTGGTTGCTGGCGGTGTCGCCGGTCAGCAGGTAGGTGCGCATGCCGGGGTTGTAGGCGCACCAGCCGGCCAGGTCGTCGATCTCATCCACATCCCGGCGGATGGCCGATGCCGCGGTCTGCAGGGCATACTCGGCGTTCAGGATCGTCGTGCGCTCCCACTCGGCGGTCATCTGGTGCATATTGCTGGCGGCGATGACCAGGGATGCGCCCAGCGTAAAAAACATCGTAAGCGCCAGCACCCGTGCCTGGATACCGCTGCGGCGGAATTTCAGCTTGTCCATGAAGGCTCCTCTATGTAAATATGTAAATAAAAATGCAGATCATGCAGAAAAGCGGGGAAGAAAACACACCGCCGTTTATAAAAAGATACCTTATTATAATAGGCGTGTCAAGCGCAAAAATGTACAAAACAGACAAAACGACGCATGCACAGACAGGGAGAACTGTAGGGAAAGATAAATATTGCAGGTTTCTTAAAAAAGTACAGGTTTTTCCGCCGCGATTGGGGAACTGCCGTAAAATTTGCAAACCGAACCCCAAAAAAACCATCCATTTCGACGGGAAGATGATGTATTATAATGGCAACGAAAGGGACAGGCCCCCATGAGGGGACAAGCCTGGATCCCGAAAAATGTTTTCTTATTAGGAGGAGAAACATTATGCGTAAAATGCAGAAGATTGCAGCTCTCGGCCTGGCAGGTACCATGGCCCTGAGCCTGGCCGCCTGCGGCGGTTCCGGCGACTCTACCGCTGACACCGCTTCCACCGCGGAGAGCACCGCTTCTTCCACCGAGGCCACTGCCGAGAGCACCGGCTCCGGCGACGAGGCTGTCACCCTGAACTGGGCCCTGTGGGATAAGGACTCCACTGCTTACTGGCAGGCTCTGGCTGACGGCTATATGGAGAGCCACCCCAACGTCACCATCGAGATGACCGACCTGGGCTCCACCGATTACATGACCCAGCTGGCTACCCAGCTGGCTGGCGGCAACGGTGAGCTGGACGTTCTGTCCATCAAGGACATCCCCGGCTACTCCAACCTGATCAACCTCGGCATGCTCGAGCCCCTGAACGGCAAGCTGACCACTGACGAGAGCAAGTTCAACGGCGTTCTGGAGCAGCTGACTGCCCAGGACGGCAACTATTACGCTGTCCCGTTCCGCTCTGACTTCTGGGTCGTCTACTACAACAAGGACATCTTCGATCAGGCCGGTGTCGAGTACCCCACCAACGATATGACGATGGCGGACTTCGACGCCAAGATCCGCGAGGTCAATGAAAAGGCCGGTGTCTACGGCAACATCTACCACACCTGGCGTTCTACCACCACGCTGTTCGGCATCCTGGACGGCCAGCACACCGTTATCGACGGCAACTACGACTTCCTGAAGCCTTACTACGAGCAGGTCCTGTCCGAGCAGGCTGACGGCGTTATCCCCAACTACGGCGAGCAAAAGACCTCCGGCCTGCATTACTCCGGTGCCTTTGAGAACGGCCAGGCGGCTATGTGCAACATGGGCTCCTGGTTCATCGCTACCCTGCAGAAGTACAATGCGGAGGCTGCCTCCAACGGCGTCCAGCCCGTCAACTTCGGCATCGTCAAGTATCCTCATCCGGACGGCGCACCTGCCGGTTCTACTCTGGGCACTGTGACCAGCCTGGCTGTCAACGCTAACTCCGAGAAGAAAGAGGCTGCTCTGGACTTCGTCAACTGGTGCGCTTCTGAGGACGGCGCCAAGTGCGTTGCTGCCGTCGGCACCTTCCCCGCCGTTGCCAGCGACGAGACCAACAAGATCATCTCCTCTACCGATGGCTTCCCCTCTGACGACGCTTCTCTCGAGGCTCTGAACACCACCGCCATCTACCTCGAGATGCCTCTGTCTGACAAGGCTTCCGAGATCGAGACCATCCTGAACACCGAGCATGACGCCATCATGACCGAGAGCGAGACGGTTGACGAGGGCATCGCCAACATGAACGAGCAGGTCCAGGCTCTCCTCGGCTGATTCCCAAACGATTCCCTGACTTCTTTTTCATAAGTTTTCCTTTTTCTTCCAAAAGGGGCGGGCGGGCGCGCCTGCCCCTTACTTATTGCCAAAACACAGAGGAGGTATGACCCATGGCTGAAACCACGCAGGCTGTGCAGGCGAAACCGAAGCGCGGCATGAGCAAATCTCTCCGCGACAGTCTGGTTGCCTACAGCTTCATTGCACCGAACTTCATCGGCTTCTGCATCTTTACGCTGGTGCCCATGATCTTCGCTATCGGGCTTTCGTTCTGCAACTGGGACGGTGTCCATCCCGTTGAGTTCACCGGCATCAGCAACTTTGTTGCCCTGTTGAGCGACAAAACTTTCAAGGCTGCTTTTGTCAATACGCTGGTTTACGCCATCGGCACGGTGCCGCTGACGCTGGTGTGCAGCCTTGGTCTGGCCATGCTGCTGAACCAGAAGGTCAAGTTCCGCAACTTCTTCCGTACCGTTTCGTTCTTCCCCTACGTTGCTTCTCTGGTCGCCGTTGCTGCGGTCTGGAACATGATCTTCAGCCCCTCCATGGGCCCGGTCAACCAGATCCTCGCAACCCTTGGCGTGGAGAACCTGCCCAAGTGGGCCGCCGGTAAGGACACCGCTATGCTCACGGTCATCCTGTTCAGCGTCTGGAAGAACATGGGCTATTACATGGTCATCTACCTGGCCGGTCTGCAGGGCACCAACCCCGAGCTGGAGGAGGCTGCCGAGCTGGACGGTGCCAGCAAGTGGCAGATCTTCTGGAATGTAACCCTGCCGCAGCTGAAGCCCACCACCTTCTTCGTTATCATCATGCTGACCATCGCCTCCTTCAAGGTGTATGACCAGATGTACATGATCACCCAGGGCGGCCCCGGCAATGCGACCATGACCCTTGTTTACTACATCTACAACGTAGCCTTCGTCAACACGCCGAAGTACGGCTACGCAAGTGCCGTGTCCATGGTGCTGTTTGTGCTGGTGCTGTTTGTCACCATCATCCAGTTCAAGGGCTCGTCCAGCAACGACTAAGGGAAGGAGGAAACACACATGGCTACTACCGCAGTTAAGAAAAAGACAGGCTCCATGAAGGCGCAGCATGTTGTCAGCCGCGTGCTGATCTACGCACTGCTCATCGTCGTGGCCGCCCTGATGCTCATCCCGTTCCTGTGGATGCTTTCCGCATCCTTCAAGCTGAACAAGGACGTCTTTACGTTCCCCATTGAGTGGATCCCCTCGAACCCGCGCCCGCAGAACTATGTGGACATCTGGACGAAGATCCCCCTGCTGACCTTCGTTAAGAACACCGCGTTCCTGACCATCGTCGTCACGATCTTACAGGTTCTGACCTCCTCCTTCGCCGCCTATGCGTTCGCCAAGCTGAACTTCAAGGGCAAGAACGTGCTGTTCCTGGGCTACATCGCGACCATCGCGGTGCCCTGGCAGGCTTACATGGTGCCCCAGTTCATGATGATGCGCTCCTGGCACCTGAACAACACCCATCTGGCCATCATCTTCCTGCAGGCGTTCAGCGCCTTCGGCGTTTTCATGATGAAGCAGTTCTATGAGGGTGTTCCCACCGAGCTGTGCGAGGCTGCCCGTATCGACGGTCTGTCCGAGTACGGCATCTATGCCCGCATCATGCTGCCGCTTTCTCTGCCCGCTGTGTCGACACTGGTCATCTTTACCTTCGTCAACACGTGGAACGACTTCCTCGGACCCCTGATCTACCTGACCAAGACCGAGCTCAAGACCATCCAGATCGGCCTGCGTATGTTCATCAGCCAGTACTCTGCCGAGTATGGCCTGATCATGGCGGCTTCCGTTGTCGCACTGATCCCGGTCCTGATCGTATTCCTGTCCCTGCAGAAGTACTTCGTCCAGGGCGTTGCATCCTCCGGCCTGAAGGGCTGATATAGTTACCCAGCAGTTACCCATTTGTACGGGGCGCAAGGCGAAAGCCCTGCGCCCCCTTCTTTTTTAAAATAAAAAATAAGAAATAATAAATAATAAAAAATGTGGAGTTTTCTCCCGGTGGTCGAAAACAAAAAACGTAGGGGCGGATTCCATATCCGCCTGCAGTGTTGCCCACAGATGCACAATATTTTTTAGCGGAGCGCAGCGACGCGAACCACCGCATTTATTATTTTTTATTTATTATTTATTTTTTGTGAGCATGAGGTTTCCTACAATGAAAACATTCTCAAACAAAGTCCTGACCAAACCCGAGGCTGAGCAGGCGCTGGATACCGCTATCGCGCTCGTCCGCCGGAATCTGCCGCTGTATACCGACCACTGCCAGAACCATTCCAGCGTCCATGACATCTATCCCCAATGCGAGAACAACCAGTGGACCTGCGGCTTCTGGCCCGGTGAGGTCTGGCTGAGCTATGAGCGCACCGGCGACGAGGCGTTCAAAAATACCGCGCTGACCCTCGTGGACAGCTTCCTCTACCGCATTGAGCACAAGATCGAGGTCGACCACCACGACATGGGCTTCCTGTACAGCCCGTCCTGTGTCGCCGCCTACAAGCTGACCGGCAGTGAGAAGGGGAGAAGGGCCGCTATCTTGGCTGCCGACCAGCTCTGCACCCGCTTTCAGGAGAAGGGCGAGTTCTTTCAGGCGTGGGGCGCGCTCGGCGCTGCCGACAACTACCGCTACATCATCGACTGCCTGCTGAACGTGCCGCTGCTCTACTGGGCCAGCGAGACCACCGGCGACGCCCACTACGCCGATCTGGCGCACAAGCATGTCACGACCTGTCTGGCCAACTCCATCCGCCCGGACGGCTCGACCTACCACACCTTCTTCATGGACCCCGTGACCGGCGGCCCTGTGCGCGGCGCGACCTGTCAGGGCTATAAGGATGACTCCTGCTGGGCCCGCGGTCAGGCGTGGGGCGTCTACGGCACGGCCATCAGCTACCGCTACACCAGACGCCCCGAGTATCTGGACGCCTTCCGCCGCGTGCTGGCCTACTATCTGGAGCGCCTGCCCGAGGACCTGGTCCCGTACTGGGATATGACCTTCACCAGCGGCACCGAGGAGCCACGCGACTCCTCCTCCGCGTCCATCGTGGCCTGCGGCCTGCTGGAGGCCGCCAAGTACGTCGGCACCGACGAAGCTGCCGAGTACACGAAGCTGGCCGCCCAGATGCTGGGCAGCGTGGCCGCGCACTACGCCGTCAAGGAAGGCCCGCAGGGCATCGGCCTTGTGCGCCACGGCACCTACAGCAAAAAGAGCCCCTACAACACCTGCACGCCCGAGGGCGTTGACGAGTGCGTCAGCTGGGGCGACTACTTCTACATGGAAGCGCTGACGAGATTGACAAAGGATTGGGAGCTGTACTGGTGATGAAATTACATACAAAGTCCGATTTTACGGCGCTGATGCACCGATTTCTGGACCCGCTGCTGCCGCTGTATTCCGAGGGCGGCGCACGGCTGCACCTTGGCGACACCGGCGTGACCTACCCGGGCCGCACGATCGAGATGGAAGCCTTCTCCCGCCCGCTGTGGGCGCTGGCCCCATTCTGGACGGGCGGCGGCAGGGCGGATGACTTCCTGCGCATCTACCGCAAGGGTCTGGCCAGCGGCACCGACCCCGAGAGCCCCGAATACTGGGGCGACCCGAACGATTATGACCAGCTCTTTGTGGAGATGGCCGCGCTGGCCTGCGCGATCCTGGAGACGCCTGAGAGCGTCTGGGAGCCGCTGACCGACGCCGAAAAGGCCAATCTGGCCAAGTGGCTCGATACGATCAACCACCATGACCTGCCCGGCTGCAACTGGCTGCTGTTCCGCGTGCTCGTCAATCTGGCGCTCGACTCTGTCGGGATGCCCTGCGATATGGCCCGCGCCGCCGCTGACATGGCCGAGGTCGATAAATGGTACGTCGCCGACGGCTGGTACTCCGACGGCCCGGCAGACATCAAGCCCCAGAAGGATTACTACAACCCCTGGGCCATCCAGTATTACACCGTGCTCTACAGCGTGTTTGCCGCTAAGAGCGACCCCGCCCGCGCGGCGCTCTACCGGGACCGCGCGACCAAGTTTGGCCAGCAGTTTGCGCGCTGGTTCGATGAAAACGGCGCGGCGTTGCCTTTTGGCCGCAGCCTGACCTACCGCATTGGCCAGAGCGCTTTCTACTCCGCCTGCATCTGGGCCGGTCTCGAGCCGCTGCCACTGCCGGTCATGAAGGGCATCATCGTGCGCAATTTGAACTGGTGGCTGGCACGGCCCATCTTTGACCGCGATGGCGTGCTGACCATCGGCTACGGCTACCCGCAGCAGTACATGGCCGAGCAGTACAACGCCCCCGGCAGCCCGTACTGGGGCCTGAAGGTCTTTCTGCTGCTGGCCCTGCCCGACGACCACCCGTTCTGGACCGCCGAGGCCGCCCCGCTGCCCGTCGAGCTGACCCGCGCCGGTGTGACCGGCCAGCCCAGCGCAGACCTGCTTTTGCAGCGTCTGCCGGACGGCCAGCTGAACGCCTACTCGCCCGCCAACTACGAGAAGGACGACCACGGCCAGTTCGTCGAGAAGTACGGCAAGTTCGTCTACAACACGCGGTTCGGCTTCTCGGCCAGCCGCAGCTATGTGCAGCTGGAGCAGGCCGCGCCCGACAGTATGCTGGCCTTCGTCATCGACGGCTGGACCTTCGTGCGCCGCCACAGCGACAGCTTTGTCCTGATGGGAGACCGTCTGCTGAGCGAGTGGCGGCCCTTCCCGGGCATCAAGGTCACGACGGAGCTGGTGCCCACTAAGTGGGGCCACGTCCGCAACCATACGGTGGAGAGCACCATCGCCTGCACGGCGTATGACTGCGGCTTTGCCGTGCCCAAGTTTGCCGCCGGCTTTGCCGCCGCGGCCAACGGCACCGGGGCCGAGGCCCACAACGACACCTGCCGCTGCACCGTGCAGGGCCGTGGCGGCGAGGGCTTCCTTGTGAACGCCTACCCCAACACGAACCTGTACGACCCCAACACGGTCATCCCCGCGGTCAGGTACGACGTCCCCGTCGGCACGTCCGTCTTTACCACCACAGTGGAGAGCCAGCACGAATAATTCTCTTGGCCCCCTCTGGGAGGGGGCTCCGCCCGCAGGCGGTGGGGGAGAGAGCCTTGCCATGGCCCGAAATATTTCGGATTACCGCAGAGTTCTCTTCCTCCGGCCTTCGGCCACCGTTCCCCCCTCTGGCGCTACGTGCCACCTCCCCCGTATCGGGGGAGTCTGTCTCGCAGAGGGAGGTCTTTAGCGCAAAGAGAGAGAGGTAATGTATATGTATCCGCAGTCCAATTCTGCCCGCAGTGTCCGGGATCTGTCCGGTGTGTGGGATTTCCGCTTCAACGCCGATGAGCCGTGGCAGCCCATTGCGGTTCCGGCCTCCTACAATGACCAGAGCCCCGACCCGGAGTTCCGCCGCCATTACGGCATGGCCTACTACCGCACGACCTTCACCGTGCCCGAGGGCGCGCGCCGGGTGCTGCGCTTCGACGCTGTGACCCACAACGCCGTGGTGCGGCTGAACGGGCAGGAGATCGCCAGCCACCGCGGCGGCTTCCTGCCGTTTGAGGCCGACATCACCGCGCTGGCTCAGCCCGGCGAGACCGTGACGCTCGATGTCGAGGTGGACAACCGCATCGGCCACAGCTCGCTGCCCGTCGGCAACGAGGGCGGCACGGCGTTCTTCGGCTCCGACAACGCGGGCATTCCCGCCGTCGAGGCCGGCAAGGCGCGCCAGCAGGCTCAGGGCATCAACCTGCCGAACTTTGACTTCTTCAACTATGCGGGCATCACCCGCCCGGTGCACCTCTACACGACCCCGTCGGCCTACATCCGCGATGTGACCGTCGCCGCCGATATGACCGGCACGCTGCGCTACACGGTGGACACCGTGGGCGAGGGCAGCGTCAAGGTGGAGATTCTGGACGCAGAGGACCGCATTGTGGCCTGCGCCGACGGTGCCGCGGGCACCGTGCAGGTGGAGAATGCCCGCCTGTGGCAGCCCCGCCCCGGCACGCCGTATCTCTACACGGCGCTGGTTAAGTTCGGCAAGGACGAGTACCGCCAGAAGTTCGGCTTCCGCAGCGTGGAGGTCAGCGGGCACAAGTTCCTTATTAACGGCGCACCGTTCTATTTCAAGGGCCCCTGCAAGCATGAGGACTCGGCCTTCCGTGGCCGCGGCTATGATGCCTGCGTGACGGTGACCGATTTGAAGCTGTACGAGTGGCTGAACGCCAACTGCCTGCGCATGAGCCACTACCCTTACGCCGAGGAGGTCTACGACCTGTGTGACCGTCTGGGCATCGTCGTCATCGACGAGACGCCGGCTGTCGGCATCGGTGCGGGCGCGGCGTGCGACCCGTATCAGACCTTCCCGCTCAAGACCTACCACAGCGCCGTGCTGCGGGCGATGATCGAGCGCGATAAGAACCACCCCTGCGTTGTGCTGTGGAGCCTGGGCAACGAGCCGGACACCGAGCACTTCCCCGAGAGCGCCCGCGACTACTGGCGCCCGCTGTATGAGCAGGCCCACACCCAGGACCCGCAGAACCGCCCGGTCACGATGGTCTGCTGCCAGAACGACTACACGAAGGACATCACGACCCGCACGATGGACGTCGTCTGCATCAACCGCTACTACGGCTGGTACAACCTGAGCGGCGATCTGGATAACGCGGCCTACGCCTTTAAGAAGGAGCTGGATTTCTGGGAGACCATCGACAAGCCGCTGATTTTGTCGGAGTACGGCGCGGACACGGTGGCCGGTATGCATGGCTTTGCCCCCGAGATGTTCACCGAGGAGTTCCAGGTCGAGTATTACCGCACGATCAACGGCTGTCTGGATGAGCGCCGTTTTGTCGTGGGCGAGTGGCCGTGGAACTTCGCGGACTTCTCGACCCAGCAGGGCCCGATGCGCGTGGGCAGCTGCAACCGCAAGGGTCTGTTCACCCGTGAGCGCACCCCCAAGCTGGCCGCCCACTACTTCCGTGACCGCTGGGGCAAAAAGGAACCGAACGACCGGTAAGCACTACCCCTGAGATAGAAAAAAGCCCGCTGTTCATCGCAACAGCGGGCTTTTTCGCGATTATTTCAGATTCGGTCTGTCCTGATCGCCGTCGGCCTTGAACAAGACGAAGCTCTCGGGCTTGTTCGTGAAGTAGTAATACTCGGTGTTCTCGTGCACGGGCGGGGTCAGGTAGTTCGGGATGATGCAGCCGTCGCCCTCGACGCGCTCGGTGAAGCCGGCGGCCAGCCAGACGTCGGCAGGGATACCGGCGTTGTAGCAGTCCATGTACTCGGCACCCGCGTGGTTCAGGATGGCGTCCAGCGCCGCGCCGATGCGGGGCAGCACGCTGTCCTCACCGATGAAATCCACGAGCCGCACAACGGCGGCACAGCCGGTCTCCTGCGCGGTGACGGTGCGGGTCACGACGTAGGCCAGCAGCTTTCCGTTCTCCTGCGCGGCCCAGACATCGTACTTGAAGTGCGGATAGTGGAAGTACCGCCGCCGCATGTACCACACATCCTTGCGCGGCGTGTGGGGCGTGGCGGGCATACCCAGCGGGATCAGGTCCGCGGCGCTCTCGATTTTAGCAAGGCCCAGATCGCGCTGCACGGGGGGCAGGGAATACCGCAGCGGCTTTGCCAGATAGTAGGCGCGGCGGCGGCCCAGCCGGTAGTAATGGGGCAGGCGCTCGGCCTTCCAGCCCAGGAACTGGTAGAACGTGCAGGTGTTGGGGCGGATGTTATTGCAGGCGACGACGTCGGCATTCAAAAGCCCGGGCAGGGCGTTCATCAATTCCAACCCCACGCCGTTGTGGCTTTTGGCCGCGACCCAGACGCTGACCCAGATGTCCGGCCTGCGCTTTGTGTTGGCCAGTATGTACCCGGCGGCGCTGACGTACTCGCCGTCCTGCTCCGCTACGGCAAACTGCGGCACGCCGCCGCGGCCCGCGTAGTAGTGGTGGTACAGCTCGGGGCGGTTCAGCAGCGGCAGGCGCATATCAAAGTTTGCGTTGATAAAGTCGATGATGGCGGCATCCTCGCCGAGGCGAGCCAGCCGGAATGTTGTATCAGACAATGGCCGAACCTCCCGTGACCGGCAGCGTTACGCCGGTGATGAAGCCTGCCTCGTCGGAGAGCAGGAACGCCATGGCGGGTACAACGTCCGCGGGCGTTGCGTTGCGGCCCATGGGGTTTTCCTCCGCCGCGGCCTGCACGATGAGATCGGGCGTGTCCTTCAGGAAGTTCGTCTCCATCATGCTGGGGGCGACGCAGTTGACCGTGACGCCGAAGCGGGCATACTCGACGGCCAGGCTCTTGACCAGCCCGCCGATGGCGCTCTTGGCCATGACGTAAGCGGCGGTATTCTTGGGCGGGCAGCCGATGGTGTAGCTCGTCTGGATGAACAGCACACGGCCAAACCTGGCCTTGGCCATGGCGGGCAGCACGGCGCGGCAGATGCGCACGGCGCTGTGGACCTGAATTTCCAGATCGCGGTCAAAGCGGGTCTGGTCGAACGCCTTGAATTTGGCGTTCACAACGGGCAGCGCGGGCAGGTGGATGAAATGCGTCGGCGCAGGGGCGGAGGCCGCCAGCACCTGCACGAAGGTATCGACCTTGGCGCGGTCCGACAGGTCCACGTCGAACGGGCGCACCTGACCGGGGAAGCGGGCGCAGAGGTCAGCCAGCTTTTCCAGATCGCCGCAGCCCTGGGCCAGCACAAGCGTATCGGCGGGCGCGTTTTGCAGCAGCCGCTCGATCAGTGCGCGGCCCACATCGCTGGTGGCACCGGTTATTAAATAGGTATAGGACATGATTTTCTCCTTGTTATTTTGCTAACCCTGCCTTGATGATGCCGCGGGTCACGCGCTTGCCGTCCTGATTCGTGATAACGGCCTTGATCTCGGCCTCGCTGCCGATCTCGCTGACGCCGACAACCGTGCCCTTGACGGTCAGCGTGTCGCCGATGAAAATCGGCTTTGCGAATTTGCACTCCACGCCGTGGAGCAGGCAGTGCTCGCCGGGCAGATAGACGCCCGCCAGCGTAGAGAAAAAGCTCGCGCCCAGCATCCCGTAGACGACCCGCCCCGGGAAGCCGCGTCCCCTAGCGTAGTCGGCGTCGATGTGGATGGGGGAGACGTCCCCCGTGATGGCGCGGAATGCGTCCATCATCTCCGGCGTGACGGTCACGGTAAATTCCTCGGTCAGGCCGGGGGTCATCTCCGCCAGCGTGTAGTGGTTCATGGCAGGCTCCTTCGTTGTTCGAAAAAAGGCGGCAGGATGCCGCCTTGCGTATTCTCTTGGCCCCCTCTGGGAGGCAAGGTTTTTACACCATCCGTGCAACCAGATCCAGCAGGTCGCCGACATCCTTCAGGCCGCGGACATCCGCGAGCTTGAACTTGATGTTGAACTTCTTCTCGATGGCCGTCAGCAGATTGATCTGCTCTAGGCTGTCCCAGTCCTCGATGTCATCGGCGCAGGTGCTGCGGGTGATCTCCAGGGTGTCGTCGTCAAAATTATCGCGGAAAATATCCTGTACCGCGTTCAGAATTTCCTGTTCGCTCATAGTATAGCTCCTTTATAGTATGGTAGTTACCTATACTATAGCATAAAAGCGGGGCAGACGCAAGAAAAAGTGAGGGGAGAGGAGATGCCGCAGCGTTTCCGGGGCGATGACGAGCATAGACCCCTACACGTAGGGGCGGATTCCATATCCGCCCGGAAAGTCTGCGGCGGCCGCTGCCTTCCCCGGGCGAGCAATGCTCGCCCCTGCAGACCGTTTCCCACAGTGTTCACTCCTCACTGATGTTCACAGCCCATAGTCCTCCAGCCGCCGCTGCAATTCCGTCTCGTCGGCTACAAAGACGCCCTGCTGCAGGGCTAAGACGTCGCTTTCGGGCAGAAGGCGGGTGTAAAGGTCGTCGTAGGTCGCCAGCGGGCCGATGCCGTCGGCGGTGTACAGCGCTACGTGCCCGCCGCTGTCCTTTAAAAGGTAGCGCGGCGCGGCGGTTTCCGGCTGCGGGCGGGCAAACCAGACCAGCGCCGCCGCAAGGCAGAGCACGGCCAGCCCCGCTAACAGCGAAAGGTACAGCCCGTGCCCGTCGATTTGTCGGTTTTGCATAATAATTCCCCCTTGCACGGTTAGTATGGCCGCCATGACAGACAAAAACACCGAAAGTTGTGAATTTTACGTCTGACGCTGTACTTTTGCCCCCTTTTTGTGGTATAATCCATTCTATAGCATTGTGCAATTTCGTGTTACCACGCTTCGATACAGACCAAAGGAGGCGGTTCCCATAGAACCCAAGCAGCAGCGCCATATCTCCACAGATGGCGTAAAGACGACGGCAGGTGCCACCGGCCAGCCCGGCGCACCCGCACCCAAGAACAAGAAAAAGCCCAAAAAGCGCCGCAGCATCATCGGTATGATCTTCAGCTTCATCGGCTGTATGCTCTGCCTGTGCATTATGGCGGCCAGCGTGGGCGGCGTGCTGCTGTCCATGTATATCGTGCAGGTCACGGCGGATGACGCCGAGACCCTCGATCTGGACAACCAGAAAAACCGCCAGACGTCGATCATCTACGACATCAACGGCAACGAGTACGCCTCGCTCTCCCGCAACGAGAACCGTATCTGGCGTGAGCTCTCCGCTATGCCGGAGAATCTGCAGAACGCGGTCATCGCCATCGAGGACAAGAACTTCCGCACCGAGCCCGGCATCAACCTCAAGGGCACCATCGGCGCGGCGCTGAACGCTTTCACCGGCAACCGCATCTGGGGCACGAACCGCGGTGCGTCCACGCTGGAGCAGCAGCTCATCAAGAACCTGACCGGCGATAACGAGCAGGACAACATGCGTAAGGTGCGCGAGATCTTCCGTGCGCTGGGTCTGGACAACAAGTACAGCAAGGAGACCATCCTTGAGGCGTACCTGAACACGATCCCGCTGACCGGCATCATCCATGGTATGGAGGCCGGCTCCATCGAGTATTTCGGCAAGCATGTCGAGGATCTGACCCTGGCCGAGTGCGCGACACTCGCCTCCATCACGAAGAACCCGACGAAGTACAACCCCGCCACGAACCCCGAGGAGCTCATCAAGCGCCGCAACCACGTGCTGTATGAGATGTACACCCAGGGGTATATCACCGAGGCCGAGTTCAACGCCGCCAAGGCTGAGACTGTCACCCTGACCGAAAAGACGAGCACCACCGAGAACGCGACCCGCTCGTCCAGCAACTCCTGGTTCACCGATGCCCTGTACACCCAGCTGCTGAACCAGCTGCAGGAGGACCTGAACTACACCGCCGACGAGGCGAAGGAGCTGATCTTCTCCGGCGGTCTGCGCATCTACTCCACCGTTGACCCCACCGTGCAGGCGGGCATCGAGAAGACGATGTACAACGAGGACGACCTCATCCCCGCACTGTGGCACGAGGAGCCTGTCTGCCTGCGCGACTATCCCGCCGACAGCAGCAGCTGGGATGAGGTGCAGTACGACGAGGCCACCGGCCTGCCCATCACGAAGGACGGTTACGCCGTCTACGGGCAGGAGGCTATCCCCGTCTACGCCGATGACGAGGGCACGACCCTCAAGACCGGCACCTCCACCGACCCGGATTACCCCAACGACACCACCGAGTACCTCTGCGTGTACGAGAAAGTCCGCACGCAGGCCGCCATGGCGACGCTGGACTACGACGGCAACATCCTTGGCATCGGCGGCGGTATCGGCGAGAAGAAATACGATCTGGGCTTCAACCGCGCGACTTCGCCGCACCAGACCGGTTCTACGATGAAGCCCATCGGTGCCTATGCGCTGGCGCTGGATTATAAGCTCATCAACTATTCTTCGCAGATTTTGGACTCCCCGTACTACTCGGCCGAGGACAAGAAGGTACTGAAGGATCAGTATATCGGCGTCATGAGTCCCTTCTCCGAGGCGGCGCAGTCCCGCAGCGATGTGTGGCGCGCCTGGCCGACGAACTACGGCGGCGTAGGCGGTCAGGGCAACCCGATGCTTGTCTACGACGCATTGCAGCAGTCTTACAACACGGTGGCTGTCTGGGTCGGCGATATGGTCGGTGTGGACTACCTGTATAACTTTGTCCATGACACGCTGGAATGCAGCTATATCAACGCCGAGAACGATATGGACCTCGGACCGCTGGTCCTGGGCTCCCAGAGCAGCGGCCTGACGGTGGTGCAGCTGGCCGGTGCGTACACGATGTTCAACACCGGTACATTCACGACACCGCACTACTATACCGAGATCACCGATTACCAGGGCAACATGATCCTGGACAACAACAAGTATATCAACACGACCCAGGCCATCAGCGCGGACACGGCGTACATCATGAACCGCATGATGTGGAATGTCCTGCACAGCAGAAAGGGTACTGCCTACGGCAAAGCCCCCGACGGCGAGATGGACTCTGTGGCCAAGACCGGTACGACGAGCAACTACAAGGACTACACCTTTGCCGGTCTGACGCCGTACTATGTCACCGCCATCTGGTGGGGCTGTGACCGCCCGACCGAGATGGACACGCTGGGCAAGGCGGGCCGCAACGCCAGCCCCATCCAGTACGCCTGGAAGGCACTGATGGAGGACCTGCAGGCCGACCTGCCGGTCAAGGAGTTCGCCAAGGGCGAGAACGTCGTCGAGAAACACTTTGACACCTCCACCGGTGCGATCATCTCCGGCGGCGGCAGTGTGGGCTATTACACCGAGGACAACCTGCCCGACAACAGCTACACGATCTCAGAGGACGACCCCTACGCCGCCCTGGCCCAGGCCGCCGCGGACGCTGCCGCCGCCGCAGGGGACACCACCACTGAGCCGACGGAATAAAAAGCTGCCTCCCATGTAGGGGCCGGGCATGCCCGGCCCGCGGCCATTCCGTAAGCATACGTCTGCCTTACACGACAGGGCCGGACATGTCCGGCCCCTACCGCACAGCAGAAAAGACACACCATTCGAATGTACCCGGTTCGGATGGTGTGTTTTTGTATCAACTACAGTTGTGCTCGCACAAAAGATATCGACTTTTCCATACTGTGGGCTGTGCAATTTGACAAATTGCACAAAAACCGCCGCAAAAGGCTTGCAACCAGGCCTTGCCCGTGGTATGATGAGACACATCGAGAACAGTTGTACACAAGGGGGATACACGATGGCCGAGAGGCGTTTTCTGCTGGTAGACGCGGATGTTCTGCCGGAAGTTTTTGTCAAGGTGCTGCAGGCCAAGGAGCTGCTGGCCTCGGGTGCGGTGAGCAATATCTCCGCCGCGGCCAAGCAGGCAGGCATATCACGCAGTGCCTTCTATAAATATAAGGATACGGTGTTTGACGCCGAGACCGGGCGCGAGTCCATCACCGTGGTGGCAACGCTGCTGGATAAGACCGGCGCACTGCAGGGGCTGCTGTCGGGCATTTCGGCGGCGGGCGCGTCCATCGTGACCATCACCCAGTCCCGCCCGGAGAACGGTGCAGCCCAGGTCGAGGTCACAGTCCGCACCGGCACGATGCAGATGCCGGTGGACGAGATGCTGACCCGCCTGTCCCACCAGCCGTGCGTGGTGGAGATCCACAGAGGCGCGTGACCGCAGGGTAGGGGCGAGGCATGCCTTGCCCGCAGCCTTGCCGGAATAGCTCTATCGCGGGAAAGCCGCGGGCCGGGCATGCCCGGCCCCTACAGAGCATATACCGAGTGTAAGAATAGGGGGATTTTTCCAATGGCTAAAATCGCAATCATGGGCTTCGGCACGGTCGGCTCCGGCGTGCTGGAGGTCTGCCGCCGCAATGCAGCCTCCATCGCCCGCCGCGCCGGTGAGCCTGTCGAGGTCAAATATATCCTGGATGTGCGGGACTTTTCCGGTTCTCCGGATGCCGCGCTTTTTACGAAATCCATCGATACGATCCTGAATGACCCCGAAATCAAGGTCGTCGTCGAGACCATTGGCGGCACAAAATTTGCCTACCCGTATGTGCGCCAGTGCCTCGAGAGCGGGCGCAGCGTCTGCACCTCCAACAAGGAGATGGTCGCGACCTACGGCGCAGAGCTGCTGGCCCTTGCCAAAGAGAACAGCGCGGCCTTCCTGTTTGAGGCCAGCGTCGGCGGCGGCACGCCGATCATCACCCCGATGCACCAGTGCCTGGCCGCCAACCATATCAGCAGCATCCGCGGCATCGTCAACGGCACGACGAACTTCATGCTGACGAAGATGAAGCGCGAGAACATGGGCTTTGACGAGGCCCTGAAAATTGCCCAGCAGCTCGGCTACGCCGAGACGAAGGACCCCGGCGACGATGTGGATGGCCGCGATGCCTGCCGCAAAATCGCCATTCTGGCCAGCCTCGCCTGCGGGCATCACGTCTACCCGGACAACATCCCGACCCGCGGCATCCGCGACATCACCGTTGCTGACATCAAGGCCGCCGAAAAGCTCGACAGCGCCATCAAGCTGATCGCCTGGTACAACGAGGGCGGGGACGGTCAGATGGCCGCGGGCGTCGAGCCGATGCTCGTCTCCAACGCGAACCAGCTGGCGGGCGTCGATGACGTGTTCAACGCCGTTTTGATGAAGGGCGATATGCTCGGCGACGTCGTGTTCTACGGCAAGGGCGCGGGCAAGCTGCCCACCGCCAGCGCCGTTGTGGCCGACGTCATTGACGCTTTGAAAGAGGGCGTCAAGGTACACGACTCGCTGTTCTGGAAGCCCGCCGAGAAGCCGGAGGGCCTGCTCGAGGACAGGAACACCTACCCGTGGTATCTGCGCGTGACCGGTGTGGCGGCGGCGCTGCTGCCCAGCGTGGCCGGTGCGGGCCATGTGGTCTTTGAGGACAACGGCGAGGCCGCCTATCTGGTCGATGCCGCCACGTCTGCGGATATTGCCGCTGTCACGGAGAAAATTGAAGTGCTGGGCGGCAAGGTCGCGCTGGCCATGAAGAAGCTGGAAGACTGAGAGGGAGGCAGGGTATATGGTAACTGTAACCGTCCCGGCCACCAGCGCCAACGTCGGCGCCGGGTTTGACTCGCTGGGTCTGGCCGTTTCGATGCACAACGTCTTTACGTTTGAGGAATCGGACCGCATTCAGATTTCGTCCGTCGATGGGACCCACGTCCCGGCGGGCAGCAACAACCTGGTCTACCGCTCGGCCCGGGTCGTCTATGACCAGCTGGGCATCCCGCTGAAGGGTCTGCGCATCACCCAGCGCAACGACATCCCGATGGCGCGCGGCCTCGGGTCCAGCTCGGCCTGCATCGTGGCGGGCATCATGGGCGCGAACGCCCTGCTGGGCGACAAGCTGACCGAGCGCCAGATGCTGACGCTGGCGACGGCCATCGAGGGCCATCCCGACAACGTCGCCCCCGCCATGCTGGGCGGCTTTGTGACCAGCGTCATCGACGAGGGCCAGGTCTACAGCGTCAAGAAGGACATTGACCCCGAGCTGGCGTTTGCGGCGTTTGTGCCGGACTTCCGCCTGCTGACCAGCAAGGCGCGCGCGGCGCTGCCCGCCATGGTCAGCCATAAGGATGCCGTCTACAACCTGTCCCGCGCGGCGCTGGCCACGGCGGCCTTCTGCGAGGGCAACTACGCGCTGCTGGGTGTGGCGACCAAGGACGTGCTGCACCAGAAGTACCGCCTGCCGCTGATCGAGGGCGGCGACGACGTCTTTGAGCTGGCGCAGGACCTGGGTGCGCAGGCCGTTTACATCTCGGGCGCCGGGCCGACCATCATGGCCGTTGTGCACAAGGACGACACCGAGTTTTTCACCCGCGCAGAGGCAGCGCTGGCTGCGGACAGCCCGCTGCACCATTTTACCGTGCATCGTCTGCTGGCCGACAACGTCGGCGCAGTGGTGAGCTGATACAGGAACAGGGGAGAGAGTACACCAATGGGCTTGATCGTACAAAAATTCGGCGGCTCCTCGGTCAGGGACCGGGACCGCATCTTCAACGTGGCGCGCATCGTCATGAACACCCGCAACGCCGGCAACGACGTTGTCGTGGTCGTCTCGGCGCAGGGCGACACCACCGATGACCTGATCGCCAAGGCGGCGGAGATCACCTCCGACCCGTCCCACCGCGAGATGGATATGCTGCTGGCCGCAGGCGAGGAGATTTCGATTTCCCTGCTGACGATGGCCTTGCAGGAGCTGGGCGTCTCTGCCATCAGCCTGACGGGCTGGCAGGCGGGCTTCAACACAGACCGCGCCTACTCCAAGGCGCGCATCAAGCGCCTGGACACCGAGCGTGTCGAGAGTGAGCTGGCGCGCAACCGTGTGGTCGTCGTGGCAGGCTTCCAGGGCCTGAACCGCTCCGATGACATCACGACGCTGGGCCGCGGCGGCAGCGATACCTCCGCCGTGGCGCTGGCCGCTGCGCTGCACGCGGACCGCTGCCAGATTTTCACCGACGTCGAGGGCGTCTACACCGCAGACCCGCGCAAGATCCCCAAGGCAACCAAGCTCAAGGAGATCACGTTTGACGAGATGCTCGAGCTGGCGTCCCTGGGCGCGCAGGTGTTGAACAACCGCAGCGTCGAGCTGGCCAAAAAGTACAATGTCGAGCTGGAGGTCATCTCCAGCATCAATCCGGTGCCCGGCACCGTTGTTAAGGAGGAGACCAAAGTGGAAGGTATGCTCATCAAGGGTGTTGCAAAGGACACCGACGTCGCCGTTTTGACCGTGAAGGACGTGCCGGATGTGCCCGGTATGTCGTTCAAAATTTTCAGCCTGCTGGCCCAGAAGAACATCAACGTTGACATCATTCTGCAGACCACGGGCCGCGACGGCAAGAAGGACATGAGCTTCACCGTGCCCCTGGGCGACGCCGAGAGCGCCGTTGCCGCGCTGAAAAACGCCACGCACCGCATCGGCGGCGGCGACATCACCGTTGACAAGACCTGCGCGAAGGTCTCCATCGTCGGCGCGGGTATGCAGAGCCACTCCGGCGTGGCCTCCACGATGTTCGAGGCCCTGTTCAACCAGAACATCAACATCAAGATGATCTCCACCAGTGAGATCAAGATCAGCGTCATCATTGACGAGGCCGACGCCGACAAGGCAGTTGCCGCCATCCACGACGCATTCATCAACTGATTGTAAGGTCTTATATAGAGGGAAATGGGTCGTCCCCGTGCACACGATGGTGCACGGGGACGTTGTTGTTAGGGTAAACGGGCAGAACCCTTCCGGCCTTGCTGACGCGCGGCCACCTCCCCCCTGATGGGGAGGCTTTCTCGCGGGCGCAGCCCGCGCAAAAAAAGGCGCCCCATCAGGGGAGCTGGCCGAGTTTACGAGGCCTGAGGGGTTCTGCCCGTTACCATTTATTACAAAAGCTTATCGCCTGCTGCAAACTTCGCCGTCAGCTTACCCTTGCCAAGGTACGCATACCGCTCCAAACGCTCCGCAGCGCTGAACGCCCGCATATTTTTAAGCGGGTCATCATCCAGCACCAGCGCGTCGAACGCATAGCCGTCCTCAAACAGGCCGACCTTCTCGCCAAAATCGGCCCAGAAATCTCCGCCGCCGACAGTCGCCATATACAGCGCCTCCACCATCGTCAGCGGCTTTTCACTCTGGTCGATATACCGCCAGCGCAGCTTGCTGACCTGCACGGCGGTAGCCATGACCGTGAACAGGTCCAGCGTCTGACCGCCGGCCACGTCGCTGCCCAGGCCGACGCGCCAGCCGCCGCGCAGGTAGTGCGCCGCGGGGGCGATGCCCGCAATGACATTCTCGTTGCTGGTGGGGCAGTGGGCGATCATGACGCGGTTCTGCTTCATCAGCGCGGCCTCGTCATCGGGGCTGTAGATGCAGTGCGCCATGACGGTGGGCACGCCGCCGCCGAACAGGCCGTACCGGCTGTAGCTCTCGCCGTAGAATTTTGTGCCGGGGCAAAGCTCGGCGACCCACGCGATCTCACCCGGATTCTCGGACAGGTGACTCTGCGCAGGTACGTTGTATTCTCTTGCCAGTTCGCCGAGACCGCGCATATACTCGTCACTCGTGCTGGGGGTGAAGCGCGGCGTGATCATCGGGCGCACCGGGCCCGCGTGCAGGGTGTTTTCGGCGCGGCAGGTATCCAGCCAGCGGCGCGTCTCGGCCAGACCCGCGGCGGCGGACGGCTCACGGTAGCTGTCAGGGCTGTTGCGGTCCATACCCAGCTTGCCGACAAAGGCGGAAAGGCCCGCGCTGCGCAGCTGGTGCATCAGTTCGAGCGTTGCGTCGGTGTGCAGCGTCGCAAAGATGCAGGCGCGCGTTGTGGCGCTGTTTTTCAGGTCGCGCACAAAATAGGAGTAGCCCAGCCTGGCGTAGGCCGGGTCGGCGTAGTGGGCTTCCTCGGGGTAGGTGTACTGCTGCAGCCAGTCCAGCAGCTCCAGATCCATCGCCGTGCCGCAATAGCTGTACTGCGGCGCGTGCAGATGCAGGTCCACAAGACCCGGCGTGATGATTTTACCCGTATAGTCGAGAACTTCCACCCCGGCAGGGGCAGTCTCGCTGAATCCGGCGCACAGGCCGTTTTCACACAGCAGATAGCCCTCGCGGACGCGGAGTGTGTCCGGGGCGGGGGTGTCGAGGAAGGTGCCTTTCAGGGTGAAAGTGTTCATATAGTATACCTCTTTGTATAGAATTGCTCTGTAGGGGCCGGGCATGCCCGGCCCGCAAATTTACGGCAGGTGTCTGCCCACCCGCGGGGCGTCGGGGACGCCGCCCCCTACAAAGCGGCGATTCCAGACTCTATTATAAACAATCTACCCCATCTGTTGCAAGTTTTTTATTTACTTTACGTCGCTAAAGCGGTATAATACTAATATCTATTGATGTTTGAAAGGAATAACGATTTGGAACGTAAACAACTCGCGCCCGGCGTTTGCATTACAACGCTGGATGCTTCTAAATTCAACCGCTGCTGCATCACGCTGCATCTGCGCTTTCCGGCAAAGCGGGAATCCGCCACCGACGCCGCGGTGCTGGCCCTTGTGCTGGAACGCGGCTACGCGGCCTGCCCCGATATGACCGCGCTGTCCCGCCGCCTGGCCGAGCTGTACGGCGCGGACCTCGGCGTTGACCTGGCCAGCGCGGGCACGGACCGCGTGCTCTCCGCCGATATCTGCGGCATCAAGGACGCTTACGCGCTGGCGGGGGAGAACCTGACCGCCGCCTACGCCGACATTGTGTTCGGCACGATCTTTGACCCGTATCTCGTGGACGGCGCGTTCGACCCCGAGGCCGTGCGCATCGAGACCGAGACCCAGGCCCGCCGCCTTGAGGCCGAGTTCAACTCGAAGCGTCTCTACTGCGTGCGGCAGGCCCGCCGCAAATTCTACGGCGACACCCCCGCGGGCATCGAGCTGGGCGGCTACCCCGGCGAGCTCGTCAATGTGACGCCGCAGAGCCTCAAGGCCGAGTATGACCGCATCCTCTCCACCGCGTACATCGACGTGATGGTGCAGGGCGTCGATGAGGCCCGCGTGGCCGATATGCTGCTGAAAAAGCTCGACGGCATCCGCCGTGACCCGCACCCGTTTGCCGCGCCCGTCGCCATGCCCGCCACGCCGCTGCGCCATTTTAAAGAGGAGATCCCCGGCCTGACCCAGGCCAAGCTCTGTATGCTGTTTACCACGGGCGAAGCCAACCCCAACCCGCCCAGTGTCAGCATCCTGCGCGTCGCCATGAGCGTGCTGGGCGGCTCTGCCACCAGCCGTTTGTTCCGCAACGTGCGCGAGAAGCAGTCCCTTTGCTACTACTGCGGTTCTGCCGCCCAGCGCGCCACCGGCGTCATGATGATCGACTCCGGCGTCGAGCCGGGCAAGGAGCAGCAGGCCGAGGCCGCCATCATTGCCGAGCTGGAGGGCCTGAAAAACGGCCCCATCACCCAGGAAGAAGTGGACGACTGCCGCCGTGGTCTTTTGTCCAGCATGGACGCCCTCGGCGACAGCCTGGCCGCGCTGGAAAACTGGTACTACGGCCAGATCACACGCGGCGAGCCGCTCTACCCGCCGGAGTACGGCAAGGTGCTGACCAGCGCCGTCAGTTTGGACGAGGTGCGTCAGACGCTGCAGAGCTACAGCTATTCGGTCTGCTACGCCGTGACCGCCGAGCCGGGCACGCAGGGGAAGGGAGGCAGCGAGGATGTTGAATAACGATCATGAGAGCTTCGCCGCTGCCCAGGCGCGCGCCGCTGCCGCCGTCAGCTGTGAAAGCGTCGTGCTGCCCAGCGGCCTGACCGTGCTCTGCCGCACGATGCCGGGCTACAGCAGCGTCCACGCGATTTACGCCACGGGCTTCGGCTCCGTCCACCGCGCGTTCAGGCTGGACGGCAAACAGGTCACACTGCCCGCCGGTACGGCGCATTTCCTGGAGCACAAAATGTGCGAGACGCCCAAGGGCGACTCCTTCACCTTCTACGCCAAGACCGGCGCGTCGGCCAACGCCTTTACCAGCTATGACCGCACCTGCTACCTGTTCTCGGCGACCCAGAAAATTGACGAGAACCTTGACATTCTGCTGGGCATGGTCGGCAAGCCGTGGTTCACCAAGGCCACGATTGCCAAGGAGCAAGGCATCATCGGGCAGGAAATCAAAATGTACGACGACAGCCCCGACTGGCGGCTGCTGAACGCGCTGTTCCGCTGCCTCTACGCCGACCACCCGCTGCGCGACGACATCGCGGGCACGGTGGAGAGCATTGCCGAGCTGACGCCCCAGATGCTCTACAGCTGCACTAGGGGGTTCTACGCGCCGTCCAATATGGTGCTGAGCGTCGCGGGCAAGATCACGCTGGCGCAGGCTGTGGACGCCTGCAAGCGCAACGGCCTGTACCGCGCCCGCGCCCCGCATGAGGTCGAGTGGGACATCCCGGCGCAGACCGGCCCGCTGCCCCACAAGGAAGCGTTCTTCACGATGCCTGTCACGAAGCCTTGCTTCGGCGTGGCCTACCGCGAGGAGCCGCTGGCCGAGGGGGACCTGAAGCGCGAGCTGCTGCTGGACATGCTGGGCGATCTGGTCGTCGGCGGCCTGACGAAGCTCTACCGCCGTCTGTACGATGAAGCGCTGGTCAACCCCGAGTTCTCCGGTGACTTTATCGCCGTGCGCGGCGCCTGCACCGTGGCCTTTACCGGCGAGAGCGACACCCCGCGCCAGGTCGTGGACCTTTTACAGGAGGAGATCGAGCGGATGCGCCGCGAGGGCGTTGACCCCGAGGTCTTTATGCTTGTGAAAAACCAGATGTACGGCGAGCTGCTGGGCGACGTGGAGGCCGTGGACGATGCCGCCGAGGAGGCCGCCGCGGCCTGCCTGAAGGGCCGCACGCTGGCGGACGAGATCGCCGCGCTGGCCGCGCTGACCGTGGAGGACGCCAACGCCCTGCTGCAGACGGCCCTGCGGGAGGAAAACCGCGCCTACGTGCAGATCGACCCGGCAGAAAAATAACGAGGTTAAGTTGAAAATGGTCTATCATGTGCAATTTCCCGGGTTGGGCCTGGATCTGACGGTCAACCGTGTGGCGCTGGCCATCGGCGGGTTCAACATTTACTGGTACGGCGTCATCATCGCGGCGGGTATGCTGCTGGCAATGCTCTACGCCTTCCGCAATGCCGTGGACTACGGCATCGACTCGGACCGTCTGGTGGACGTTGTGGCCATCGGCACGGTCATGGCCATCGTCTGTGCCCGTATTTATTACGTAGCTATGGCACCCTTTGCGTATCAAAGCCTCTGGGAGATGATCGACATCCGCAAGGGCGGCATCGCCATCTATGGCGCGGTCATCGGCGCGTTTGTGTTCGGCGCCCTGGCCGCCAAATGGCGCAAAGTGCCGCTGCTGCCGCTGTTTGATCTGGTGTCGCTGGGCTTTCTGATCGGGCAGGGCATTGGCCGCTGGGGCAACTTCGTCAATCAGGAGGCCTTCGGTACAAACACGACGCTGCCCTGGGGCATGTACAGCGAGGGCACGGAGGCGTATCTCAAATCCGTGCAGGTCACGCTGCCCGCGGGCGTGACCGTGGACCCCGCCGCGCCGGTGCACCCGACGTTTTTGTATGAGAGCATCTGGTGTCTGGTTGGCTTCGCCGTGCTGGCTTCGCTTTACAAAAAACGGCGATTCAACGGACAAATCTTCCTGGGCTATATCATCTGGTACGGCCTGGGCCGCGCCTGGATCGAGGGGCTGCGCACCGACTCGCTGCTGATCGGCAATACCGGTCTGCGCGCCAGCCAGCTGGTGGCGATTGGGTCGGTCATCGTGGCCGCCGCGCTTATGGTCATCGGTCTGCGCAATGCCAAGGGCAAGCCGCTCATGGTGCCGCTGGCTGTGAAGGACCTGAAAAAGCAGGCCGAGGCAGGGGACCGCTTCACGCCGGACACCCTGCCCGCCGGCACACCCCACGCCGAGTTTGTCAAGGCCACCGATGCCATGAATGCGCGTCTGGATGCGCTGGATTTGAGCGAGGTCGAGATCGAGGAGATTGAGGATCCGAAGGAGTAAAAAAGGAACTGTTTCGGATAATGGCAAGGCTCTCTCCCTCCGCTGCCTGCAGGCGGGGGAGAGAACCCCACCAAAACCCGAAATCTACCCTAACATAGAGAGGAGAACCTATATGGCAGCAACTGTCATTGACGGCAAGGCATTGGCCGCAGCCACAAAGGCCGAGGCCGCAGAAAAGGTCAGGGAGCTGAAAAGCAGGGGCATCAACCCCTGCCTGGCGGTCATTCTGGTGGGCGAGAACCCCGCCAGCCAGGTCTACGTCCGCGGCAAGATCAACGACTGTGCGCAGTGCGGCATCGAGAGCCGCAGCATCAACCTGCCCGCCGACACCACGCAGGATGCCCTGCTGGCCGAGGTGAAGAAGCTGGCGGATGACTCCGCTGTGCACGGCATTCTGGTGCAGCTGCCGCTGCCCGCCCAGATCGACGAGAAGGCTGTCATCGACGCCATCCCGCCCGAGAAGGACGTGGACGGCTTCTCGCCCGTCAACGTGGGCCGTATGCAGATCGGCGAGCCGTGCTACCTGCCCTGCACCCCGGCGGGCTGCATCCGCATGATCGAGTCCACGGGCACCGACATTGCGGGCAAGAACGCCGTCGTCATTGGCCGCTCGAACATCGTGGGCAAGCCCGCGGCGCTGCTGCTGCTGGCGAAGAATGCCACGGTCACGATCTGCCATTCCAGGACGAAGAACCTGAAAGAAGTCTGCGCCGCCGCGGATATTCTCGTGGCCGCCGTGGGCCGCGAGGGCTTTGTGACCGGCGACATGGTCAAGCCCGGTGCCGTCGTCATTGATGTGGGCATCAACCGCGGTGCGGACGGCAAGCTGCACGGTGACGTGAACTTTGCCGAGGCCGCCGAAAAGGCCGCCTACATCACCCCCGTCCCCGGCGGCGTCGGCCCCATGACCCGCGCCATGCTCATGCTGAACACGGTGGAGGCGGCAGAACGGCAGGGCCGCTAATAAAGGCTTCCCCCTTGGGGGAAGCTGTCCGCGAAGCGGACTGATGAGGGGCAACCTTGCCATTGCAGCCCACCGATGGGATATAACCGCAGACTTGCCCCTCATCCGGCCCTGCGGGGCCACCTTCAGTCTACGCGCTAAGAGCCGCCTACGGCGGTTGCGCTCCGACACGCGCCAGCGGGCGCAGCCCCTTGGGGGAAGGCAAAAGAAATTCTAAAATTTTAACCTTCCCACGCCCGAAAACCCCTTGACAAGCCCTGCTCCTATATGGTATGATACTAGAGCCGCATGGTATGGGCTCTATAAGTGTGTGCTTTTATCGGTGCAACGCCCTACAGACCAGCGAGACTTATTGAAAGAGGTTATCCACTATGTACGCAGTTATCAAAACCGGTGGCAAGCAGTACAGCGTTAAGGTCGGCGACGTCGTCTACGTCGAGAAGCTGAACGCTGAGGACAACAGCGAAGTCACCTTCGATCAGGTTCTCGCCGTTGGCGAGGAGGGCTCTGTCAAGGTCGGCGCTCCCGTTGTTGAGGGCGCTTCCGTTGTTGCCAAGGTCGTCAAGACCGGCAAGGGCAAGAAGCTCAACATCCTGACCTATCGTCCCAAGAAGGGCAGCATGGTCCGCAAGGGTCATCGTCAGCCCTACACCAAGGTGGAAATCACCGCGATCAACGGCTAAGGAGGTAAATCACAATGGCACATAAAAAAGGCGTAGGTTCTACCAAGAACGGTCGTGATTCCGAGTCCAAGCGCCTCGGCGTCAAGCGCGGCGACGGTCAGTTTGTTCTGGCCGGCAACATCCTGGTCCGTCAGCGCGGCACCCACATCCATGCGGGTGAGGGCGTCGGCATCGGCAGCGATGACACCCTGTTCGCTCTGGTCGATGGCCGCGTTCACTTCGAGCGCATGGGCCGTGACCGCAAGCGCTGCACGGTCAAGCAGTAAAAAAACCGGTACGGGCGGGCCTTTGCGGCTCGCTCGTTTTTTGTGATTTTTTTGTAAATGAGGTACCACATGGCAACCAGTAATTTTATTGATACCGCCACGATCTGGCTGCACGCCGGCAAGGGCGGCGACGGTGCGGTGACGTTCCACCGCGAAAAATTCGTGGCGGCGGGCGGCCCCGACGGCGGTGACGGCGGGCGCGGCGGCGACATCATCTTTGTGGCCGACGACAACCTGTCCACCCTGATGGACTTCCGCTACAAGCGCAAGTACACCGCGCCCGACGGCGAGAATGGCCGCGCCAAGCGGATGAGCGGCGCAGACGGTGACGACCTGGTCATCCGCGTGCCCCGCGGCACCGTGCTGAAGGAGGCCGAGACCGACCTCGTCGTGGCCGATCTGACGGGCAGTGAGCCTGTTGTCGTGGCCAGGGGCGGACGCGGCGGCTGGGGCAACAGCCATTTTGCGACCCCGACCCGCCAGATCCCCAAGTTTGCCAAGCCCGGTCTGCCCGGCGAGGATATGCACCTCAAGCTCGAGCTGAAGGTCATTGCGGACGTGGGCCTGATCGGCTTCCCGAACGTCGGCAAATCGACGCTCATCAGCATTATTTCTGCCGCGCGTCCCAAAATCGCCAACTACCACTTCACGACGCTGACCCCTGTGCTGGGCGTCGTCCGCGTCGGCCCGGAGCAGAGCTTTGTCTGCGCCGACATCCCCGGTCTGATCGAGGGTGCTGCGGAGGGCGTCGGCCTCGGCCACGACTTCCTGCGCCATGTTGAGCGCTGCCGCCTGCTGCTGCACGTCGTTGACGTCTCCGGCTGCGAGGGCCGCGACCCCAAGGCGGACTTTGAGCAGATCAACCACGAGCTGGCCGGGTTCAGTGCCGAGCTGGCGGACCGTCCGCAGATCGTGCTGGGCAACAAGTGCGACATTGCAAGCCCCGAGCAGGTCGAGGAGTTCAAGCAGTACGTCGAGGCCAAGGGTCTGACCTTCCTGCCCATCTCCGCGGCGACTCGTCAGGGTGTGGACAACCTGCCCGCGCTGGTCTACAACCGCCTGAAGGATCTGCCCCCGGTCAAGGTCTATGAGGCCGAGTACAAGCGCCCCGACAAGAACGCCCAGCCGACCCGCCCGTTCACGGTGGAGCGCACCGGCGACCACGAGTTCACCGTCGATGCCCCGTGGCTGGAGCGTATCCTCGCCGGTACGAATGTCGAGGACTACGAGAGCCTGCAGTATTTCCAGACGCAGCTGGGTGATTCCGGCATTCTGGACGAGCTGGTCGCCCAGGGCGTTGAGGAAGAGGACACGATCAAGATCGGCGAGTACGAATTCGATTATCTGTACTAAGTAGTAGAAAATATGCTGTTTACACAAAAATCCGAAATCGACATTCACGAAACGTCGCCGCTGGCGCTGGCCTTTGTGGGCGACGCTGTGCTGGAGCTGCTCGTCCGCGCCCGCCTGGTGGGCACGACGCGCTTGCAGCCCAATCGTCTGCATACCGTGGCGACGCATTACGTCAGCGCCCACGCGCAGAATCTGGAGCTGGACATCATCGAGCCGATGCTGACCGACGCCGAGGTCGCCGTGCTGCGCCGCGGCAAAAACGCCAGCAAGGCCACTGTCGCCAAGCACGCCACCGTGCAGGAGTACCGCGCCTCCACCGGCTTTGAGTGCCTGCTGGGCTGGCTGTACCTGCAAGGCAGGAACGACCGCATTGAGGAATTGTTCAACGCGATGTGGGACGGGTATAAGCCGGAATAATAAGTAAAAAGCCTTCCCCCGAGGGGGAAGGTGGCCGAGGCCCCGCCCGAGGGCGGATGAGGGGAAGGCCTCCGCAATTTGCCCGGTAACGGGTTGTAGTGGCAAGGCCGCCCCTCATCAGCCGCCTGCGGGCGGCAGCTTCCCCCCAAAGGGGGAAGCCTTAGGAAACCCGCCTCACTTGTAGTTCTTGCTGTCGGTGGTGTTGGTGGTGCGGTTGGTGGTTTTCTGCTGGGTACGGTTCGTGGTTTTCTGGGTCGTGTCCGTCGTGCGATTGGTCGTGCGGTTCGTCGAATTGTTAGTCTGATTCTTAGCCATAGGTGGTAAGCTCCTTTCGCAAGTAAAAACGATCTACAGTCGTTTTCGGACTGCAAAGGTAGTTTGCCCGCCCATGGCTTTTTTATGCAGAGGGGGCTGCTATGGAATTTCCACAGGATTTTACCGCGCGGGAGCGGGCACTGCTGGGGGCACGCTTTGACGAGCTGTACGCCTACGCCACGCCGCAGCCTGCCCGCGGCGTAACGGTCAACGCGCTGCGCTGCACGCCGGAATGGTTCGCGCAGCATGCGGACTTTGACGCAAAGCCGTCCCCATTCTGCCCCACAGCCTTTACGACGGCGGCGGACTTCCGCCCGGGGCGGCACGCCTGGCACCACGCGGGCGTGCTCTATGCACAGGAGCCGAGTGCCTCGGCCCCCGCTGCGCTGCTGGACGTGCAGCCCGGTATGCGGGTGGCCGACCTCTGCGCCGCACCGGGAGGCAAGACCAGCCAGCTGGCGGCGGCTCTGCAGGGGCAGGGCCTGCTGCTGGCCAATGAATTCGTTGCCGCCCGCGCTGAAATTCTGCGCCAGAATCTCGAGCGAATGGGCGTGACGAACGCCGTCATCACGAACGAGGACACCGCCCGCCTGGCCGCGGCGATGCCCGGGCAGTTTGACCGGGTGCTCGTCGACGCGCCCTGCTCGGGCGAGGGTATGTTCCGCAAGGAGGCCGTCGCCGCCGCCCAGCACAATAACGCATTAGTGGCGCACTGTGCGGAGCTGGGGGCCGAAATTCTCGAAAACGCGGCGGCGCTGCTGGCTCCGGGCGGCGTGCTCGTCTACTCGACCTGCACATTTGCCCCGGCGGAGGACGAGGGACAGATCGCGGCCTTCCTCGCAAAGCACCCCGCGTTCACGCTCTGCGACCTGTCCGACTGCGGCTTTGGCCGCCCGGGCGAGGCCAACCGCGCCCCTGACTACCCGGATTTCCGCGCCGGATACACCCGCCGCATCTGGCCCGCCGACGGCGGCGAGGGCCACTTTATGGCGAAGCTGCAAAAGGCAGCCGACGCCGACGCGCCCACCCCGCCGAAGGGAAAGCCGCCCAAGGCGCTGAAAGCCCCGGCGGAGTGGCTCGATTTTGCCAAAACCTATTTCCCGGCGCTGGCTTCCCGCCCGCTGGCCGGGGCGGGGGAGTGGCTGCTGCTGCCCGCGCCGGGCAGCGAGACGCTGAACACCGCGAAGCTGCGCGTCGTGCGCGGCGGCGTTCTGGCGGGCAGCGTGCTGAAAAAGCGGTTCCAGCCCGCCCATGCGCTTTTCATGGCCTACGGCGCACAGTGCACGAACCGCGAGGAACTGACGCTGACCGACCCGCGCACCGCCGCCTGGCTGCGGGGCGAGGAGATCGACGCCGCCACCGCGCAAAACGGCTGGTGCGCCGTGCTCGTAGACGGGTTCCCGCTCGGCGGAGGCAAGGTCAGCGGCGGACGCATCAAAAACCATTACCCGAAGGGCCTGCGCAATCTGCAATAAAGCGGGCGGCCCCTCTTGAAAAGAACGATTTGTTGTGCTATAATAATTTACTGGTAATTATCGGCTGTAATGCCGCTGCCTGTGTGAATACAAATTAGGGGGATTTTTCCATGTCCGGACATAGCAAATGGAATAACATCAAGCGTAAAAAGGAAAAGACCGACGGCGCCCGCGCCAAGGTTTTCACTAAGATCGGCCGCGAGATCGCCGTGGCCGTTAAGGAGGGCGGCGGCAACCCCGCTTCCAACTCCAAGCTGGCGGCTCTGATTGCCAAGGCCAAGGCCAACAGCGTGCCCAACGATAACATCCAGCGCATTATCAAGCGCGCCGAGGGCGGCGACAAGACCGAGTATGAGGCAATCACCTATGAGGGTTACGGCCCCGGCGGCATCGCCGTCATGGTCGAGACCCTGACCGACAACCGCAACCGCACCGCGGCCAATATGCGCCATTACTTTGATAAGTTCGGCGGCAACCTGGGCCAGATGGGCTGCGTCGGCTTCATGTTCACCCAGAAGGGCGTCATCGTCGTCGATCTCGAGGACAAGGACCCCGATGAGCTGATGATGGATGCGCTGGACGCCGGCGCCGATGACTTCGATGCAGGCGAGGACGCCGCCGAGGTCACCACCAGCCCCGAGAACTTCACCGCCGTCTGCGAAGCGCTGGAAAAGAAGGGCTACAAGTTCATCTCCGCCGACGTGGCGCAGGTGCCTTCCACCACCACCGCGCTGACCGACCCCGATCAGCTCGTCCAGATGGGCAAGCTGCTGGACGCCCTGGACGACGATGATGATGTCCAGAACGCCTGGCACACCCTCGAGAACGAGGAAGACCTGGATCGCTAAACCACAAGAATGCCAAAAGAGAGTGAAGGGCGACTTTTGCTCTCTTTTTTTGTACGGCAGAACGGTAGGGGCCGGGCATGCCCGGCCCGCAGCGTAGAAATGACCCGAGATTTTTGGGCTGCCGCAAAGTTCAGGGCCGGACATGTCCGGCCCCTACAAGCATGTTTTTAATTGAAAAGGAGCGTTACTATGCCAAAACTCCTTTGCCCGCACTGCCTGCAGCCGCTGGATGGCGGGTACCGCGGCGAGTGCCCCCACTGCGGGCGTTCGCTGGAAAACCGCAACCCCGAGGGCGCGCTGCCTCTGGGAACCCAGCTGGGCGGCAGGTACACGGTGGGCACCTATTTGAGCGCCGACGGTGACGGTCTTGCCTACCGCGGCGTGCTGAACGACGAAAAGAAATTCGTCCTCATCAAGGAATATTTCCCGGTCACACTCTGCAATGGCCGCAGCGCCGACGGTGCGCTGATGCCCAAGGAGGAGAAGGAGGTCCTGTTCAAGACGAGCCGGATGGACTTCAAGGACCTGTACGACGACCTGAAAAACCTGACCCCGGCCACCGGCCTGTCCACGATTCTGGACGTTATGGAGGAAAACAACACGGTCTACGCCGTGGAGGAGAGCGAGAAGGGCATGACCCTGTCGCATTACCTGCACCTGCGCAGCCGCACGCTGACCCCCGCCGAGGCCCGCACGCTGCTGCAGCCCATCATGGAGGGCGTGGCCCTGCTGCACAAGTCGGGGCTGATCCACCGCGGCATCTGCCCGGACAACATCGTGCTGCCCATCGACGGCACGGCCCGCCTGACCGGTTACGGCACGCTGGCGCTGCGCACCGGCGGCAGCGAGCTGAAGAGCCAGCTCTACCCGGGCTACGCCGCGCCGGAGCAGTATTCTGCCGCCGAGTTCAGCGGGCGCTACACCGATGTTTACGCGCTGGCCGCGGTCTGCTATAGGATGGTCACAGGGCAGACGCCCGTCGCCGCGCCCCAGCGCAAAGTGCGGGACAGCCTCGAGTCGGCGCACAGCCTCGAGGCGGGTGTGCCTACATGGTTCTCGCAGGTGCTGGCCTGCGCGCTGCGGCTGGACCCCGCCAAGCGGATGCAGACCGTGCCCGAGCTGATGAGTGCCCTGACCGACCCGAATGTCGCAAACGCGATGTTTGAGAAGGGTGACAACCAGATCAGCACCCGCAAGATCATGGCCGTGTCGCTCGTCGTCATCTTTGTGCTGGTCGTGCTGCTGCTCTGGAGCCTGATAGGCGGCAGCAAGGCTGACAGCACTCCTGCCGCAACGCCGCAGCCGACAGCAGCCGGCACGGCGGGGGAGACCACCGCCGAGACCGTGCCGAATCTGGTCGGCCTGCGCTACACTACTGACATCAAGGGCAACAGCGCCTACGACGAATACCGCATCGTGATGGTGGAGCAAAGCTCCGACACCGTGGCGCAGGGCGTGGTCATCAGCCAGGATCCGCCGGCGGGCAGTGAGAAGCTGATGGACGACCAAATCATCCAGATCACGGTCAGCAGCGGCCCGAGCCTTGTGGAGATGCCGGACATCATCGGCTTTACCCAGGCCAATGCCAGCAAAAAGCTGGACGCGCTGGGCATCCAGTACAAGATGGTCATGGTGGATAACGATGGTACGATGGCCGCGGGCTGTGTGGCAAGCACCGACTACAAGGCCGGAACGAAGATAAACACCGAGAATGTGACTGTCATCGTCAGCATCGCCGGGGAGCGGGATGACACGCTGGTGGCGCAGACGGGGAACGGCAGTGAGGCCGAACCTACGCCGGAAGCGGGACAGTAAGCAATAACGGCAAACGGGCAGAGCCCCTCCGGTCATCGCTTCGCTCGACCACCTCCCCTGAAAGGGGAGGCTTTCTCGCGGGCAGCGCCCGCGCAAAAAGGCGCCCCACAACGTGGGGAGCTGGCCGAGCCTGCGAGGCCTGAGGGGCTTTGCCCGTTTGCACTGCGAGAAGCATAAACAAAAAAGAGCAGTTCACGAAGAACTGCTCTTTTTCAGTGCATTTCAGGCAATGCCGACGCGGCGAGATTAGTCGCTGACGTAGGGCATCAGAGCCATGTAGCGGGCACGCTTGATGGCAACCGTCAGCTCACGCTGATGGAAAGCGCAGGTACCGGTAACACGGCGGGGAATGATCTTGGCGCGCTCGCTCACGTACTTGCGCAGGCGGGGCAGATCCTTGTAATCGATGTGCTCGACGCGGTCAACGCAGAAGGAGCAAACCTTCTTGCGGCCACGATGCATCGGACGAGAAGAACGATCCATAGCCATTGTGGAAACCTCCTTGTTAGAATGATACTTTCGATTTTAGAACGGCAGGTCGCCCTCATCCTCGATCAGTGCAAAGTCGTCATTGCTGCCGGCAGAATAGCTCGGCGCAGGGGCGGCCTGTGCAGCGGGACGGGGAGCGGGGGCTGCCGTGGGTGCGCCGTAACCGGCATCACCCATCGGTGCGGCGTTTGCGGATTTGGGAGCGGCAAAGTTGACGTTGTTGGCCACGATCTCAATCGCGGTGCGGTTGTTGCCGTTCTTGTCCTGATAGCTGCGGCTCTGCAGACGGCCGTCAATGGCGATCAGAGAACCCTTCTGGAAATACTTGCAGACAAACTCTGCCGTGCGGTCCCAGGCGACAACATCCAGCCAGTCAGCCTGACTCTGGCCGTTGGCGTCACGGCGTCCGCGATCACAAGCGATGCGGAACGACGCAACGTTCTTGCCCGTCGTAGTCTGGCGCAGCTGCGGGTCCGCGGCAAGGCGGCCCATGATTGCAACAACATTCAGCATTGGTTTACTCCTTACTCCTCAACAGCAAGAGTCATGCTGCGAAGAACGCCCTCGGTGATCTTGAAAACGCGGTCCAGCTCAGCCGGGAAATCGGGCTCGCTGGTGAAGCTGATCACCGTGTACACACCCTCGGTCTCATCGTTGATGGGGTAAGCAAGACGCTTCTTGCCCCAATCATCAACAGAATCGATCGTACCATTCGCTGCGATCAGGTTCTTGAACTTGTTGATCAGAGCGTTGGAAGCCTCTTCGTCGAGGTTCGCGGTGGTAACCATCATGGTTTCGTACTTAGCCATATTCTGTGCACCTCCTTTTGGACATTAGGCCTTCTCTTTTAACGGAAAAGACAAGGATAACCGTGTGATTTCACACAGCATCTAATTATAACAAGTAAATTCGCGTTTGTCAACGCAAAATTTGCCCTGCACAGCACAAAATTGCGGATTTTTTAAAAAAACCTGGACGTTCCGTAAAAGTGTCCTATTGCTTTTTCTGCCCGCTTTGCTATAATGGGCTTAATAATGTACAAGTCTTGCTTGTGGATACTCCCTTGGCCCCCTCTGGGAGGGGGCTCCCGCCGCAGCGGGTGGGGGAGAGAGCCTTGCCATGGCCCGGAGCGCTTCGGGCCATGGTACGCCTCTCTCCCTCCGGCCCTGCGGGGCCACCTCCCTCCCAGAGGGAGGCAAGGGGCTGAAGAGAAATGGAGCGTTCGTATGAGAATCGTGGTCGTCGGCCTCGGCAAGGTTGGCCGTGCCCTGACCGCCCAGCTTACGGCGGAAAATAACGACATCGTCGTCATCGACCAAAACCCTGACCTGATTGAGGACATTGTCAATATCTATGACGTGCGCGGTCTGGCCGGCAACGGCGGCTGCTATGATGTGCAGAAGGAGGCGTTTGAGGACGGCGCAGACCTGCTGATCGCCACAACGTCCAGTGATGAGATCAACATCCTGGCCTGCCTCGTCGCCAAAAAGCTGGGCACGCAGCACACGATTGCGCGTATCCGCAACCCGGAGTATGAGAAGCAGCTGCGCTTTATGCGCGATGACCTTGGTCTGTCGATGTTCGTCAACCCGGAAAAAGCCACGGCGCGTGAGATCGCCCGCGTGCTGCGTTTCCCGTCTGCCATCAAGCGTGAGCAGTTCTGCCGCCAGCGGTTTGAGCTGATCGAGTACCGCCTGACCGACGACAACCCGCTGGTGGGCTTGCAGCTGTCGGACCTGTACCGCAACATCCGGGTCAAAATTCTGATCTGCGCCGTCGCCCGCGGCAGCGAGACGATCATCCCCACGGGTATGTTTACGCTGCGGGCCGGGGACAAGATCTACCTGACGGCCTCGGCCCGGGATCTGGAATCCTTCTTCCGCAAGCTGAACCTGTTCAAGGCCAAGGCCAGCAACGTCATGATCGTCGGTGCAAGCCGGATGACCTACTATCTGGTCAAGGAGCTGCAGGACATCCAGAAGCGGGTGACCGTCATCGACAGCGATGCGGCCCGCTGCCAGGAGATGAGCGAGAAGTTCCCAGGCGTGCTGGTCATCCACGGTGACGGTGCGGATGCCGAGCTGCTGAGTGAGGAGCGCATCACCGATATGGACGCCTTTGTGGCGCTGACCGGCCTGGACGAAACTAACATCATTCTGGCGATGTACGCCTCCCAGATGAACTCCTGCAAGGTCGTGGCCAAGATCAACCGCGAGTCCTTCGCCGAGCTGGCCGCTGCCAAGGGGATGGTGGACAGCGTCGTCTCCACGGCGTCGGTCACGTCGGAGTCCATTGCCATGTACGTCCGCGCCATGCAGAACAGCTTTGAGTCGGAGAACATCAAGACGCTGCACCGTCTGGTGGGCGGGCGCGTGGAGGCGCTGGAATTCAACGTTGCGCCGGGTTTGCCGTTCATCGGCGTACCGCTGAAGGATCTGACCCTGCGCAAGGGGCTGCTGGTGGCGGGCATCGTGCGCCGCAATGGCCAGACGGTCATCCCGTCCGGCAACGATGCCCTGCAGGAGGGCGACGATGTCGTCATCGTCACCACCGACACAACGCTGCACTCGCTGCGCGACATTGTAAAGTGAGGGCGCAGCCATGAACTATAAAATGGTAGGGTTTGTGCTGGGGCGCATCTTCCTGATCGAAGCAGCCCTCATGCTCTTTCCCATGGGCTGCGCCGCCATCTACGGCGAGTGGAGCGTTGTGCTTTCCTTCCTGTGGCCGGCGCTGATCGTGCTGGCGCTGGGCCTGATAACCAGCCTGCGCACCCCCCAAAACACGAAAATCTACGCCCGCGACGGCCTGGCCATCGTGGCGCTTGTCTGGGTGCTGATGTCGGTTTTCGGCGCAATGCCGTTTGTCATCTCCGGCGAGATACCGTCCTTTGTCGATGCTTTTTTTGAGACGGTCTCGGGCTTTACGACGACAGGCTCGACAATTCTGACCGACGTCGAGGCGCTGAGCCACGGCACGCTGTTCTGGCGCAGCTTTTCCCACTGGATCGGCGGCATGGGCGTGCTGGTCTTTGCCATGGCCGTGCTGCCCATGACCGATGGCCGTGCCATGCACCTGATGCGCGCCGAGGTCCCCGGCCCGACCTGCGGCAAAATATCCAGCAAATTGAGCGACAGCGCGAAGATTTTGTACGCGATCTACTTCGTGATGACCGTCATCGAAACGATTCTGCTCTGCGCGGGCGGTATGCCGCTGTTTGACGCGCTCATTCATGCGTTCGGCACGGCGGGCACGGGCGGCTTCAGCAACAAGGCGCTGAGCGTCGGCGCGTACAACAGCCCGTATTTTGAGATCGTCATCGGCGTGTTCATGCTGCTGTTTGGCATTAACTTTAACCTGTATTATTTCCTGCTGCTGCGTCATTTCCGTGAGGCGTTCGCCTCCGAGGAGATGCGCGTCTACTTAGGCATCGTCGCGTTCTCGACGCTGACGATCACGGCGAATATCGCGAGTATGTACGACAGTGTCGGCACGGCGCTGCGCACGGCGTTCTTCCAGGTGTCGTCCATCGTCACGACCACCGGCTACGCCACGGCGGACTTCAACCTCTGGCCGACCTACTCCCGCATCGTGATCGTGATCCTGACGTTTGTCGGCGCATGCGCGGGCTCGACGGCGGGCGGCTTGAAAGTATCGCGCGTCATCATCCTTTTCAAGGCGGCACGGCAGGACCTGAACAAGATGCTGCACAGCCATGCCGTGACGACGGTCCGCTTTGAGGGCAAACCGCTGGACGAAAAGACGCTGCGCGGTGTGCACAACTATTTCAACATTTATATGCTGCTGCTGACGCTGTCGGTGCTGCTGCTCTCGCTGGACGGGTTCGATCTGGTGACGACGTTTACATCCGTCGCGACCTGCCTGAACAACGTCGGTCCCGGCCTTGAGATGGTCGGCCCGATGGGCAGCTTTGCGGATTTCTCCGCTCCGGCCAAGCTGCTGCTGGCCTTTGACATGCTGGCGGGCCGTCTGGAGCTCTACCCGATGCTGGCCCTTTTTGCCCCGCGCCTCTGGCGCAAGCGCATCAACGCGATGCACGAGGCGAGAGCAAAGTAAGGGGAGGTGTTCTTTCTTTACAAAGAAAGAACCAAAGAAATTCCAAACCAATACAATCATAGAACCGGGCAGCTGCCATCTTTACGGCAGCTGCCCGGTTTTGGTTTGTGTATGGACGTTTCGGGGGGTAGGGTGTAGGGCGGCCAGCCCTCTGGCCGCCGCAAGGGGCGTACTGCCTTGCGATGCCAATCTGTTTTTAAAGGGGGCTATAGGCGGGAAAAATGTGAGTATCCCCACAAGCTGGAATTTGACACTTTGTATTTATCGAGAATACTCTTGAAACCATTTTGCAAAGCGTGATTTATTGAAAATAATGAATTTATATAGTTCTCCATTTTTCATATTAACTGTTGCAATTGGAAAGACTATCCACTTCCAAGAGATTTCTTTTATTTCCTGCATCGGCAAAACTAAATTTCTGTATTTTTTGTCAACTGTAAGCTTGTTTGTCTTGTAAGTAAGCGACTGACTATCGAGGTACAGACCTCCTCCAAGTATGCCATTGTGACACAAACTGCAAACAAAAGATTTCATAGAAACATCCCTCCATTAAATTGCGATTTACCTTATTATACCACACCCCGCCGCTGCGTGTCTATTTCCCGCCGTGCCCGCATACCCTGTACCAAACCACAACAGGGGAGGGGCTTGCCATGCGGCGGGATGCAGACAGAGAGGAACGAAACGCAAGATTGCTGGCGGGCGTGGTGCTGGCGGCTATGTTGGTGATGCTGTCCGGCATCATCCATCTGCTGTACCACCGGGAGTACGCCGAGACCGACACCCCCAACGACTGCTTTGCGGTGTCGGCGGCGACGGGGGAGACGGCGCTGCCCAAAATCGTCTGCCTGACCTTTGACGACGGCCCCAGCAAAAACACCCGGCCAATTCTGGAAATTCTCGATAAGGAGCAGGTCCCGGCCACCTTCTTTGTCTGCGCGCAGGACGCCAACGAAAAATATCTGCCCCTTGTGGCGGACATTGCGGCGGCGGGGCATCAGATCGCGCTGCACAGCGCGACGCATCAATACTCCAAAATTTATGCGAGCACCGACGCATTCTGGAAGGACATCAGAACGCTGCGCCAGGCGTTGGAGCCGTATGTGGATGTGGCGGCCATCGACTGGCTGCGTTTCCCCGGCGGCAGCACAAACACAGTTAGCCACCGCTACGGCGGAAACGGCATCATGAAGGCCCTGAAGGCCCAGGCCGAGGACAAGGGCTACCACTGGATCGACTGGAACGTCTGCGCCGAGGACGCCACCGCCAGCCACCCGGATGCCGCGCAGATTTTGCGCAACATTCGCCGCGATGCTGATGGTCAGGACACCTGTGTCGTCCTGCTGCATGATACAAAAGCAACAGGTCAGACCGTCAAGGCCCTGCCCGATATGATCGCCTATTTCCGGGAGCAGGGCTACAATTTTTGTACGATTGCACAGATGGATGCCTTGCAATGTGAAACAAAATAGGGTATAATGTACAAGAATCGAAAAACGGTGGGAGGCGGAACGATGCGCAAAACGGAAAGCCAGAAGATAGCCCTCTGCGGTATGCTGGGGGCACTTTCGGTGGTGCTTTTGCTGCTGGGCAGTGTACTGCAGATCGGCACCTATGCCGCGCCGATGCTGGCGGCGTTCCTGCTCATCCCGGTGCTGGAGGAATACGGCACGCGCTACGCGCTGACCCTCTACGTCTGCGTGGCAATTCTGGCCGTGCTCTTTGTGCCGGAGACCGAACTGGCGCTGTTTTACGTGCTGGTCATGGGGTATTACCCCGTGCTGCGCGTCAAGCTGAACGGCGTAAAAAGCACGCTCCTGCGCTGGCTGCTGAAGTTCGCGGTGTTCAACGCGGGCACGGTGCTGGTGTATCTTTTGCTGTTTGCGCTGCTCGGGCCCGCCGTGCTGGACGAGCTGCTGGCCGACGGCATCGGGATGCTGGCAGCACTGCTGGCCGCGGGCAACCTGTCGTTCTGGCTGTGTGACCGCGCACTGGCGGCACTGACGCGGTATTACCACGTCATACTCAAGCCAAAACTGAAAAAGAAGTTTTAATTCGGGGAGGAAAACAACATGTGGTACGATGAGGCAGTAGTTTATCAGATCTACCCGCTGGGGCTTTGCGGCGCACCGCTGCAAAACGACGGTGACCAGGCGCAGGCGGGCGAGCACCGCATTCTGCGGGTGCTGGACTGGGTGGAGCACATCAAGCGCCTGGGCGCGACCTGCGTGCTGTTCAACCCGCTGTTCGAGAGCGACGCCCACGGCTATGACACCCGCGACTACAATAAGGTGGACTGCCGCCTGGGCACAAACGACGACCTCAGGCAGGTCTGCGCGGCGCTGCACGCGGCGGGCATAAAAATCCTGTTTGACGGCGTGTTCAACCATGTGGGCCGTGGCTTCTGGGCGTTCAAGGATGTGCAGGAGAAGCGCTGGGACAGCCCGTACAAGGACTGGTTCCACATCAGCTTTGACGGCAACACCAACTACAACGACGGCTTCTGGTATGAAGCGTGGGAGGGCTGCAACGAGCTGGTCAAGCTGAATCTGCAGAACCCGGCGGTGAAAAACTACCTGTTTGACGTTGTGCGCGGCTGGGTGCGGGACTACGACATCGACGGCCTGCGTTTGGATGTTGCCTACTGCCTCGACCTCGGCTTTCTGGCCGAGCTGCGCGGGCTGGCCGACAGCATCAAGCCGGAGTTCGCACTGGTGGGTGAGACGCTGCACGGCGACTACAACCGCTGGATGAACGACCACGCCTGCCACAGCGTAACGAACTACGAGTGCTACAAGGGCCTGTATTCGAGCTTCAACACGGGCAACATGCACGAGATCAGCTACAGCCTGAACCGCCAGTTCGGCTCCGAGCAGTGGTGCCTGTACACGGGCAAGCACCTGCTGAGTTTTGTGGATAACCACGATGTAACGCGCATTGCGACGATTTTGACGGACAAGGGCTGCCTACGCCCCATCTACGGTCTGTTGTTCGGTATGCCCGGTGTGCCGTCGGTCTACTACGGCAGTGAATGGGGTATGGAGGGCGACAAGCGCAACGGCGACCCGACGCTGCGCCCGGCGGTGGAGAAGCCCGAAGAAAACGACCTGACCGCCTGGATCGCGGCGCTGGCCCACGCCCACACGGGCAGCAAGGCGCTGTGCTGGGGCAGCTACCGCAATGTGCTGGTCCAGCCCAAGCAGCTGATTTTTGAGCGCTATGCCGACGGTGAGCGGGTGCTGGTCGCCATCAACGCGGACGGTAATCCGTATGATGCGCATTTTGACGCGGGCTGCGGCCGCGCGGTGGACCTCATCACAGGCGCCGACCACGACTTTGGCGGCGGCAGCACGCTGGAGCCGTACAGCTGTCATTTCTGGAAATGTGAGCGATAATACGATATAAAAAGGCACCTGTCCGTGTGGGCAGGTGCCTTTTTGTGTTATGCTGTATGTTGTAAGGGGGCAGCGCCCTCGACGCCCCGCAGGGCAGTATGTAGGGCGGCCTGCCCTCAGGCCGCCGCAGCGCGGTGAGGGTGCCCCGCCCTACAATGTATGGGTTAAAGGGGCAGCCCCTGTAAACCCTGCGGGCCGGGCATGCCCGGCCCCTACGGGGCGGCCCATGTATGGGTTAAGGTTTTAAAGTTTCTTTGCCTACTTTCTTTTCAAAGAAAGTAGGTCACAGGTTCGTATACCCCATCAGCTTTTCATCCACGACGGCGGCGGTGTCGCGGCCCTCGCGCAGCGCCCAGACGACAAGGCTCTGGCCGCGGCGCATATCGCCGCAGGCGAACACCTTCGGGTCGGCAGTGGCGTACTTCACATCGGCCACGGTGCCGCGCTTCGTGCGCTCGACGCCGAACGCATCGGCCACATAGGGCTCGCAGCCCGTAAAGCCTGCCGCGATCAGCACAAGGTCGCAGTCCACGGTGAACTCCTCGCCGGTGGGCACCATCTGGCGGCGTCCGTCCACGACCTCGCTTTTCAGCTTGGAGATCAGCGCGCCGCAGACCTGCCCGGCCTCGTTCTTGTAGAACTCCTTGACCGTCGTCTGGTAGACGCGGGGGTCAAAGCCGAATTTGGCAATGGCCTCCTGCTGGCCGTAGTCGGTCTTCAGCACGCGGGGCCACTCCGGCCAATCGTTGCCGGGGGCACGGGCCGCGGGCGGGCAGGGCATCATTTCCAGCTGCATGACGCTCTCGCAGCCCTGGCGGATGGCCGTGCCAACGCAGTCGTTGCCGGTGTCGCCGCCGCCGATGACCAGCACGCGCTTGCCCGCAGCGGAAACCGCCTTGCCGTCCGCAAAGTTGGAATCCAGCAGACTGCGGGTCACGCTGGTCAGGTAATCCACCGCAAAGAAGATACCCTGCGCGTCGCGGCCCGGGGCCTGGATGTCGCGGGCCTGCTTCGCGCCGCAGCACAGCACCACGGCGTCATAGCGGGCCTTCAGCTCCTCGGCGCTGACCATATTGCCGACGTCGGCGTTAAAAACAAACTCAATGCCCTCGTCCTGCAAAATTTTCACGCGGCGGTCAATGACCCACTTTTCCAGCTTCATGTTGGGGATGCCGTACATCAGCAGGCCGCCCGCGCGATCCTCGCGCTCATAGATGGTCACGCGATGGCCGCGCTTGTTGAGCAGGTCGGCCACGGACAGGCCCGCGGGACCTGCGCCGATGACCGCCACGGTCTTGCCCGTGCGGGCCGGGGGCGGCACGGCATGAATGGCACCGCTCTCGTAACCGTATTCCACGATGGCACGCTCGTTTTCCTTGACCGTGACCGGGTCACCCGTGACGTTGCCGCAGGTGCAGGCCGCCTCGCACAGGGCGGGGCAGACCCGGCTCGTGAACTCCGGGTATCGGTTCGTGGCGATCAGCCGGTGCACGGCCAGATCCCACTTGCCCTGATAGACCAGGTCGTTCCACTCGGGGATCAGGTTGTTCAGCGGGCAGCCGCTGAACATGCCGCCCAGCTGAACGCCGCTCTGGCAGAAGGGGACGCCGCAGTCCATGCAGCGTGCGCCCTGGGCCTGCTGCTCGTCGGTGTGCAGCGGGACGTGAAACTCGTTAAAATTCCGGATGCGCTCCTCGGGCGGCAGCTCTAAACTGGTCTGCCGCGTAATTTCCATAAATCCTGTCGGTTTACCCATGGTACTCTGCCTCCCTTACTTTGCGCTTTTCATGGCGTAGAACGCCTCGATCTGGGCCTGCTCGCTGTCCTCGCCCTTTTCCTCCATCTGGGCGATCAGGCGCAGCATCTTGTCGTAGTCGTGGGGCAGGACCTTCTTGAACTTGGGCAGATACTCGCCGAAGTTGTCAAGGATTTCCCTGCCGCGCGGCGACCCGGTCAGCTCCACATGCTCACGGATCAGGTCTTTCAACAGCGATACATCGTACTTGTGCTCCACAGGCTCCAGACTGACCATGTCCTTGTTGACGCGCTGGTAGAAGTCCCAGTCCTCGTCCAGCACATAGGCGATGCCGCCGCTCATGCCGGCTGCAAAGTTCTTGCCGGTCTTGCCAAGCACGACCACCGTGCCGCCGGTCATGTACTCGCAGCCATGGTCGCCCACGCCCTCCACAACGGCAGTTGCGCCGGAGTTGCGCACGCAGAAGCGCTCACCGGCCACGCCGTTGATGAATGCCGTGCCGCCCGTAGCACCGTACAGTGCCACGTTGCCGATGACGATGTTCTCGCTGCGGTCAAAGGCGGCGTCCTTCGGCGGGTAGACGACGAGCTTGCCGCCGGACAGACCTTTGCCGATGTAGTCATTCGCGTCGCCGACCAGCTCGAGCGTCAGGCCCTTGGGGATGAACGCGCCGAAGCTCTGGCCGCCGTAGCCGTGGCAGACGACATGGAACGTGTCGTCGGGCAGCGTGTTGCCGAACCTGGCGGTGATCTCGCTGCCAATGATCGTGCCGAACGCGCGGTCCGTGTTGCCGACGTCCAGCGTGACGGTGCTGGGCTTCGGCTCGGCGGAGTCGAAGCTCTTTTTGAACTTCTTCATCAGGATGCGCATGTCGGGGGTCTTTTCCAGCTGGAAGTTGTAGACATCCTTCGCGTTGAAGTGTACGTTGGAGTTCTCGACCAGCGGGTTCTGCAAAAGCGCGGTCAGGTCCATCTCACTGGCGCGGGAGCCTGCGGGCGCGGCTTTGACCTTGAGCAGGTCGGTGCGGCCCACCAGTTCATCGACGGTGCGCACGCCGAGCTTTGCCATGTACTCGCGCAGGTCCTCGGCCATGAAGCGCATAAAGTTCATGATGTACTCGGGCTTGCCCTTGAACCGCTTGCGCAGCTCGGGGTTCTGGGTGCAGATGCCCATGGGGCAGGTGTCAAGGTTGCAGACGCGCATCATGACGCAGCCCATGGCCACCAGCGGGCCGGTGCCGAAGCCGAATTCCTCGGCACCCAGCAGGGCGGCAATGGCAACGTCGCGGCCACTCATCAGCTTGCTGTCCGCCTCGATGCGGACGCGGCTGCGCAGACCGTTCATGATCAGGCACTGGTGTGCCTCGGCAATGCCCAGCTCCCACGGCAGACCTGCGTTGTGGATGGAGTTGCGGGGGGCTGCGCCCGTGCCGCCGTCAAAGCCGGAAATCAGGATGACCTCCGCACCGGCCTTGGCAACGCCCGCGGCAATCGTGCCGACACCGGCCTCGCTGACGAGCTTGACGTTGATGGCTGCCTTGCGGTTGGAGCACTTCAAATCGTAGATCAGCTGCGCCAGATCCTCGATCGAGTAAATATCGTGGTGGGGCGGGGGAGAGATCAGGCCGACGCCGGTGGTCGAGTTGCGGGTCTTGGCGACCCACGGGTAGACCTTGCCGCCGGGCAGCTGGCCGCCCTCGCCGGGCTTCGCGCCCTGCGCCATCTTGATCTGGATCTCACTGGCGGAGACGAGGTACTTGCTTGTCACGCCGAAGCGGGCAGACGCCACCTGCTTGATGGCGGAGTTGCGCTCGGTGCCGAAGCGGTCTTCGGCCTCGCCGCCCTCGCCGGTGTTGGACTTGCCGCCCAGACGGTTCATGGCGATAGCCATGCACTCGTGGGCCTCCTCGGACAGCGCGCCGTAGCTCATGGCCGCTGTCTTGAAGCGCTTGACGATGGAGTCAACGCTCTCGACCTCGTCGAGGGGCACGCCCTGCTCGGGATAGTTGAAGTCCAGCAGGCTGCGCAGGTGCATCGCGTCGCCGTTCTCATTGGCAGCGGCGGCGGTGTACTGTTTGAAGGTATCGTAATTGCCGGTCCAGCAGGCCTGCTGCAAAAGGTGGATGGTCTGCGGGTTGTAGAGGTGCTGCTCGGCAGCGGGGCCGCCGCGGAATTTGTGCGCACCCAGGCTCGGCAGCTCGCGGTTGATGTCCAGACCCAGCGGGTCGAATGCTTCCTGATGGCGGGCTTCCAGATCATTCTGGATGTCCTGGATCGTGATGCCGCCCACGCGGGAGACGGTGTTCGTAAAGTATTTGTCGATGACCTCTTTCGAGATGCCCAGCGCCTCAAAGATCTGGCTGCCCGCGTAGGACTGGATCGTGGAAATGCCCATCTTGGACGCGATTTTGACAATGCCCGCCAGCACGGCCTTGTTGTAGTCGCTGACAGCGGCGTAGTAGTCCTTGTCGAGAAGGCCGTCGGAAATCAGCTCACCGATAGTCTCCTGCGCCAGATACGGGTTGATAGCAGCTGCGCCGTAGCCCAGCAGCGTGGCGAAGTCGTGTACCAGGCGCGGCTCGCCGCTTTCCAGAATCAGCGCCATGGCGGTGCGCTTGCGGGTGCGGACCAGATACTTGCTGACCGCGCCCACAGCCAGCAGGCTGGGAATGGCGACGTGGTACTCGTCAATGTCACGGTCCGACAAAATCAGGATGTTCGCGCCGTCGCGGTAGGCGCGGTCCACATCGACAAACAGGCGCTCAATGGCCTTTTCCAGGTCGGTGTTCTTGTAGTAGCAGATGGACAGCGTCACGACCTTGAAGCCGGGCACGTCCATGGCCTTGATCTTGAGCAGATCGGTCTCGGTCAGGATCGGGTTCTCGATTTTCAGGACCTTGCAGTTGTCGGCGTCCTCCTCCAGAAGATTGCCCTGCGCACCGACGTAGACGGTGGTCGAGGTGACGATCTTCTCGCGCAGCGCGTCGATGGGCGGGTTGGTGACCTGGGCAAACATCTGCTTGAAATACTCGCTCAGATTAGGGCGGGTGTGGCTCAAAACGGCCAGCGGAGTATCGTTGCCCATGGCCCCGGCGGGCTCGCCGCCGTTCTTGGCCATCGGCAGAATGATCGTGGAGACGTCCTCATACCGGTAGCCGAACGCCTTCTGCAGCTGGACAAGCTGTTCTTTCGTGTAGCTGGGCACCTTCTTGTTGGGCACCTTCAGGCTGGACAGGTTGACAAGGTTGCGGTCCAGCCACTCGCCGTAGGGCTGGCGGCTGGCGTAGTCGGCTTTCAGGCTTTCGTCGTCCACCAGCTCACCCCTGGCGGTATCCACCAACAGCATTTTGCCGGGGCGCAGGCGGTCCTTGCGCACGATTTCTTCAGCGGGAATGTCGAGCACGCCGACCTCGCTGGAAAGGATCAGGCGGCCATCCTTCGTGATGTAGTAGCGGCTCGGGCGCAGACCGTTACGGTCCAGCACTGCGCCCATCACGTCGCCGTCGCTGAACAGGATGCTGGCGGGGCCGTCCCACGGCTCCAGCATCGTGGCATAGTACTGGTAGAAGTCGCGCTTCTTCGGGTCCATAGACTTGTTGTTGTCCCACGGCTCGGGGATCGTGACCATGACGGCCAGCGGCAGATCCATGCCGTTCATGACCATGAATTCCAGCGTGTTATCCAGCTGGGCAGAGTCGGAGCCGCCCTGGTTGACGATGGGCAGAACCTTCGTCATATCGTCCTTTAAATAGTTGGAACCGATGGTTTCCTCGCGGGCAAGCATCGTGTCCACGTTGCCGCGGATCGTGTTGATCTCGCCGTTGTGCAGGATGAAGCGGTTGGGGTGGGCGCGGTTCCAGCTCGGGGATGTGTTCGTCGAGAAGCGGCTGTGTACCATGCCGATGGCGGATTCATAGTCGGCGTCCTGCAGATCGGGATAGAACAGGCGCAGCTCCTTGACGAGGAACATACCTTTATAGACAATGGTGCGGCTGGACAAGCTGCAAACGTAGGTGTCGGGGCTGGACTGCTCAAACACGCGGCGCGCCACATAGAGGCGGCGGTCAAAGGCAATACCGGCCTCGACGCGCTGCGGCTTGCCCACAAAGCCCTGCCAGATGCTGGGCATGCAGGCAATGGCCTTGTGGCCGAGCACCTCGGGGCAGGTGGGAACCTCGCGCCAGCCTAAGAAGGGCAGACCCTCCTTTTTGCAGACGATCTCAAACAGCTTCTTGGCCTGGTTGCGCTTGAGCTCATCCTGCGGGAAAAAGAACATGCCAATGCCATATTCCCGCTCTGCGCCCAGGGTCAGCCCCTGCTCGGCAGCGGCCTTCTGGAAGAATTTGTCGCTGATCTGCGTCAGAATGCCGACGCCGTCGCCGGTCTTGCCCTCGGCGTCCTTGCCCGCGCGGTGCTCCAGATGCTCCACGATCTGCAGCGCATCGTCAATGGTTTTGTGGCTCTTGCGCCCCTTGATGTCCACCACAGCGCCGATGCCGCAGTTGTCATGCTCAAACCGGGGGCTGTACAGCCCGGCGGGGGTCTTGCGCTCGGTAAAGTTTTCCATACCTCGTTTGCTCCTTTCCCAATCCCGTTAAACCGCGCTGCGTCGCACATTTGCCGCGCGGGCGGGATAAACAAAAAAGACGCTCCCAACAGGGCACACAGGCCCCTTGTGGGAACGTCTTTGTTCTTGTCTGCATCATACCATAGATGCCGCCGCTTTACAATCCCGAAGCAGAAGATTTTACGGAAATTAAGCGAAAAACGTTTAGAAATTTGGTTTGGCAAGCGTAAACTTAATAAAATTAAGCTGTGTGGACTTTCTGCCGCTTTGTAGGGGCGGCATATATGCCGCCCGCGGCCTAATGGCATCCCCCTTTTCAGGTTTGCATTGTAGGGAGGGGTCTTGACCCCTCCGCGGCGGCCAGAGGGCTGGCCGCCCTACTACAAGGTGCGCCGCGCTGTAGGGGCCGGGCATGCCCGGCCCGCGGCCCTCCGGAACCGCCCGTTTACGGTTGACCCGCAGGGGAGGGATTCATCCCTCCCGCGCCGTATGCCTCCGCCGCCCAAACAAAAACCGCGCAAGGCTTTTCGCCCTGCGCGGTCATAAAAAACGTTACGCCGTTTTCTCGCCGTTCTGTTTTTTCAGCTCGACCAGAATCTCGGCCAGCAGCTCTTCCTGCGTGGGGGCGGCGGGGGCGGCAGGCTCCTCCGCGGCGGGCTCCTCATGCTTGCCCATCTCCATCAGCTTGTTCATAGCCTTGACGATGCAGAACAGCACGAACGCCATGATCAGGAAGTTGATGACGGCGGTGATGAACGCGCCGTACTTAAAGACCAGCTTGCCGTCGCCAAAGACATCCCACATCATGGCGTCAAAGTTGACCTTGCCCAGAATACCCAAAATCGGGCTGATGAGGTTGTCTGTCAGGGAGGTGACCAGCGTGGAGAACGCACCGCCGATGATAACACCGATGGCCATGTCCATCATGTTGCCCTTCAGGGCGAAGGCTTTGAATTCCTCAAAGAACTTTTTCATAAGTAACCTCCTCAAAATTCAAAATGTCGATGCAGCGTTTTACTTTTTCAGCAGCTTTGCCACGGTCTGGGCCGCATTGTCCAGATAGTCGCCCGCGAACATCTCGATCATGCCCGCATCGGCCTCCTTGGCCAGCTCGGGGTCGATGGGCATCTTCGCCAGCACCGGCAGCTTGTATTTGTCGGCGATCTCGTCCACATGGCTGTCGCCAAAGACGTTGATGTGCTTGCCGCAGTCGGGGCAGACGGCGTAGCTCATGTTCTCGACCAGGCCGAGGATGGGTACATGCATCATCTGGGCCATCTGGACGGCCTTGCCGACGATCATGCCGACCAGCTCCTGCGGGCTGGACACGATGACGATGCCGTCCACCGGCAGCGTCTGGAACACGGTCAGCGGCACGTCGCCGGTGCCCGGAGGCATGTCAACGAACAGGAAATCAACGTCCCACACGACCTCCTGCCAGAACTGCTTGACCGCGCCCGCAATGACGGGGCCACGCCAGACAACGGGGGCCTCGGGGTCGTCGAGCAGCAGGTTGATGCTCATGATTTCCACGCCGGTACGGCTGGAAACCGGGTTGATGCTCTCGCCGTCACCGGTGGCCGGGCCCTTCACGCCGAACAGGCGGGGGATGGACGGGCCGGTGATGTCGGCGTCCAGCACGCCGGCCTTAAAGCCAAGGCGGCGCATCGAGACAGCCAGCATGGCGCTGGTCATGCTTTTGCCGACGCCGCCCTTGCCGGAAACGACGCCGATGACTTTTTGGATACGGCTTCTTGCGTGCGGCGGCTCATGCTGAGGCGCACGGTGATCGCAGTTGGACTTGCAGCTGCTGCAATCGTGGGTACATGTTTCGCTCATTTGTAAATGCTCCTTTAAAAATGCTCTTGTAACAGTGTACCAAAATTCGCGCCATAATGCAAGGCACTGTGTAATTTAAGAGCGGTTCAGCATAGAATTTGCACATTGTCATACCCGCCGCGCCTTCCGCATACCCATCAGCAGGGGAAGGGGGCGGCGTATGAGCAAACGCAGAACGTACCTACACAATGCGGCGCTGCTCACCGGGTCGGGGCTGGTGCTGCGGGCGCTGGGCATGGGGTTCCGAATCGTGCTGGCGGCGTATCTGGGCAGCGAGGGCATGGGTCTTTACCAGTTGATTCTGGCGCTGTACATGGTGTTTGTCTCGTTCGCCACGGCGGGCGTCAATGTGGCGTCGGCGCGGCTGGCGGCGCAAAGCCTGGCCCGCGGCAGCGGTATGGCCGAGACCCTGCGCGGGCTGTGCATCACGGCGCTGGGCTTCGGCACGGCGGCCATGCTGGCCCAAAGCGCATTGGCCGGGCCGTGTGCGCGGTATCTGCTGCACGACGTCCGCGCCGAGACCGCGCTGCTGATTTTGGCCCCCAGTCTGCCGTTTATGGCCGTGTCGGGCGCGGTGCGGGGGTGCTTTTTGGCTGCGCGGCGGGTGCAGCCGAACATCACGGCGCAGCTCATCGAACAGCTGGTGCGGATGGCCGTCGCCGCGGTGGGTCTGCGGACGCTGGCGCAGTGGGGCGCGGGCTACGGCTGCGCCGCTGTGCTGCTGGGCAACACGGTCAGCGAGAGCGTCTCCTGCGGCATTATGCTGGCTTTTGCCGCACGCACGCCGGAATTTGCACCCCGGCCCGGTGCGCCGCTGCACCCCTACACCCGCAAGGAGCTGTACGACATCCTGTGGCCCGTCGAGGGCAGCCGTCTGCTGGCCAGCGCCCTGCAGGCGGCGGAAAGCAGCCTGATCCCCTACACACTGGCGATTTACACGGGCAGCCGCGCCGAGGCCGTGGCCCAGTACGGCAGCTTAAAGGGTATGGCGCTCCCGCTGTTGTTTTTCCCGTTTTCGGTGCTGGGGGCGCTGTCCGGCCTGCTGATGCCCGAGATCACCCGCGCCCACACAAAGGGCGACACCGCCGCCATGCACCGCCTGATTTTTACGATGCTGCGCATGACCGGCGCATTCTCGCTGGCGGCGGGGGCCGGGTTTGTGCTGCTCGGTGCGCCGCTGGCCGGGTTCATCTACCGGGATGCCAAGGTTGGGCGGTATGTGCAGCTTTTGGGCTTCGTCGCGCCGTTCATGTATCTGGAGAGTATGGTGGACGGTGTGTTAAAGGGTCTGGGGGAGCAGCTTGCAACATTCCGATATTCGCTGTTTGACTCGGTGTTCCGCATTGCGGCGATTTGGCTTGTCGTGCCGCAGTACGGCATGATGGGGTTCCTGGGGGTCATGGCCGTGTCGAATCTGATGACCTGCGGGCTGAATATGAGGAGGATGATGAAACAAATAAAAAAGCCTTCCCCCTAGGGGGAAGGTGGCCGAGGCTTCGTCCGAGGTCGGATGAGGGGAGGCTTGCGGGGGTATCCCGTGAACGGGAAGGTACGGCAGACTCTCCCCTCATCAGTCCGCTTCGCGGACAGCTTCTCCCCCGGGGGAGAAGCCTTTGGCGCGGGTTACAGCGTTTCCCCGCTCACCAGTCCGTTCCACAGCCGGTAATATACGCCCTGCTTCGCCAGCAGCTCGTCGTGGCTGCCCTCCTCCTCGATGCCGTCGCGGCCCAGCACCAGAATGCGGTCCGCATTTTTGATCGTCGTCAGGCGGTGGGCAATCGTCAGGGTCGTGCGGCCCTTTGCCAGCTTGTCAAGGCTCTGGCCCACCAAAATCTCGCTCTCGTTGTCCAGGGCACTTGTGGCCTCGTCCAGCAGCAGGATGCGCGGGTTCTTCAAAAAGACGCGGGCAATCGCCAAACGCTGCTTCTGCCCGCCGGACAGCTTGACGCCGCGCTCACCGACGTAGGTGTCGTAGCCGTCCTTCAAAGCGCGGACAAAGGCATCGGCTCCGGCCAGGCGGGCAGCCTCCTCAATTTCGGCGCGGGTCGCGCCGGGGCGGCCATAGGCGATGTTCTCCGCAACCGTGCCGCTGAACAGGTAAACGTCCTGCTGCACGACGCCGATGGCCCCGCGCAGGCTGTGCAGCGTCACGCCGCGCACGTCCTGGCCGTCAATCAGGATCTTGCCGCCCGTCACATCATAGAAACGGGGGATCAGGTTGCACAGCGTCGTCTTGCCGCCGCCGGAAGGTCCGACGAGCGCGACATTCTCGCCCGGGCGGATATGCAGATCAACGTGGCGCAGGACCTTGTTGTGGTCGTCGGGGTACTCAAAGCTGACGTCGTCAAAGTCGATGCCGCCGTCCTTCACGACCAGCGGCTTCGCGTCGGGGGCATCGGCGATGGTGACGGGCGTATCCATGATCTCGGCAAAGCGCTCGATGCCGGTCATGCCGCGCTGGAACTGTTCGGCAAATTCGACGATACGGCGGATGGTCGCGATCAGCGTCGAGACATACAGCACATACGCGACAAGGTCGCCCGCGCTGATGGCCCCGTACACAAGGGACAATCCGCCAGCCAGAATGACAACAAAGTACATCAGACCGTCAAAAAGGCGCGTGGATGTGTTGAACGCCGCCATGGCGTGGTAGCTTAAGGTCTTGATCTGTTCAAAATCCCGGTTGCCCTGCGCGAACTTCTCGCGCTCCATGTCCTCGGCGGCAAACGCCTTGACGACGCGCTGCCCCAGCAGGCTGTCCTCGATCGTGGCGTTCAGCTCACCGATCTGAAAGCGCTGCTGGCGGAACCGCTCCCGTAGCTTGCGGTTGAGCTTGACCGAGACCACGCCCATCAGCGGCACGCAGGCAAAGACGACGAGCGTCAGCGGCACGTTGGCTTGGCAGAGGATAACAAACGATGCTGCGATCTTTATTCCTGCAATGAAGAACTCCTCCGGGCAGTGGTGGGCAAACTCGGTCACATCGAACAGGTCGTTGGTGATGCGGCCCATGATCTGGCCGACCTTCGTGTTGTTGTAGTAGGTGTGGTCGAGCCGCAGCAGGTGGTCAAAGGCGTCGCGGCGCATGTCGGTTTCGATGTGTACGCCCATGATGTGCCCGATGCCGGACATAAAGTAGCTTGCCGCGCCGTCGATGATGCGCAGCACAAAGTAGAGCGCAGCCAGCCGCAGCACGGTGTCCACGGTCAGTGCGGCGGCGGAGACAGTGTTCGTCAGTGTGCGCATGATGGAGGGCAGGGCGATGTCGCAGAGCGTCGTCAGCGCGGCGCAGAACAAATCAAAGGCCAGTACGCCGCGGTACTTGGCCATATACGGCAGAAAACGGCGGATCAGGGTGCTGTTTTTGGGGCGCTGCGGAGTAGTGGTTTCGGACATGGGTACCTCTTTCGTTTGATGATTTTTGCATGGGAAATATCGCGGTAGGGGCCGGGCATGCCCGGCCCGCAGCCTTACGGAAAACGCCTGCCTGCGGGCGCATATAGAATGCGCCCCTACGTTGAAATCGACATTCCCCGTAGGGGCGGATTCCATATCCGCCCGCGGCAGGTGTGGCTTATTCGGTAATTTCCGGGTCGCCGGTCGGCTCCGCAGCGGGGGCCGGCTCCTCCGGCACAGTGGGCTCGGGTGCAGGCTCCGGCTCCGGGTCGGGCGCCGGCAGGGCCGGGATGGTCTCGGTCTTCGTCTGACCGCAGACCGGGCAGGTGTAAACGTTGCTGCCGTCCGCGCCGACCTGCGGGTCGGTGTGGCCGGTCAGCTGCCAGCTGTGGTTGCCGGTGGCGGGGGATGGCTCGGTCATCTGCTCACCGCAGCTGCACTGGTAGGTCTTTACGCCGTCCGCGGCGCAGGTCGCGGTATCGCTGACGAGCTGGAAATTGTGGACGTGCTGCTCGGGCGTGGCTGTCGGTGTCGGCACCGGCGAGGGCGACGGCGTCGGGGTCGCCTGCACGGCCTCGGTGCGGGTCTCGCCGCAGCCCTCACGGCGGCAGGCAAAGGTGATGACGCCGTTGCTGACGACCCCACCGTCCCAGTCATGGCCGAGTGCGGGCAGCTCCTTCTCGATGACTTCGCCGCAGATCGTGCACTTGTACTTGGCCGAGCCGTTGTTGGTGCAGGTCGGGTTCACCCGCGTATCCTCGATCTCCGCATAGTTGTGCTCATGGGCGTCAGCCTTGAAATTGGCTGTCAGCACGACGCCGCCCGCATCGGCGTTCTGGGGCATCGTGAAGCTGATCGTCGCGCTGCTGTAGCTGCCGCCGGAGCTGGCCGTCCAGCCCGCAAAGACAAAGCCCTCGTCAGGCACTGCAGTCACAGCTGCCGCCGTGCCGCCCTTTTTGACGAGCTGGCTCGTCGTGCCGGACAGCTTGCCGCCGTTTGCAGCAACAAATTCCAGCGGGACCTTCGCACCGCGCACGGCGATGGGATCCTTGTTGATAAGGTTCGCAGGCACACCGTCCGGTGTCGGGATCGTGCCCAGCGGCTGCGGGCGGCGGTCCTCGGCGGCATAAGCATGGGTGCGCACATAGGTAAAATACGCGGTAACGGCCTCCTTCGAGAGGTGCACGCCGTCGGACAGCGTGTAGTCCTTTTTGGCCCAGCCTGTGGCATCGTCGCGCAGGACCTCGGCGCTGTTCAAAAACTTAAAGCCGTTTTCCTCGCACATCTGCACGAGCGCGGCGTTGTAGGCATCGACCTGGGTCATCGTCAGGTTCGTGTTCTCGCGCTGCCGGTCCAGCGGGGGAATGGCGCTGACGATGATGTCACAGTAGGGCCACGCGGTCTGGATGGCCTGCAACCCTTGCAGATAGGTCTTTATGTAGTTCGTCGCATCCGTCGACGAGCCGGACAGGTTGTTGGTGCCGTAGCAGATGATGATGCGCTTGGGCTTGAGCATGGCCACAGCGTCCGGTACGGTGTACATCGCGGATGAGCCCTTGAACTTTTCGCATTTCAGGGAGGTGATCGACCCCACGCCCATGCTGACAACACCGATGTTGTTGTTCAGGCTTGTGAATGCCGTGCCGGTCTCGTTGGCGTACAGCAGGTAGCGTGCCGTGTTTGAATCACCGATGAAAAGCGTCTCATCAACATAGCTGCGGCCTGCGTCGGCGGTCTCGGCCAGGATGGTGCCGACCTCGGCACAGACAGGCTCTGCCGATGTGGCAGGCGTGGCTGCGGGCGCCGCTGTGGCGGCGGCTTCGGCAGTCTCGGAAGTGGCGGACGGTGTGGCGTCCGTCTGGGCATGGCTGCACCCGGTCAGGCAGATGGCCAGCGCCGCGGCGGCCAGCAGGACAGGTAATTTCATGCGGTACACCTCTTAAACTTGATGATATACACTGCTATGATACACCATTTTGCGGCGCGGTGCAAATGTTTCCATCAGACTTTACAAAATTATCGAAAAACGATAAAAAATACTTGCAAAACGATATGCAGCGTGGTATACTGCAAGCATCACGAACCATGGGAGAGAGCCTTGCGGCGATCCGAAAGCGTTCGGGCACGCAATCAGGAGGTATACAAATGAAATTTACCTGGAGCGACCAGAAAAGCATCATTCTGACCCGCGTCGTTGTGGCGGGGGCAATAGCGGGCTGCGGCATCATGACGGTAAGCGGCCCGTGGCTGACCCGTTGGATGGTATCCGCCCACGCCCTGCCGCCCGCCAGCGGCCCGGTGCTGCTGGGCATGGGGTACGTCTGCGCGGTGCTGGCGTTCGTCATGCTGGTGAGTCTGTACAAATTCCTGCGCCGCATCGAGGCGGGCGCGGTCTTTGTGCCCGCCAACGTGACGGCCCTGCGGCGCATCAGCTGGTGCTGTGCGGGGGCGGCGGTGGTCTGCCTGGCCGCGGCGTACATCTATCTGCCGTTTGCGTTTCTGGGCGTGGCCGCGGCGTTCATGGCGCTCATTGTCCGGGTGCTGAAAAACGCCTTTGCCCAGGCCGTCCACATGAAGGACGAGCTTGACTACACGATTTAAGGAGGCGGCACGATGCCCATTGTGGTCAATCTGGATGTGATGATGGCGCGCCGCCACAAAGGCGCGGGCGAGTTGGCCGAGGAGATCGGCATCACGCCGGCAAATCTGTCCATCCTGAAAAATAACAAGGCCAAGGCTGTGCGGTTTTCGACGCTGGAGGCTCTCTGCCGGGCGCTGGACTGCCAGCCGGGGGATATTCTGGAGTTTGTGCCGGACGAGAATCGGTAGGGGCCGGGCATGCCCGGCCCGCGGCCTTCCCGCAGGCAAACGTTTGTTTTACACTGCCGGGCCGGACTTGTCCGGCCCCTACGTTGAGGTGATGGTATGCTGTATGCTGTTTTAATGTACCCGCTGGCGTATTTTTATCTGCGCGGAGTGATGTTTCCGCAGTCATATCCGGATTGGGGGATGCCGGTTTTTGCGGCGCTGTTCATTGTGTATGTGGACTGTGCCGCCCGTGCCGCGCACCGCACCGCCGCTAAGGAGACGCCGCTCTGGGCCGTATGCTGGATGGCGCTGGCCGTGGCGTACCCGCTGTACGGCTACCAGCCGGGGCCGCTGGGAGACTGGCAGTGGCCGGCATGGCATCTGTTCGCCGTCTGGTATGTGCTGGCACGGTGCGGGATGCTGGCACAGGGGCAGAGCGGCAGTCTGGCCCCGCTGGATGCGCTGGCCGGATTTGTCCTCCTGCCGTTCGGGAATTTCTTCCTGCGGGCGCGTACCGTCTTTGCTGCGCTGCGCACCCATCTGCAGGACCGCACGGGGACACGAAAAGTTCTGCACCTCATCGTTACCGCAGTGGTGACGATGGCGCTGTGCGGTGTGGCATGGGGCCTGCTGGCAGCGGCCGATGCGAACTTTGCCGCGCTGGGGCAGCAGGTGTCCGACTGGTGGAGCAGGCTGCTGAACAATGTGAGATTCATTGACCAGCTGATGTATATCCTGCTCTCACTCCCGGTGGGGGCGTGGCTGTACGGGCTGGTGGGCGGCTCCCTGCGCCGCAAAGCCCCGCCCACCACGGCGCAGCAGTGTGCCGCTGTGCTGGAAAACTGCCGCATTGTGCCGCGCACCACAGCGGTGGCGGCTGTAATGGCGCTGTGCGGCGTTTACGCGCTGTTCTTTGCCGTGCAGGCAGGGGAGTGGCTTGCCGCTGCGCCGCTGGGGCTGGATGCACCGGACACCGCCGCTTTTGCGGTGAACGGCTTTTGGGAGCTGCTGAAAATCCTGCTGCTCAATTTTGCGGTGCTGGCGGGCATACAGTTCTTTGGCCGTGCGCCGCTGCCCAAAGCGTTGGCCGCCGTGTTCTGCGGGTTCGGCGTGGCTTTTGCTGCGCTGGCAGCGGGCAAGCTGGCTGTCTATGTGACGCTCTGCGCCCTGACGCCTCGGCGGTTCACGGCGGCATGGTGCCTGTTTGTGCTGGCCGTCTGTGCGGTGCTGGCGCTGGTGCGGGTGTTCAAGCCGATCCCGGCGGCGAAGCTCGCCATTTTTGCGGCAGCAGTCAGCTTTACATTGCTCTGCTGCGTGAATGTGAAGCAGCGGGTCATTGATGTAAATCTGGCACGGTATGAAGCCGGGATAGATGAGGAGCTGGATTGGGGCGTGCTGTGGGAGTGCGGGTATCAGGAGAACGCAGCGCGGTAGGGGCCGGGCATGCCCGGCCCGCGCGCGTAAGGCAAACAGGCGCTTGCGGGAAAGCCGCACGGAGGGGTCAAGACCCCTCCCTACAGGATGACGATAACGGGTGCTTTGTAGGGAGCGGTCTTGACCGCTCCGCGGGATGTGCACGGCAAACGGCTGCCTCCCGGAAGGCCGCGGGCCGGGCATGCCCGGCCCCTACAAGACAACAGCAAAAACAGGGACACCGGCCCTTGCGGGTCGGTGTCCCTGTTTCTTATGCGATTTTACGCCTTCTTAAAGCCCACGCTCTGCATGAACCTGACAAAGGCGGCCTGACCGGCGGCGTCCTGCTTAAAGACACCGGCGTTCTCCAAAACATGGCTGAACACGGTACCGATCTCGGCCTTGACGGCCTTGTTGGCGTCCTGCGGCTTCATGTGGGTGCCGTACTTTGCAATCAGCTCGTCGATCCAGTCGGCATGGACGGCCAGCGTGTCGCCCGCCTCGCGGCTGGTGTTCGGGCGCTGCCCGGCCAGAATTTCCGCGATCTGCGCGCCCTGATCCTTCAGGCGGGCTGGCAGGATAGCCAGACCCATGACCTCGATCAGGCCGATGTTTTCCTTTTTAATGTTGTGGTATTCCCTGTGCGGGTGGAAGATGCCGTCGGGGTACTCCTCGCTCGTGCGGTTGTTGCGCAGGGCCAGGTCAAGGATGTAGCCCTCGGTCTCGTCGTAGTGCAGGATCGGCGTCACGGTGTTGTGGGGCGTGCCGTCGGTCTCGGCCAGGATGCCGACGCTCTCGTCGGTGTAGCTGCGCCAGGCGGACAGGATGTTGTTGGCAACATTCTGCATCTGCTGGCTGCTGCGGCCCACCAGACGCACGGCGGAGACAGGCCAGTTCAGGATGCCCGCCTTGACGCCGGGGTAGCGGATGTCGGTCATCGGCACGGCGATGTCAGCCTTCTGCATCGGGAAAACATACCGCCCGCCCTGGAAGTGGCTGTGGCTCAGGATGCTGCCGCCGACGATGGGCAGGTCGGCGTTGGAGCCGCAGGTGTAGTGGGGGAACTGTCCGACGAAGTCGAAAATTTCCGCCAGCGTCTGCTTGTTCATCTCCATCGGCTTGTGCTGCTCGTGCAGCATGATGCAGTGCTCATGGAAGTAGGCGTAGGGGCTGTACTGCAGATAGAACTGCTCACCCGCCAGCGTGATGGGCACAATGCGGTGGGTCTGGCGCGCCGGGAAGTTGATGCGGCCCGCGTAGCCGATGTTCTCCTTGCAGAGCATGCAGGCGGGGTAGCCGGATTTGGGCTGCAGGCGCTCGAGGGCAATCGTCTTGGGGTCCTTCTCGGGCTTCGTCAGGTTGATGGTGATCTCCAGCTCGCCGTAGGGGGTGGCGGTGTTCCACTGGATGTTCTTGGCAATCTGCGCGGTGCGGATGTAGTTCGTGTCGACGCAGAGCTGATAGAACCAGTCGGTAGCGGCCTTGGCGCCCTGCTTGACGTAGAGCTTGCGGAACTTCTTGCAGACCTCGCTCTCGCGGGGCATCAGGGCGCCCATCAGGCGGGTCTCAAAGTTGATGCGGTACTGGTTGACCGCGCCGTCGAACAGCTCCTTCTGCGCGGCCAGCTCGACCATCTCGTCCAGCAGGGCAGCGGGGGTCTCTGGGTCCTCCTTCGGGGGCTTGGCCTCGCTGGGGACGGCCAGGACCAGCAGATCCAGCAGGGTGTTGCGCGCCACCAGAATGTCCAGATCTTTGATGAGCTTGTGCTTGCGGCCAAAGCGCAGCAGACGCTCCACGTCCAACGCCAGGCGTGCGTCGCGCTGCTCCGGGGTCAGGGATGTGATGTCAAATTCATTCTTTGCCATGATTGCCCTCCTGTAACGGTGTATGCGGTGTGATTCTGCTTCTGTTATAGTAACCATACCGCGTTTTGCCTCCGCTTTCCATAGCGTTGTGTGCCAGTCTTTTGCAATTTTCAACCAAAAGCGAAGCCCCGCTGTGCTGTCCGTCAGGACCTGCCGCAGCGGGGCGTTTTTGGCTGTTTTACTTCTTCAGATCGCTGAACAGATCCTTCTTGTACACACCGTCGGCGACGAGCCGGGCAAAGCTGTCAATGACGGTCTGCTTGTCCTCGGCGTAGGTGACACCGAACCACTTGTCGTGGGTGGGCAGCACCTTGACGCTGACCTTGTCGGCGTGCAGCAGTTCATCAATGTAGATGGGCAGCAGGTACTCGGCCTTCAGCGGGTTGGCGGGGGCGGCCTTCTCGAAGAACTCCACAAAGCCGGATTCCAGCAGATCCACGAACTCGGGGGTCAGCGCCCACATGTTCATCGAAACAAGGCTGTCGATGTCGATGCTTTTGCCGCCTGCGGCTGCGCCGTCGGCGGTCTTTTCAATGCCGCCGGTCTCCAACACGCCGGTCAGGTAGTGGGCGTCGTTCATCTGGCAGATGCCGCGGGTGACCGCGCCGTTGTCGCTCAGGGTGTTTTTCAGTACAAAGCCCGCCATGGCAAGGTCGCCCGGCTTGTCGGGCGTGTAGCCCTGCAGGAAGTCGTGCAGCCGGACGAACGCCTCCTTGCCGTAGTAGTCGTCGGCGTTGATGACGGCGAACGGCTCCTTAATAATGCCCTTGCAGGCCAGCACGGCCTGGCCGGTGCCCCAGGGCTTGGAGCGGCCCTCGGGCACGGAGAAGCCCTCCGGCACGTTCTCGAGTGCCTGGAACGCATAGTCGATCTCAACGCCCAGCCCGGCGCAGATCTTCTCAATGCGGTCACCGATGGCCTCTTTAAACGCCTCCTCAATGTCGTGGCGGATGATAAAGACGATCTTGTCAAAACCGGCCTCGATGGCGTCATGAATGGAATAGTCCATGATGATCTCGCCGTTGGGACCGACGGCAGCCAGCTGTTTGATGCCGCCGCCGAAGCGGGAGCCGATACCGGCGGCCATAATCACCAGTGCAGTTTTCATAGTTTCCTCCTAAATTAAACACCCTGCGTTGGGGTGTGGTAGCAACTTAAGGCAATACCGCATAATTCTAAGTGCCGCAGCCGCCGGAGCGGTGCTTAAGCCGTCAGGCGGGAAGTGTGCGGTGTTGCCTTAATACCCGGCCATGGCCATGGCGTACTGAACAAAGCCCGGCCCGGCCAAGTTGATGACCAGCGAGGAGAGCAGCAGCACGATGCCAAAGTAGAGCAGCGCCGCCCAGATGCTGGTGCCGCCCTTTTGCAGCAGGGCATCGGTGCGGGCGTCGCCCTCGGGGTATTCGCTGTAGATTTTATCAATATTTTTCTTTGAGGTGTTGCGGTACAGCCAGACCGAGAAAAGCCCCAGCAAAATCCTGACAATCCAGTCCGCAATGGCACAGACGTCGGCGGCCACGGGCACCCAATGCAGCGGCATACTGCCGAACAGCGACGGGTTGAAGGTCGCCACAATGGCGATGAGCGACGGCACGCTCAAAGCGATGGACAGCAGGGCTGTCAGCAGACCCTCCTTCCACATCTTGCGGTAAAGCAGATAGGCAGGCCCGAACAGGAATGCCGACAGGCAGACTGTGACCTTCTGCTTCGTCATGCTCATGCGGAAAAACTGCATCAGGTAATACATCGGGCTGCGGCCCACGTAGGCGGCCCAGTCCTTGGCCTTGATGCCGTCGATGGTATCCTCGGGGCCGATCTCGCGGCGGCAGATGCCGCCGTTGTCGTCGTCGGTGTAGGTGTCGATGCGGGGGCCGGGGGTCGTGCGGCTGTTGTCGGGCTTATGCACGGTGGACGGGTCGCGGGCGTAGATCGGCACCTGCGCGTCCTCGTCCTTCGGGTCGGGTCGGGGGCCGTCGTCCTTCGGCAGGGGACAGCCGCAGTGGCTGCACTGCGCCGCGCCCGGCTGGTTGTGGGTGCCGCAGTTCGGGCAGGTGGCCTCGTGCGCGGCTTTTTCGGCCTCGGGACCGAACTCGGGCTGCCATTCAAACCCGGCGGCGTGCTCCGACTTGTGCATACAGGCCCCGACCTTCTGCCAGCAGGCCCGGTGGTAGGGCGTGCCGCAGTCGGGGCAGACGACGATGTCATCCTCGTCGGTAAATGCCTGTTCACAGACAGGGCAATGGTTTCCTGTGTAACGTGTCATGTGTGGTATCCTTTCCGTAACATAAGGCCATTATACCGCATCAAATGGATAAATGCAAAGAAAACATAAAAACTTTACAAGATAAACGGAAAAACGGGTTTTTACGGCGGAGGTGTAGGGGCCGGGCATGCCCGGCCCGCGGTCTTACGTGGGCGGATGCCCGCGGGGAAGTCTGTAGGGGAGGGATTTGTCCCTCCCGCGGGACCTGGTAGCGGCCACAGCGTCCCCGGGCGGATATGGAATCCGCCCCTACACCGTAGGGGTCGGCGTCCTCGACGACCCGGGCTGTTTGCGCCGCTGTACACGGCCCGGGAGGGATAAATCCCTCCCCACAAATATTATGAATCTGCCGCTGCCCCTCTTTACAACGCCCGCCAATTCGCTTATAATGGTACTATGTAATTTTATGCCAACTTATGTGTGACGAGGGAAACGATATATGATTACGATTGACGAACTGAAAGCAAAGCTCGGCGGCATGAAAACCGCCGTGGATGACCTGCGCGACGCATTGTCCATCGAGGCCAGCGAAAAGCGCCTGGCCGAGCTGGAGCACCAGATGACGATGCCCGGCTTCTACGATGACCAGGCCCGCAGCCAGAAGGTCATCAGCGAGATGGGCGAGGTCAAGAACAAGCTCGAGCGCTTCGGCAAGCTGTCCACCCAGTATGAGGAGGCCGAGACGCTGCTGCTCATGATCGAGGAGGAGAACGACCCGTCCCTGGCCGCCGAGGGTGAGGAGGCCGTCAACGGCGTCGAGAAGTCCATCGACGAGCTGCAGCTCATGACGATGCTCAACGGCGAGTACGACCACAACAACGCCATCCTGACCTTCCACGCCGGTACCGGCGGCACCGAGGCCCAGGACTGGGCCGAGATGCTCTACCGCATGTACACCCGCTGGGCCGAGGCCCACGGCTACAGCGTCGAGGTGCTCGATGTGCTGGACGGCGACGAGGCCGGCATCAAGTCCGCGTCGATGATGGTCAAGGGCCCCAACGCCTACGGCATGCTCAAGAGCGAGCACGGCGTCCACCGTCTGGTGCGCATCAGCCCGTTTGACGCCAACGCCCGCCGCCAGACCAGCTTCTCCAGCCTTGAGGTCATGCCCGAGCTGGACAACAACATCAACATTGAAATCAACCCCGCCGACATCGAGATGCAGGTCTACCGCTCCTCCGGCGCAGGCGGCCAGCACATCAACAAGACGTCCTCCGCCGTCCGCCTGATCCACAAGCCCACCGGCATCGTGACGACCTGCCAGACCCAGCGCAGCCAGCTGCAGAACCGCGAGTACGCCATGGAGATGATGAAGGCCAAGCTGTACCAGATCGCTTTGCAGCAGCACAAGGACAAGATCGACGACATCAAGGGCGTGCAGAATGAGATCGCCTGGGGCCACCAGATCCGCAGCTACGTCTTTATGCCCTACACGCTGGTCAAGGACAACCGCACCGGCTACGAGAGCAGCAACGTACAGGCTGTCATGGACGGCGACCTGGACGGCTTCATCTTTGCCTACCTGAAGGCGGCCTCCCGCGGCGAACTGAAGGAAGATTGATATGAATGACCGTTTTATCCGGCTGTCCATCTCGCTGGCCCGGCTGCAAAAGGTCATCCAGCGCATCAAGGCGAGCGGCATGAGCCGCATTGAGCTGAAGGCCGGGCACACGCTGGTGCTCTGCCGGCTGGCCGCCGCGCCGGAGGGCCTGCACTTTTCGGAGCTGACAGAACGGTGCGGTCTGGACCCGGCCATGATCTCCCGCGTGCTGGCAGAACTGGTGCGCAGCGGTCTGGTGGAAAAGCGCGCCGAGAGCGGCAAGTACAATGCCCTCTACCTGCTGACCAACGCAGGCCATGACCGCGCCGCCCGCGTGGGGGGCTGTTGTGGCCGACGTAGAGCGCCGCGCCGACGAGGGGATAGACCCAGACGATTTAGCAACATTTTATAAGGTGCTCGACCAGCTGACGAGGAATCTTGAGGCTGTCGATGCCGACCCGGCGGAGGCGTTTGAGCCGCTGGAAATTCAATAATGTACAAAACTGCCCGGTTGCCCCAAAACGCAGCCGGGCACTTGTTTTGTTCATATTTGGTGGGTATACTGAGAAAAATATAAGCAGCGGGCGTTATAATAGGCTGCCGTAAATCGTCTGTACTGTAGGGAGGGGTCTTGACCCCTCCGCGGAGCTGTGCGGCTGCCGCATAGTTGCGCGGAATGTATATATGCCGCCTGGTGCGGTTTCCGTCGCCCGCAACCTTCCCGGAGCGGTCAAGACCGCTCCCTACAAGCCGTTTTAAAACAATTCCGCCGCCCTGTAGGGGCCGGGCATGCCCGGCCCGCGGCCTTCCCATAACCGCCCATATACCATATACGTCCGGGCCGGATATGTCCGGCCCCTGCCGCCATTTGATCCACCCCCGAAAGGAGCACCCCTTATTATGCCATCCATCACCGGCCTGACCGCTGCTGAGGTCGAAGCGCGCCGCGCGGCGGGGCAGACGAACCAGCCGCCCAAATCACAGACCAAAACCACCGGCGAGATCGTGCGGGATAACGTCTGTACCTACTTCAACCTTGTGTTTCTGGTGCTGGCCGTCATGCTGGCGCTCGTGCATTCCTGGCTGAATATGGGATTTCTGGGCATCGTGTTCTGGAATACCCTCATCGGCATTGTGCAGCAGCTTCGCGCCAAGCGTACCATCGACAAGCTGACGCTTGTCTCAGCGCAGAAGCTCCGCTGCCTGCGCGACGGCCGGTGGTGCGAGGTGCTGTCCGACGACCTTGTGCAGGACGATGTTGTCGAGTTCGGCGCGGGCGACCAGATCGCAGCGGACGCCGTCGTGCTGGACGGCAGCGCCCAGGCGAACGAATCCCTCATCACGGGCGAGGCGCGGGCCGTTCCCAAGGAGTGCGGCGCGGAGCTGAAATCCGGCAGCTTTCTGATGGCGGGCCGCTGCGTGGCGCGGCTGACCCGTGTCGGGGCCGAGAGCTACGCCAGCCGCCTGACCGCTGAGGCGCAGGCCGACGGTCATAGGGTCGCGCGCGGCGAGATGATGCGCAGCCTGGACAGGCTGATAAAATTCATCGGTGTGGCGCTGATCCCAATCGGTGCGGTGCTGATCTGGAAGCAGCATTGGGTACTGGAGCTGTCCATGAAGGAGACTGTCGACGCCACGGTGGCAGCACTCATCGGTATGATCCCGGAGGGACTGTACCTGCTGACGAGCGTTGCGCTGGCCGTGAGCATGATGCGGCTGGCCAGCCGCAAGGTGCTGACCCGCGACATGAACTGCATTGAAACGCTGGCCCGGGTGGACACCCTCTGCGTGGACAAGACCGGCACGATCACCGAGAGCACCATGCAGGCGGACGACCCGCTGCCGCTGGCGGAAAATACACCCATCACCGAGATTTTATCGGCGTTCTACGCGGGAGGGCAGCCTGATAACGACACGGCCCGCGCCCTGACAGCCCGCTTCGGGCAGGGCGGCACGGCATGGGCTGCCGTGCGCACCATCCCGTTCAACACGGCGTACAAGTACAGTGCCAAAGACTTTGGCGCGCAGGGGTGCTACGTCGTCGGTGCGCCCGACGTGCTGGCGGGCAGCAGGGCGGGGGAGCTTGCCGACAGGCTGACTCCGCTGCTGGCCCAGGGCCGCCGCGTGCTGCTGCTGGCAAAGTATAACGGCACACTGCCGGATCCGACCGCGGCGCTCGACCCCGCACAGCTGGAATTTTTGGCTCTGCTGCCGTTGCAGAACCGCATCCGTGAGAGTGCGCCCAAGACGTTCCGCTTCTTTGCGAAGCAGGGCGTGAAGATCAAGGTCATCTCGGGCGACGACCCACAGGCTGTCAGCCATGTGGCCGCCAACGCGGGCATTGCCGGGGCCGAGCACTGGGTCGATGCCGCCACGCTGCAAAGTGAGGCGGCGCTGGCCGAGGCTGCCGAAAAATGCACGGTCTTTGGCCGCGTCACGCCCGAGCAGAAGCGCCAGCTCGTCCATGCTTTGCAGGCAAAGGGCCACACGGTAGCCATGACCGGAGATGGCGTAAATGACGTACTGGCGTTAAAAGATGCTGACTGCGGCATCGCGATGGCATCGGGCGCGCAGGCGGCAAGCCAGGTCGCGCAGCTTGTGCTGCTGGATTCGGACTTTGCCGCGCTGCCCGGCGTTGTGGCCGAGGGGCGGCGGGTCATCAACAACATCCAGCGCTCGGCGTCGCTGTTTCTGGTCAAGAACATCTTCTCGTTTTTGCTCAGCATCGTCGCGCTGGCTCTGCCGCTGGCCTACCCGTTCCAGCCGCTGCAGCTGTCGCTCGTCACGTTTGCCACCATTGGCGCACCGGCGTTCTTTCTGGCGCTTGAGCCGAACCACGAGCTTGTCCACGGCAAATTCATGCGGAACGTGCTGCGCAAGGCACTGCCTGGCGGGCTGACGGATTTCCTGCTTGTGTTCTGCGCACAGGGGTTCGGCTATGCGTTCGACATCCCGTCCGACATGGTCGGTACGATCTGCACGTTGGTGATTTTGTGCGTGGGCTTGCAGATTTTGTGGGGTGTCTGCATCCCGTTCACGCCGCTGCACTGGGCCATCTGGGGCAGTATGACCGTGGCGGGCGTCGGCGGGGTGTTCCTGCTGGCGCGCTGGCTGCCGCTGGTGCGGCTGGATCTGGGCGGCACGCTGGTGCTGGTCGTTCTGCTGGCCATGAGCGCCCCGACTCTGGCCGGGCTTATCTTTATGGGCGAGCGGCTGCACGGCATGGTCAACGATTGGAAAAATAAAAAAGCACGAAAACACGTATAAAACGACAGCCTCGCCCGCAGAAAAACGGGTGGGGCTGTCGTTTTATCAAAAGTATAATTGTAATAGGGGAATTATGAGAAATGGAAATCGCAGGGAGGGGTCTTGACCCCTCCGCAGGGCCTGGCGGCGGCCACGGTGTTCCTGGGCGGATATGGAATCCGCCCCTACGGTAGGGGGCGGCATCCTCGATGACCCGGGAGGGCTGAATCCCTCCCCTACAAACCAACCTTTTAAATAATGCACCGGTAGGGGCCGGGCATGCCCGGCCCGCAGGCTTCCCGCAAACGGCTGTTTACCATGCACAACCGGGCCGAATATGTCCGGCCCCTACAGCCATTCCGGCAGGGAAGATGCGTTATTTTTTCAGCTCCTCCTCGATCTCCGGCAGATCCTCTTTGATAAACATAAAGCACAAGCTCACCAGCAGCAGCGCGCAGGAAAGCCAGATCGTCCTCTCGCCGAAGATGCCGACGCACTGTGTGCCGATGCCCGCACCCAGCGCAAAGATAAAGATAATGGCAAAGTAGTGCAGGGACTTCCACAGCGCGTTTTTATCGTGGGTGTGTCCGAATGCAACCAGCGCGTCCATGCCGCTGCGCAGGTTGCCGATGCACATGGTACTGGCAAACGGGTAGCCATGCACCTTGCGGAACGCCTGCACCTGCATGGCGCAGGAAAACGAGACCAGCGCGTTTGCGCCAATATCCCACGCGGCAGGGAAGAAGCCTACCGCGAACAGCAGCACGATCTCGGTCAGCACGACGAGCTGACGCCAGTGGATGCGGCGGGCCTGCCGCCAGCGCAAGCGGATGCACTCCGCCGCGGCCACACCCAGTGCAAAGGACAGAACGGGGATAAAATAGTGGGCAAACCGCGATAAATCGCCATCAAACAGGCTCTGGCTCATCAGCACGATGTTGCCGGTCTGGGCGTTGGCAAACACCTTGCCGCGCCCAATGTAGGTGTAGGCGTCCTGCAGGCCGCCCGACGCCGACAAGAACATGACCGTGCGGAATGCCTCCGACATCTGGCCGCGGTGATGCGGGAATAATTTTGACATGACTTTCCGACCTCTCTATTACGTTTAAACACCGCCATTATAGCGCGCCGCGCCGCCGCTGTAAAGTTTGCAGCAACACATGCGGCGTTTTGTACCAAAGTGACGCTGCAAAACGGAGAAAGATTTTATACAAAGTGCAGAAATTTGTGCAGAAGTATTACATGAGCGCAACTTTTGCGGTATACTGACTTCACTTTCCAACGCAGTGAGACAACAGCCGCAGGGCGTCGCAACGAGTTGAGCGACACCCTGCGGCTGTTTTTGTTTTGGAGAAAATAACGTATATATGAGGAGTAATTACAATGCCGCAAACAAAGAAACAGGAAATCGTCTACACCGTCATGATGGTCTGCGTCATGGTCTACGGAATGGTCTGCTACAATATCGCACTGGATGTGGGCGGGATGCAGAATTTCATCTTCGCCGCTGCCCTCAGTGAGCTGCCCATCATGGGCGTCATTGGCTTTTTGCTGGACACGTTCCTGGTCGGCCCCACGGCCATGCGCATCGCCACGGGCTGGTTCAACCCAGGCGAGGACAAGCAGGTGTTCCTGGTGGCCGCTATCTCCTGTCTGTCCGCGTGGATGATGTGCCCGTTGATGAGCTTTTTCGCCACGCTGTTCTTCAAGGACAGCCACAACGTGAACTTTTTCGCCATGTGGGTGCAGACCACAGCGATGAACTATCCCACGGCATTTTTGTGGCAGCTGTGCGGCGCGGGCCCGCTGGTGCGGTTCGTGTTTGGCAAGGGTCTGGCCGCTATGAAAAAGAAGTGATAACGATTTCATAATACATCTAATACATCGACAGAAAAAACACAAACCCAATTTTGTACCAATAAAACTGCACAAAAACCACTTGCTATATTTGGTAATAGTGCTATAATACGGCTGAACCTGAAAGTTGGGTGTACCTATTTATATAGAGAAAAGCCCCTTGGCCCCCTCGCAGAGGGAGGCAGGGAACCCAACCCAGGTAAAGCTCCCAAAGAGTGAGGTGCATTGCATGAAAGATGTCAACGACCTGATGCAGGCCATTTTGGAGATGGATGCCGCCCAGCGCCGCGAAAGCGAGAAGGCCAGGCTCGAGCGCTCTGCCCGACTGGCTGCTCTGGACGAGCAGAAGCAGAAGATCATCGCGGAGTGTGACGCCCGCGAGAAGTCCGAGTCCGACGCCGCCGCAAGAGCTGCCGAGGAGGGCAACGCCGCCGCACTGGCCGCGCTGGAGACCCAGCGCGGCCAGGCAGCCGAGGCCATGACCGCCGCCGCAAAGGCCCATGAGGCCGAATGGTGCGCTGCGCTTGTACAGCGCACCCTGGGCGGGGAGGCCGCACAATGATGCCCACGGGCAAGGCAAGCGGCAACGCCGTGCTGGCCAAGGCCCGCGCCCTGTACGGCAGCCGCCTGCGGGCCGACGATTACCGCCGCCTGATGGCCTGCCGCACAATGACCGAGCTGGCCGCGGCCTTGAAAGAATACCCGCTGTACAGCGAAGCGCTGGCAGAGGTCAACCCCCAGTACGCCCGCCGCGTTCAGCTGGAAAACTTGCTGCGCCAGAGCCTGTACACCCGGTACGACAGCCTTTGCCGCTATGACCGCAGCGCGGGCAGCAAAGTGTATGAGTATTTCACCCTCTGCTGTGAGGTCGATGAGCTGACTGCCGCCATGCGGTGTCTGGACGCAGGCCGCCCGGGCGATTACCTGTTCCGCCTGCCGGAGTTCTTGCAGCAGCGTTGCTGCATCGACCTCTACGCGCTGGCCAAGGCCACGAGTTTGGACGGTATCCTGGCCGCTGTGGCCGGTACGCGGTGGGAAAAGGTCCTGGCACCGCTGCAGAGCGCCAAGCCGGACCGCGGTCTGACCGCCCAGGCCGAGCCGCTTCTGCAGGACTTCCGCCACCGCGCACTGGTGGCACTGGCCCCCGCCAAGGGCGGCACAAGCGCTGCGCCGAACCTGCGCGACCTCGTCGAGCTGGAATGCGACACCTCCGCTGTTTCCAACGCCGCGCGGCTCATCCGCATCGGCGCGCCGGACTCGGTGGTGCGCACCAACGCCCGCCGCGACTGCACGGCCCTGACGAACGACGAGTGGGAATACCTGCTCGCCGCCCGCGATCTGGACACGTTCAAGGCGCGGTTCGCCAGGACGAAGTACGGCCCGCTGCTGGAACACCATGAGTACAGCGTTTTGAAGGAGGGCTTCTTCCACTACCGATGCGACTGGTGCCGCAAGTGGCTGCGGTTCTCCACCGACCCGACGCTGGTCATGCTGTGTTACGTCTGGCTGGCCCGGTGTGAGGTGCAGGATCTGGATCACATCATTGAGGGCGTGCATTACAAGCTGCCGCCCGAGGATGTCCAGCCGCTGCTGGTGGGGTTTGATGAGAAGGATTGAGTGACCCTTGGCCCCCTCTGGGAGGGGGCTCCGCCCGCAGGCGGTGGGGGAGAGAGCTTCGCGGCAGCCCGAAATATTTCGGGTGATGGCAAGGTTCGCTCCCTCCGCCCCTGCGGGGCACCGTCCCCCTCTGGCGCAAGCGCCACCTCCCCCGTGTCGGGGGAGTCTGTCTCGCCGAGGGAGGCAAGCTGAAACAAGGAGTGTGAACTGATTGGTTGAAAAGATGAAACTGGTGCGGGTGCAGGGCACGATGCCCCAGCTGAACGAGTTTATCGGCTCGTGCTGCATGGACGGACGCTTTGACCTTGAGCCCGCAACCAGATATATGTCGGAATCGCTGGGATACGGCGCTCTGAATGAGGAGAACCCCCACACCGCGATCCGCGACCAGATCGAGACGATGGCCAAAGAGGCCAATATGGAGCTGCACGAGGGGCAGCAGCACAGCGACCCGGTGGATGCCGAGGGCCGCAGCTATCTGAGCGACCTGCTGGAAAAGATCGACGACCTCTGCGCCGAGCGCAAGGTCCTGCTGGACCAGAAGAAGCTCTGCGAGGACGGCATCGAGCAGTACAGCCACTTTACCGGCCTGAAGGTCAACGTGGACGACATTCTCGACTGCGCCCACGTCAAGATCCGCTTCGGCTTCCTGCCGACGGAGGGCTACAACAAGCTGATGAACAACTACGGCGACGACCCGTACATCCTGTTCACCCCCTGCAACCAGACGAAGGCCGGTTACTGGGGCGTCTACATGACCCCGCGGGAGCACGCGCTGGAGACCGACGGCATTTTCTCGATGCTCTACTTTGAGCCGGTGCATGTGCCCGGCGCGGCTGGCTCGCCCGCCGAGATCATCGAGCACTTTAAAGAGAACCTCGACGTTGTCAACAAGAGCGTCGAGGACGTCAACGCCCGCATTGCCGCCCTGTGGCAGCAAAACGCCGACAAGGTCCAGCTGCTGTACAACACAGCCTGCTACTACGCGGCGGTCTACGACCTGCGCCGCATGGCCGCGGTCAAGGGCGAGCACTTCTTCTGCGTCGGCTGGGTCCCGGCGTCGGAGGTGGACGAGGTCGCGGGCAAGGCCCGCGGCATCCATGGGCTGCGCGTCACGGTGGACGGACCGGAATCCGCCGGTAAGATGACGCCCCCCACCAAGCTGAAAAACCCCTGGTGGAGCCGCCCTTTTGAGTTTTTCGTCGAAATGTACGGTCTGCCCGCCTACGGCGAGACAGATGTCACCGGCTTTGTAGCGATCACATTCACCGTGCTGTTCGGCATGATGTTTGGCGACGTCGGGCAGGGTATCGTGCTGGCACTGTTCAGCACCTTCATGTGGAAGGTCAAGCACAATGACCTGTTCCATCTCATGATCCCCTGCGGCATTTCGAGCACGATCTTCGGCCTGGTCTACGGTTCTCTCTTTGGCTACGAGGAGGCCCTTGACCCGCTCTACCATGCGCTTGGCATGGCAGGCAAGCCCGTTTCCGTTATGGATTCCATCACCGGCATCCTGATGGTGGCTGTCTACATCGGCATTGTGCTGGTGCTGGCCGCCATGGTACTGAATATGTACACCCACGCCCGCCACAAGGAGTGGGGCGAGTTCATCTTCTCGCCCAACGGCCTTGTCGGCATGGTGACCTACCTGTGCGGCGTTGATCTGGCGTCCGCTTATATGGGTGCTGTCACGTTTATGCCGCAGGTGCTGGCGGTGGTCGGCATGGTCGTCGGTCTGGTGCTGCTGCTCTTTGCGGAGCTGCTGGCCCCGATGGTCGAGGGCAAGCCCTGGAAGCCTGCGGGCGGTATGGGCAACTACCTGATGCAGAGCGTATTTGAGCTGCTGGAAACGGTGCTGAGCTACCTGTCCAACACGATCTCGTTCTTGCGTGTCGGTGCGTTCGTCATCGTCCACGCCAGCATGATGATGGTCGTCTTTACACTGGCCGGTACGCCGAACAACATTGTTGTGGTCATCCTGGGCAACCTCGTGGTCATCTGCCTCGAGGCACTGCTCTCCGCCATTCAGGGCATCCGTCTGGAGTTCTACGAGATGTTCAGCCGCTGCTACAAGGGCGGCGGCCGCAAGTTCGTAGCCTTTGATTTGAAGAAAGCAAAAGCATAAGATGCGCCGTAGAGGCCGGACATGTCCGGCCCGCAACCATCCCACAATCGGACGATAGAATCGAAGCCGCGGGCCGGGCATGCCCGGCCCCTACAAAAGCGCCTTGACAGAGGGGCGCGGAATAAAACAAAAATTACGGAGGGTTCCATTATGAAAACCAAGTTCAGCAAACTGTTCGTTACCATCCTGATCGTGGCCGCTGTGACCTGCTGCGGCGCACTGGGCGTCTTTGCCGCGGATGATGCCAATGCCGACACCGCCGCTGCCACCACCGCTTCCGAGACCGTCAACACCGACAATGACCACAACAGCTCTTTGAGCATCGGCCTGGTCGCTGCCGCTCTGGCTACGGGTCTTGCCGGTATCGGCGGCGGCATGGCCGTCGCTTCCGCTGCGCCTGCCGCTATCGCAGCCAACAGCGAGAACGAAAAGACCTTCGGCAAGAGCCTGATCTTCGTCGCCCTGGGCGAGTCCATCGCTCTGTACGGCTTGGTCATCTCCATCATGATCCTGTCCAAGCTGGTGTAACGCCATGCGGTTCTTTCTCATCAGCGATAACTCCGACGCCATGAACGGTCTGCGCCTTGCGGGTATTGAGGGCACCGTCGCCCGCAGCGAGGCCGACCTGCGCAACGCGCTGGAAATGGCAGCCCAGCAGCCCGACATCGCCGTGCTGCTTGTGACCGAGAAGATCGCCGAGACCTACACGGCCACGCTGGACAGCGCCCGCGCTGCCGGTGGGCCGCTGCTCATCACGGTGCCCTCCACCGGCGGCGGTGCTGCCGGTAAGGACCGCCTGACCCGCTATATCCGCGAGGCCATCGGCGTCAAGATTTAAGAGGTGTGACCATGAACGAATTAGATACCCGCGCCGAGCGATTCCTCGAGTCCATCCGCGCCGAGGGCGAGGCTGCCTGCGCCGCCATCCGTGAAGAGACGGAGCGCGCGATCAACAGCCAGCTGGACGAGACGCGCAGGACCGAGAACGCCCGCGTGGAGCGCACCCTGCGCTTTGAGACCGAGCGCGCCAAGACCCGCGCCAACCGCGATTTGAGCGCGGCCCGCATGGCCGCCCGCGCCACGCTGGCTGCCCAGCGCCAGAAAATCGCCGACGAGACCTTCTCGAAGGCCCGTGAGCAGCTGGCTGCCTTTGTGGCCGGCAAGGACTACGCTGCCTGGCTGCAGAAAGAGGCCGCTTCTCTGGCGGAGACCTTAGGCGAGAACGCCAAGATCACGGCCCGCGCCGCCGACCTGCCGCTGCTGAAAAACGTCGAACTGCCCGCAGGCACCGTTCTGGAGGCCGACGATAGCATCACGCTGGGCGGCCTGAAGGGCGCAAACCCCGCGAAGGGCGTGGCTGCCGACGATACGCTGGAGGCCCGTCTGGAGGCCCAGCACGACTGGTTCCTGGAAAACGCCGGTCTGGAAATTAACATTTGAGGGGCAAAGCTATGGAAAACACAATTTACAGCATCAACGGCCCCGTTGTCACCATCAAGGGCAAGACTGATCTGGAAATGATGGAGATGGTCTATGTCGGCAAGGCACGCCTTGTCGGCGAGGTCATCCGCATGAACGACAAGGAAACCACCATCCAGGTCTATGAGGAGACCGGCGGCCTGAAGGCAGGCGAGCCTGTCGAGAGCACGGGCGGCCCGCTGTCCGTGACCCTCGGCCCCGGCATCCTGCGCAATATCTATGACGGCATCCAGCGTCCGCTGCCTGCCATCGAGCAGCACATGGGCAGCTTCATCGAGCGCGGTGCGCATGAGCCGTCTCTGGACGAGGCCGCCAAGTGGGACGTGACCGTGACCGTACGGCAGGGGGACACCCTGACCGCGGGCCAGATCTACGCCACATGCCCCGAGACCCCGGCCATCGAGCACCGCTGCATGGTGCCGCCGACGGTCTCCGGTACGGTCACCTGGGTGGCCGACAACGGCAGCTACACCGTCAACGAGCCTATCGTCAAGCTGACCGATGCCAAGGGTAAGGAGCACACGCTGACCCTCTGCCAGAAGTGGCCTATCCGCACCCCGCGCCCGTCTGCCGAGCGCATGACCTCGCCCCGCCCGCTGATCACGGGTCAGCGTGTCATCGATACGATGTTCCCGCTGGCCAAGGGCGGCGCTGCGGCCATCCCCGGCGGTTTCGGTACCGGCAAGACGATGACCCAGCACCAGATCGCAAAATGGTGCGACGCCGACATCATCATCTACGTCGGCTGCGGCGAACGCGGCAACGAGATGACGCAGGCTTTGCAGGAGTTCAGCGAGCTGGTCGACCCCCGCACGGGCAAGAGCCTGATGGACCGTACCGTCCTGATCGCGAACACCTCCAACATGCCTGTCGCCGCCCGTGAGGCTTCTATCTACACCGGCATCACGCTGGCCGAGTATTACCGCGACATGGGCTACCACGCCGCCATGATGGCCGATTCCACCTCCCGCTGGGCCGAGGCTCTGCGTGAGATCAGCGGACGTCTGGAGGAGATGCCCGCCGACGAGGGCTACCCCGCGTACCTGCCCAGCCGTCTGGCCGAGTTCTACGAGCGCGCCGGTTACGTCAGGACGCTGAACGGCGCGGAAGGCTCTGTCTCCGTCATCGGCGCTGTCAGCCCGCAGGGCAACGACTTCTCCGAGCCTGTCACCCAGAACACGAAGCGCTTCACCCGCTGCTTCTGGGCGCTGGATAAGTCGCTGGCCTACGCCCGCCACTATCCCGCCATCAACTGGAACGACTCCTACAGCGAGTATCTGGGCGACCTCGGCGGCTGGTACTACGACAACGTCGGCCACGACTTCATGTCCTGCCGTGAGCGCATCGCCAACCTGCTGCTGCAGGAGAACAATCTGATGCAGATCGTCAAGCTGATCGGCTCTGACGTGCTGCCCGACGACCAGAAGCTGACGATTGAGATCGCCCGCGTCATCCGCGTCGGATTTTTGCAGCAGAACGCCTTCCACGCGGTTGACACCTACGTCCCGCTGGAAAAGCAGCTGAAAATGATGGAAACCATTCTGTACCTGTACGACAAGTGCGCCGCACTCGTCGCCAAGCAGGTGCCTGTCAGCCGTCTGCTGGCCACCGGCCTGTTTGACGAGCTGGTCCAGATGAAGTATACCGTGCCCAACGACGATTTGAGCAAGCTGGACGAGCTGCAAAAAGCAATCGACACCAAGCTGGCCGCCGTGGCCCAGGGCTGATGAGGAGGGAACAACATGATTCTGGAACATATCGGACTTTCCCAAATCAACGGCAGTCTGGTCGTGCTGGACGGCGTCAAGGGCGTCCAGTATGACGAAATGGCAGAGCTGCACCTCGACGACGGCTCGACCCGCGTGGGCCGTGTTGTCCGTGTCGATGGTGACCGCTGCGTCATTCAGGTGTTTGAGGGCACCCGCGGGCTGAGCCTTGTCAACAACCGCACGGTGCTGACCGGCCACCCGATGATGATGGATTTAAGCCCCGAGCTGCTGGGCCGCGTGCTGGACGGTCTGGGCCGCCCCATCGACGGCCTCGGTGACATTTACCCCGTCGCCCGCCGCGATGTCAACGGCGCACCCATCAACCCCGTCAGCCGTGTCTACCCCCGCAACTACATCCACACCGGCATTTCTTCGATTGACTGCCTGGCCACGCTGATCCGCGGCCAGAAGCTGCCGATCTTCTCCGGCTCCGGCATGAAGCACAACGAGCTGGCCGTCCAGATCGTCCGTCAGGCCAGCGTGGCCGACGGGTCGGACTTCGCCATCGTGTTCGCCGCTATGGGCGTCAAGAACGACGTTGCGTCGTACTTCCGCGAGAGCTTCGAGAGCTGCGGCGCGATGGAGCGCGTCGTCATGCTGCTGAACCTCGCCAACGACCCCATCATCGAGCGTATCATCACCCCGCGCGCCGCGCTGACCGTGGCGGAATATCTGGCGTTTGACCTGAACAAGAACGTGCTGGTCATCCTGACCGATATGACGAGCTACTGCGAGGCCCTGCGCGAGTTCTCGTCCTCCAAGGGCGAGATCCCGGGCCGCAAGGGCTTCCCCGGCTACCTGTATTCCGATCTGGCCAGCCTGTACGAGCGCGCCGGTATCATCAAGGGCAGCAAGGGCTCTGTGACCCAGATCCCGATCCTGACGATGCCCGGCGACGACATTACCCACCCCATCCCCGACCTGACGGGCTACATCACCGAGGGGCAGATCGTGCTGGACCGCGGCATGGATGCCACCGGCCTGTATCCGCCTGTGTCCGTGCTGCCCAGTCTGTCCCGTCTGATGAAGGACGGCATCGGCGCGGGCTACACCCGCGAGGATCACGTCACACTGTCCAACCAGCTGTTCGCCTGCTACGCCAAGGTGCAGGACGCCAAGGCGCTGGCCAGCGTCATCGGCGAGGAGGAGCTGTCCCAGAGCGATAAGCAGCTGATGGCCTTTGGCCGCGCGTTTGAGCAGGAGTTCATCGGCCAGGGCAACACCGACCGCACGATGGAGCAGACCCTCGACCTCGGCTGGGAGCTGCTGGCGACCCTGCCCCGCAACGCTCTGGACCGCTGCGACGCCGCGACGCTGGATAAGTATTACGAACCGGCGAAGGCGAGAATCAGTAAAAAGTAATCCCAAAGCCTTCTCCCCTTGGGGGAGAAGGTGCCCCCGCAGGGGCGGATGAGGGGAGAGTGCGCCGCGATTGCCTGTGAATGGAGGCGATGGCATACTTGGCCCTCATCAGTCACCTTCGGTGACAGCTTCCCCCGCAGGGGAAGCCAAAGCAGTATAAAAGGAGTACCCAATGGCACAGCAGGTTTTTCCCACAAAATCAAACCTGATGGCGACAAAGCGCAGTCTGGCGCTGGCGACCCAGGGCTATGACCTGATGGACCGCAAGCGCAACATCCTTGTGCGCGAGATGATGCAGCTGATTGACCGCGCCGCAGGCATTCAGGACCGCATCAGCGCGGCCTACGCCGAGGCGTATGAGGCGCTGAAAAAGGCCAACATCATGCTGGGTTCTGTCGGCGGCTATGCTGCCGGTGTGCCGGTGGAGCGCGGCGTGCAGATGTCCACCCGCAGCGTCATGGGCGTTGAGCTGCCCACGCTGCGCCTGAACACCACCTCGCCCATGGGGCTGTACTATGACCTGGAATCCACCAACGGCACGCTGGATGTGGCCTACCTCAAGTTCAATGAGGTCAAGACGCTGACCGTCGAGCTGGCCGAGGTCGAGACCAGCGTCATCCGTCTGGCCGAGGCCATCCAAAAGACCCAGAAGCGCGCCAACGCCCTGGGCAATGTGCAGATCCCCCAGATGCAAAAGACCATCAAGTCCATCGACGAGGTCCTGAGCGAGCGTGAGCGTGAGGAATTCAGCCGTCTGAAGGTCATCAAGGCACAAAAAGAGAAAGAAGAAGCGTGACCCTTGCGGCTGCGCTGTAGGGGCGAGCATTGCTCGCCCGCAGGAACTTGGCAACAGCCACTACGCGTAGGGGCGGATTCCATATCCGCCCGTGCAATGTGTCGGCTGCCGCCAAACTCCGCGGGCGAACAATGTTCGCCCCTACATGTATGTTGTGGAATTTTCCCAAACACCCCGCCACTTTTCTAAATGGCGCTGTCAAAAAAATAACGGTATAATAAAGGCAGAACATGGGAATCATCGGCAAACAGCCGATACAATAAAAGGAGAGAATTTCTATGGCAAGTCGTATTGTACTGAACACCATTTCCTACCACGGCCACGGCGCAATCGAGAACATCGTTCCCGAGCTGACCGCCCGCGGCTACAAGAAGGCTTTCGTCTGCTCTGACCCCGATCTGATCAAGTTCGGCGTCACCAAGAAGGTCATCGACCTGCTGGACGCCGCCGGCTTTGCCTACAGCGTTTACAGCGAGATCAAGCCCAACCCCACCATCCAGAACGTTCAGGACGGCGTTGCCGCCTTTAAGGCTGCCGAGGCTGACTGCATCGTCACCATCGGCGGCGGCTCCTCCATGGATACCGCCAAGGCCATCGGCATCATCATCAACAACCCCGAGTTCGCGGACGTCCGCAGCCTGGAGGGCGTTGCCCCCACCAAGAAGCACGCCGTGTTCACCATTGCGGTGCCCACCACTGCCGGCACCGCTGCCGAGGTCACGATCAACTACGTCATCACCGATGTCGAGAAGAAGCGCAAGTTCGTCTGCGTGGACACCAACGACATTCCCGAGATCGCCGTTGTCGATCCCGATATGATGTCCAGCATGCCCAAGGGTCTGACCGCAGCTACCGGCATGGACGCCCTGACCCACGCCATCGAGGGCTACATCACCAAGGGCCACTGCACCATCTCCGATATGTTCCATCTCGAGGCCATCAATCTGATTTCCGAGAACCTGCGCGGCGCCGTGCAGAACACCCCGGAGGGCCGCGAGGGCATGGCTCTGGGCCAGTACATTGCCGGTATGGGCTTCTCCAACGTCGGCCTGGGCATCGTCCACAGCATGGCCCACGGCCTGTCCGCCCTGTATGACACCCCCCACGGCGTTGCCTGTGCCATCATCCTGCCCACCGGTCTGGAGTACAACAAGACCGCGGCTGGGGAGCGTTACCGTGCTGTCGGCAAGGCGATGGGCGTGACCGGCATTGATGAGATGAACGACGTCGAGGCCGCCGATGCCACGATTGCCGCCGTCAAGAAGCTGAGCGCCGACGTGGGCATCCCCGCCGACCTGAAGGGCATCCTGAAGGAGGAGGACGTCCAGTTCCTGGCCGAGTCCGCCTTTGCCGACGCCTGCTGCCCGGGCAACCCCCGCGACACCAGCGTTGAGGAGATCAAGGAGCTGTACCGCAGCCTGATGTAATTTAGTATTACATAATGTAAGAGGGTATCTGCTGAAATGGCAGATACCCTCTTTTTTGCTGCGATGTCGTTTATAGGTAGTTCGTAGGGAGCGGTCTTGACCGCTCCGGGAACGTGACGATGGCCGCAAACAGCCCGGAGGGGTCAAGACCCCTCCCTACAAGCAGGGTAGGGGCCGCACATGTGCGGCCCGCAACCTTATGGCAAAAGCAATTTTACCGGAAAGCCGCGGGCCGGGCATGCCCGGCCCCTACAAATATTGTGATTTTGTTTGGAATTTCTTCGGTTCCTTCTTTGCAAAGAAGGAACAAACCCCCGTTAAGAATCCGAATCCAGCTTCAGCACCGCGGTAAACGCCTCGCTCGGCAGGGTCACGCTGCCCAGCTGGCGCATCTTCTTTTTGCCTTCCTTCTGCTTTTCCAGCAGCTTCTTCTTACGGGTGATGTCACCGCCGTAGCACTTGGCCAACACGTCCTTGCGCATGGCCTTGACCGTCTCGCGGGCAATGACCTTGCCGCCCACAGCCGCCTGCACCGGGATCTCAAACAGCGCGCGGGGGATGTTCTCCTTCAGCTTCTCGCAGATGCGGCGGCCCTTCGCGTAGGCGTTGTCTGCAAAGACGATCATCGACAGGGCATCGACGACCTCGCCGTTGAGCAAAAAGTCCAGACGGACGAGCTTGCTCTCGTGCCAGCCCTCCCACTCGTAGTCGTAGCTGGCATAGCCGCGGCTGCGGGACTTGATGGCATCAAAGAAGTCGTAGACGATCTCGCCCAGCGGGATCAGGTAATGCAGGTCAACGCGCGTTTCGTCCATATACTTCATGTCGACCAGCACGCCGCGCTTCGTCTGGCACAGGTCCATCAGCGGGCCGACGTAATCGTTCGGCGTGTAGATGTGCGCGTTGACGAACGGCTCCTCCTGCTTGACGATGCGGGTCGGGTCGGGGTAGGCGGAGGGGTTGTCGATGACCTCCACCGTGCCGTCGGTCAGCGTCAGGCGGTACTGGACGCCCGGCGTCGTCGTGATCAGGTCAAGGTCAAACTCGCGCTCAAGACGCTCGGTGATGATCTCCATGTGGAGCAGGCCCAGGAAACCGCAGCGGAAGCCGAAGCCCAGCGCGGCACTCGTCTCCGGCTCAAAGGTCAGACTCGCGTCGTTGAGCTGCAATTTCTCCAGCGCGTCCTTCAGGTCGGGATAGTCCGCACCGTCGGCGGGGTAGATGCCGCAGAACACCATCGGCGTGACCGTGCGGAAGCCGGGCATTGGCTCCGGTGTGGGGTTCGCGGCCAGCGTGACGGTATCGCCGACGCGGGTGTCGCGCACGGTCTTGATGCTGGCCGTCAGATAGCCGACCTCACCGGCCTCGAGCTTGTCACAGGGGGTCAGGCTCGTTGCGCCCATGTGGCCGACCTCCACCAGCTGGAACTCCGCGCCGGTGCTCATCAGGCGGATGGTATCGCCGGGCTTGACCGTGCCCTCAAAGATGCGCACGTAGACGATGACGCCCTTGTAGCTGTCGTAGATGGAGTCAAAGATCAGCGCCTTCAGCGGTGCGTCGGGGTCGCCGGTGGGGGCGGGAATATCCCGCGCAACGCTTTCCAGCACCTCTTTAACGCCGATGCCCAGCTTGGCCGAGACACGCGGCGCCTCCATGCAGGGCAGACCGATGACGTCCTCGACCTCCTTCGCCACGGCATCAGGGTCGGCACTGGGCAGGTCGATCTTGTTCAAAATCGGCACGACCTCCAGATTGTGGTCCAGCGCCAGATAGCAGTTCGCCAGCGTCTGCGCCTCAACGCCCTGGCTGGCGTCGACGACGAGGACTGCGCCCTCACAGGCGGCCAGACTGCGGCTGACCTCGTACTGGAAGTCCACATGGCCCGGGGTGTCGATGAGGTTGAACTCATAGGTCTCGCCGTCGTCGGCCTTGTAGCGCATCGTGACGGCGCGGGCCTTGATGGTGATGCCGCGCTCCTTCTCGATGTCCATGTCGTCCAGCACCTGGTCGGTCATGGTGCGCTTGTCGACGCTGTCGGTCAGCTCCAGCATACGGTCCGACAGAGTGGACTTGCCGTGGTCGATGTGGGCAATAATGCAAAAGTTGCGGATGTTCTTGCGGGCCATCAGGTTTCCTCCAAATTGTTCCAGATCTCGCAGATCTTGCCGTTTTCCTTATATACGCGGGGCACGCGGCGGGCAAGGCCGCACACGACCTCGTAGTTGATGGTCTGTGTCTTGGCGGCAATCGTGTCAGCTGTGTCGCCGCCGTCCGGGCCAAAGACCGTGACCTCGTCGCCCATCTTCACGCCGGGAATGTCCGTCACATCGACCATTGTCTGGTCCATGCAGACGCGCCCGACCACGGGGGCCCGCTGGCCGCGGATGACCATGACGCCCCGGTCCGGCCCGCCGGACAGCATCCGCGGGTAGCCGTCAGCGTAGCCCACACAGACTGTGGCGACGCGCATCGGCTTATCGGCGGTAAAGGTGCGCCCGTAACTGACGCTCTGGCCGGGCTGCAGCTCCTTGACAAAGGTCACGACGGATTTCAGCGACATGACGGGCTGCAGGGCGGGGAAGCGTACCTCATTGCTGGGGTCAAGCCCGTACAGGATGATGCCCGCGCGGGTCAGGTCGTGCCGCCACTCGGGGTGGCGCAGCTGTGCGGCAGAGTTGGCGCAGTGTACCGTGCCGACAGGGCAGCCGTCCGCACGCAGCCGCTCCACGACCTGCGCGAACAGCGCGTGCTGCTCGTCGGTGTAGCGCTCGTCGTCGGGCTCGACGCTGTCCGCTACCGCAAAGTGCTGAAAGACGCCGCAGATGTCCAGCCCGGGCAGGGCGTAGAGAGCCTCCAGCTCGCGGAGGGTCTCCGCAAAGCCGGAACGCACCGCAAAGCCGATGCGGCCCATGCCGGTGTCGATCTTCAGGTGGACCTTAACCTTGACGCCCGCCTTGACAGCGGCAGCGGAGAGCGCCTGTGCGTATTCGGTCGAATAGCAGGTGGTGATCAGGTCGTTGGCAGCCAGCACAGCCGCATAGGTGGGGTCGGCGTAGCCCAGAATCAGGATGGGCGTTGTGATGCCGCCGCGGCGCAGGTGCCGCCCCTCGCCAAGGGAGCTGACCGCGAAGCCCGCAGCACCGGCCTCCTGCAGAACGCGGGCGATGACGTTATCGCCGTGGCCGTAGGCGTCCGCCTTGACGACGGCGCAGACCGGCCCGCCTACGGTGCGGCGGATATATTCATAATTTTCACGCAGGGCCGTCAAATCGATCTCGGCCCAGCAGTGCTTTTCCAAGGTAAGTGTATTCATAGTGCGCCATTTCCTCCGTAACAGTTTATTATAGCATGAAAACAGCGTTCCTGCAACCAATTTTCCGGTTTTCTAATTTTCTAATTTTCGCCGTCGTCGTTTGTGGTCAGGTGTGCGGCGTCGGTCTCGGACCAGTGGCCGTGTACCCGCTGCACGCCGACGATGCGCAGCTTGGAATGCAGGAAGTGCTGCTCGCGGTAAAGGCTGAAATAGCTCGACAGCATGTAGGAAACCGCGCATGCCAGCGCAAACAGCGAGACGCACTGCCCGCCAAATACCTCGATGGCAAGGCAGATGGACGCCAGCGGGCTGTTGGTGCAGCCGCAGAACAGCGCAACCATGCCCAGCGCCGCGCCCAGCTGCGGCGGCAGACCCAGCAGCGGCGCGGCCACACAGCCGAACGTCGCGCCGGTGAAGAAAATCGGCACGATCTCGCCGCCCTTGAAGCCTGCGCCCAGGGTCAGCGCGGTGAACAGCATCTTTAAAAGGAAGGCGTAGGGAACGGCCTCGCCGTCGATGGCGGCCTCGATGACCGCCGCGCCCGCGCCGTTGTAGTCGGTGGTGCCCAGCAGCTTTGTCAAGGCGATAATGAGCACGCCGCCCGCGGCGACGCGCAGGTAGATGTTCGGGAAGAATTTCCGGTACAGCTTCGGCGTGACATGGAGCAGCTCACAGAAGAAGATGCTCAGCGCGGCCAGCAGCGCACCCAGGATGATAACGCGGACGAGATTGTCCGGCGTGGGGGGAGCCTCGGCCTGTAAGACGAACGCCTCGGGAGCCAGCCCCATTTTGCCGCTGATGAAAACGCCCAGCAGCGCCGACACCAGACAGGGGAGCAGTGCCGCGTACTGCATGGAGCCGACATCGACGACCTCCAGCGTGAAGATCGTTGCGGCCAGCGGCGTGCCGAAGATGGCCGAGAACGCGCCCGCCATGCCGCACATCGTCATTAAGCGGCAGTCACGGTTTTCTAAGCGCAGCGCCCTGCCGAGCTGCCCGGATACGCTGCCGCCCAGCAGCAGAGCCGCGCCCTCGCGTCCGCTGGACCCGCCGAACAGATGCGTGGCGACGGTGGAAACAAAGATGAGCGGCGCGGTGCGCAGTGTCAGCGGCTTGTGCTCCCGCACGGATACGAAGATTTGATTCGTAGAGCCGCCGCCATCCGGGTCAAAGCGGTGATACAAAAATACGATAACAAGACCGGCAACGGGCAGCAGGTAAAGCAGCCACGGGTGCGCGCCGCGGGTGGCGTTGGCCCAGTTGAGCGCCAGCCCGAACGCGCCGCCCAACGGGCCCACCACGCAGCCCACCAGCGCCGCCAGCACCAGCCACTTGGCGCACACCGCCAGATACCCAGCCGCGCTGCGCAGATGCCGTTTGATCCGCTCCAAGACGACCCCTCCTATGCTATGCAAAATTTGAGATTATTATAGCCTTTTTGCGGGGAAAAGACAACAGAAAAATGAACCGCGGCAGCGCCTTTTGGCTGAGAAAACCGAAGAACATTCCTACATGTGTACCGAATAACAGAAGCGCCGCAGATTTCAATGAATCTGCGGCGCATTCCGATGGTCGAGGTGACAGGACTCGAACCTGCGGCCTCGTGGTCCCAAACCACGCGCGCTACCAACTGCGCAACACCTCGTTCTTATAACTTATCCATTATAATACACAAGCGGTGCGGGCGTCAAGTCCCGGCGCGGCAAAAATCATACAGCCAGGCGGAGCAGCCCCAGCACCAGCAGGTGCGCGGGGTAGAAGGCATAGAAGAACCACTTGTAAAACGTGCGCCCGCGGGCGGCGCGCCGGCCGTTGTACAGGTACAGGATCACAAACGCGGAGACAAGGATCGGCACAGCGCAGCCGACGGCCTCCCACACCTGCCCGCTGCCCAGCCCGGCCATGCCGCCGTAGAGCAGCGCCGCCGCGCCGAACGCGACTTTCTGCCGTGTGCGATTTCCCTCGGCCCAGGCAAACAGCAGCGTGAACACCGGGGCCAGCAGCGCCCAGTCACAGAACAGCGATGCGCAGATCAGTAGCACGATGCAGACGCCGCGCAGCACGCGGTCCTGAACCTTCTCTTGCACCAGCAGCACCAGAAAGCAGAGCAGCAGCGTGAACAGCATGTTGAACTGCACAAACCCGGCGATGCCGTTTGCCGGAAAGGCCAGCTGATACGGCAGCTGCGCCAGCACGGCAAACCCCAGCAGCCGCCCGGCGTAGCGGCGTTTGGAGCGGGTGCAGCCGTAGCCTTCGACGAGAAAAAAGCACATCGTCACGGCGGTAAAGTAGCCGATGCAGAGGCACAGATTTGTCAGCGGCTGCCCGGCGGGCAAAAGACGTTCGCAATGTGGTTGATAAGCATGGTGAGCATGGCAACCATCTTGATGGAATCACGGGACATGGTAAAAACCCCTTTCGTATTCATTGTAAAGTACGAGGGAGCGGGCGTCAAGATTGCAGCGGCACGGCAACATTTTTGCGGCCCGCTCTTTCTTTTGCCCTGTGCCTGCGCTATAATGAAGTACAGGGAAGCTATCGGGACAGGGAAAACAACACAGCTCTGCCGCAAGGTGTTCTGCGCGGGAATGCAGGGCTTTTCCCTGTGCCGGTCATTTGCTGTGTGCTGGTGTTTGTGATCGAGCTGTTTGTGTGAGGTACTATGATTGACGCAATAAAAATCCGCGGTGCGCGGGTACACAACCTGAAAAACATCGACGTCGATGTCCCCTTAAACAAAATCGTCGGCATTGCGGGCGTGTCCGGGTCGGGCAAATCGTCGCTGGCACTCGGCGTGCTGTATGCCGAAGGCTCGCGCCGCTACCTTGACGCGCTGTCCACCTACACCCGCCGCCGCATGACCCAGGCCGCCAAGGCACAGGTGGATGAGGTGCTTTACGTCCCCGCCGCGCTGGCGCTGCACCAGCGGCCCGGTGTGCCGGGCATCCGCAGCACCTTCGGCACGGGTACCGAGCTGCTGAACAGTCTGCGGCTCATGTTCTCCCGCCTGGCCAGCCACCGCTGCCCCAACGGCCATTACGTGCCGCCAACGCTGAACGTCGCCGCCGAGCAGCCGATTTATTGCCCGGAATGCGGCGCACTTGTGCGTGCGCCGTCGGCGGAGGAGCTGGCCTTCAACAGCCAGGGCGCCTGCCGCACCTGCGACGGCACGGGCCTGGTCCGAACCGTGGACCGTGCCACGCTTGTGCCTGACGAGAGCATCAGCATTGACGACGGGGCCGTCGCGCCGTGGAACAGCCTGATGTGGTCGCTCATGACCGACGTCTGCCGCGCCATGGGCGTGCGCACCAATGTGCCGTTCCGTGAACTGACCGACAGGGAAAGAGACATCGTTTTCAACGGCCCGGCGGAGAAAAAGCATATCTTCTACAAAGCCAAAAGCACGCCCGAGGCCGGGGAACTGGACTTTACCTATTACAATGCGGTCTACACGGTGGAGAACGCCCTGGCCAAGGTCAAGGACGAGAAGGGCATGAAGCGGGTGGAAAAATTCCTGCGCGTGGATACCTGCCCGGACTGCCGCGGCTCGCGCCTGTCAGAGGCCGCCCGTGCGCCGCGGCTGCGGGGCATCGGGCTGGATGAGGCGTGCAGGATGACGCTGACAGCACTCTGCGGCTGGGTGGACGGCGTGCCCGCCAGCCTGCCGCCCGAGATGCGCCCCATGGCCGAGAGCATCTGCGCCTCGTTCCGCGAGACCGCGCGTCGGCTGCTGGATCTGGGGCTCGGCTACCTGACGCTGGACCGCGCGTCGTCAACGCTTTCCACCGGTGAGCGCCAGCGGATGCAGCTGGCCCGCGCCGTGCGCAACCGCACCACGGGCGTTTTGTACGTGCTGGACGAGCCGTCCATCGGGCTGCACCCCTCCAACATCGTCGGCCTGAACGGCGTCATGCACGACCTGATCGCCGACGGCAACTCGGTGGTGCTCGTTGATCACGACACACAGGTGTTGGCGGAGTCGGACTGGCTCATCGAGATGGGCCCCGAGGCAGGTGCGGGCGGCGGGCACGTCATTGCCGAGGGCACGGTGGCCGACCTGGCCGGGAACCCGGCGTCCCAAATCGGCCCGTTTCTGTGCGGGCAGGGGAGTGCTGCGCCCCGGAACCGCCCGGCGGCGGAGCTGTTTGCCGAGGGGCGCATCCATCTTTCGACGGACGCCATCCATACGGTCAAGCCGCTGGAGGTGGACATTCCCAAGGGGAGGCTGACCGTTGTCACGGGTGTGTCCGGCTCCGGCAAGACGACGCTGATTCTGGAAAGCCTTGTCCCGGCGCTGGCGGCGCAGACGGCGGGCAAGCCGCTGCCGTCCCACATAAGGGCCGTCGAGGCCGACGGCATCGCGCAGGTAAAGCTCATCGATGCAACGCCGATTGGCATCAACGTGCGCTCCACCGTGGCGACCTACGCCAATGTACACGACGAGCTGCGCAAGGTCTTTGCCCGCACGCCCGATGCCAAACGGCTGGGCTACAAGGCGGGCGACTTCTCCTACAACACAGGCAAGCTGCGCTGCCCGGTCTGTGACGGCACCGGTGTCATCAGTCTGGACGTGCAGTTTTTGCCCGATGTGGAAATTCCCTGTACCGGGTGCCGCGGCTCCCGCTACAGCCGCGACGCCGACGCCGTGCGGCACGAGAACAGGCACGGCGGGACCTGCACGCTGCCGCAGCTCATGGACATGGACATCAACACGGCGCTGACCGTCTGTACAGACTTGAAATTGGTGACACAGCGCTTAAAAGTGCTGCAGGATCTGGGCCTTGGCTACCTGACGCTGGGCGAGGAAACGCCGAGCCTGTCCGGCGGCGAGGCACAGCGGCTGAAGCTGGCCAGCGAGATGGGCAGGGCCCAGCATGACACAGTGTTTGTCTTTGACGAGCCGACCATCGGCCTGCACCCGCTGGACGTGCGCACGCTGCTGGGCGTGTTCCGAACCCTGATCGAAAACGGCGCGACGGTCATCGTCATTGAGCATGACCTCGACGTCATCCGCAGCGCGGACTATCTCATCGACATGGGACCCGGCGGCGGTGAGGAGGGCGGACGTGTTGTCGCCTGCGGAACCCCCGCCGAGGTGAAGCGGAACCCAGAGAGCAGGACGGGGAAATTTATTTGAAACGTATCATGCCTTCCCCCTTGGGGGAAGGTGGCCGTAGGCCGGATGAGGGGCGAGCTTGCCGTGATTGCCCGTAAAAGGGTTGCTGCGCAAACTCGCCCCTCATCAGTCACCTTCGGTGACAGCTTCCCCCGAGGGGGAAACCTTTTTTTGTTTTGTACATCCTGCACAAAAACCACCCTTCATTTTTGGTGAGTGAAAATGACCGAAACTGATTGATTTTGACGGATAATCTGCTATAATAAAGCTACAGTCAATCAGAAACATCCACAAAAAACCAAAATCGGTCAAACAAAGACCGGGAAAGGAGCAAACCCCTATGTTAGCCGAGGAACGCTTTGCCCTGATCCTGAACCTGCTGGCGGAAAAACGCACCGCCACCGTGCAGGAGCTGTGCGAGGCACTTAACGCCAGTGAATCCACGATCCGCCGCGACCTGACCGAGCTGGCGCGGCAGGGCCGTTTGAATAAGGTCCACGGCGGTGCGACCCTGCCGGACGGCCAGTTTTTGGCCGATGAGCCGACGATGGCCGCCAAGGAGGCGCTTGCCGTCGGGCAGAAGCGCAGCATCGCGCAGGCCGCGGCAGACCTGATCCGGGCGGAGGATTTCATCTACATCGACGCCGGTACAACTACGCTGGCCATGGTCCGGGCGCTGAGCGGCCCCGCGCTGGAGGCCCACTACGTCACCAACGGCATCGCCCACGCGCGGCTGCTGGCACAAAAAAGCTGCCACGTCTGCGTGCCGGGCGGTCTGCTGCGCCCCCGGACAGAGGCCATCATCGGTGCGGCGGCCATCACGGCGCTGCAGCAGTTCAATTTCACCAAGGCGTTCATCGGGGCCAACGGCGTGGCGCTGAACGTCGGATTCACAACGCCCGACCCGGAGGAGGCCGCCGTCAAGGCCGTTGCCGTCCGCCGCGCGCGGGAGACCTGGTATCTGGTGGATGACAGCAAATTCGGCCGGGTCTATCCGGCCGTCATCGGGGAGATTTACAGCGGCGCGATCCTGACGAACCGCTGCCCTGACCCAAAATACAGACAGCTGACACTGGTAAAGGAGACAGAGCAATGATCTACACAGTGACATTCAACCCGGCGATTGATTACGTTGTGCGGCTGGACCGTGAGCTGCAGGTGGGCGACGTCAACCGCGCCAGGGGCGAGGACTGCGTGCTGGGCGGCAAGGGCATCAATGTGTCCGGCGTGCTGGCCCAGCTCGGGTGCGAGAGCGTCGCCCTCGGCTTTGTGGCGGGCGAGACCGGCGCCTGGCTGGAGCGCGGCCTGGCTGCGCAGGGCCTGAAAACCGATTTCGTCCACCTCGACCACGGTATGACCCGCATCAACGTCAAGATCAAGGCCGGGCAGGAGACCGAGCTCAACGGCGCAGGCCCCGACATCCCGGAAACCGCCATGCAGGCGCTGGAGCAAAAGCTCGACGCCCTGCAAAAGGATGACATTCTGGTGCTGGCGGGCAGCATTCCGGCCAGCCTGGCCCAGACGACCTATGAGCGGCTGCTGGCCCGGCTGGAGGGCCGCGGCATCCGCGCCGTGGTCGATGCCACGCGCGATTTGCTCGTGAACGTGCTGCCCTACAAGCCGTTCCTCATCAAGCCGAACAACCACGAGCTGAGCGAGATCACGGGCGTCAGGCTGACGAATGATAAGGAAATTGCCGCTGCTGCCCACATGATGCAGGACAAGGGCGCGCGCAATGTGCTGGTCAGCATGGCGGGCGACGGTGCGCTGCTGCTGGATGAGCACGGCACGGTCTACCGCATCGGCTGCCCCAGGGGCAAGGTCGTCAACAGTGTCGGCGCGGGCGACAGCATGGTGGCTGGTTTTGTGGCCGGTTACCAGCAGAGCGGCGGCGATTATGAGGCTGCCCTCCGCCTGGGCACCGCCTGCGGCAGCGCCACCGCGTTCAGCCTGGGTCTGGCGACGAAGGCGGATATTGATGCACTGCTGGCAACGATGTGACGCGGCGCTGTAACGGAGGATGCCTGCATCGACCCCTGCAAAAAACGGCAGCCGCCCCTCAGCCTTCCCAACAGCACCCATTTACCGTAAAGCAGCGGGCCGGGCATGCCCGGCCCCTGCAAAGATCGTTATTTAAATGAAGAAGGAGAACTGTCCTATGCGTATCACGGAACTGTTCACTGCGCAGTCCATCGCGCTGGATGTCGCTGCCCCGGATCAGGCCGCCATCCTTGACAAGCTCGTTGATCTGCAGGCGACCCACGGCAATATCACCGATAAGGACGCCTACAAAAAGGCCCTCTACGCCCGCGAGGCCGAGGCATCCACCTACGTGGACAACGGCATCACGGTGCCCCACGCCCGCACAGCCTGCGTGACCCGCCCCAGCCTGGCGGCGCTGCGGCTGAGCACCCCGGTCCAGTACAACGCCGATGACGACGGCAAAACCGACCTGCTGTTTGCGATTGCCGCGCCGGAGAATGGCAGCCTGCACATTGACATGCTGGCCCGTATGATGCAGATGCTGATGAACGACGATTTCGTCGAAAAGCTGCGCGCCGCCAAGACGCCCGCCGAATTTCTCGACGCCATCGATGCCCAGGAGGATGCCCAATTTGGCGAGGAGAGCTTCACCCAACAGGAGATCCCCCGGAACGGCTACCGTGTGTTGGCCGTCACGGCCTGCCCCAACGGCATTGCCCACACCTACATGGCCGCTGAGGCCCTGACCAAGATGGGCGACAAGCTCGGTCTGCCAACCAAGGTCGAGACGAACGGCTCCGACGGAGCCAAGAATGTGCTGACCCCCGAGGAGATCGCCGCCTGTGACGGCATCATCATTGCGGCGGACAAGAACGTCGAGACCGCCCGCTTCGACGGCAAGCCGGTGCTGTTTGCCCGCGTGGACGATGGCATCCACAAGCCGGAGGAGCTGATCAAGAAAATTGCCCACGGTGAAACTCCCATCTACCACGCTGAGGCCGGGGCCAAGACCCGGCAGGCCGCGGGCGGCGCAAACGACAGCTTTGGCCACAGCCTGTACAAGCACCTGATGAACGGTGTATCGCACATGCTGCCCTTCGTCGTGGGCGGCGGCATCATGATCGCGCTGGCCTTCCTGCTGGACGATTACACGATTGACCCGTCCAACTTCGGCATGAACACGCCGGTGGCGGCGTTCTTCAAGACCGTCGGCAGTGCGGCGTTCGGTTATATGCTGCCGATCCTTGCAGGCTTTATCGCCATGTCTATTGCGGACCGTCCGGGTCTGGCCGTCGGCTTTGCGGGCGGCGTGCTGGCCATGAACGGTACGAACTTTGCCGCCCTTGCCCACGGTGAGACCACCGGCATCTCCGGCGGCTTCCTGGCGGCGCTGCTGGCGGGCTTTGCCGCGGGCTACATCGTGCAGTTCCTCAAGAAGATCACCGAGAAGCTGCCTGCCAGCCTCAACGGCATCCGCCCGATGCTGATCTATCCGCTGGGCGGCATCCTCATTATTGGTGCGGTCATGTGCGGCATCAACCCGGTTATGGGCATCATCAACACGGCAATGACCGACTGGCTGAACGCCATGGGCGGCACGTCCAAGGTCCTGCTGGGCGCAATCGTTGCCGGTATGATGAGCATTGATATGGGCGGCCCCTTCAACAAGGCGGCCTACGTCTTTGGCACGGCGGCGCTGGCCTCCGGCAACTACGGGGTTATGGCCGCGGTCATGGTCGGCGGCATGGTGCCCCCGATTGCGATTGCCCTGTCTACGACCTTTTGCCCCAAAAAGTGGAGCCCCGACGAGCGCCGCAACGGCATCGTGAACTACGTTATGGGTCTCTGCTTTGTCACCGAGGGCGCGATCCCGTATGCTGCCGCTGACCCGCTGCGCGTCCTGCCCAGCTGCATCATCGGCTCCGCGCTGGCAGGTTCGCTCTCCATGGTGTTCGGCTGCGCCCTGCGCGCCCCCCCACGGCGGTATCTTCGTATTCCCGGTCGTGGACCACGCGCTGCTCTACGTAGTTGCCCTGATCGTCGGCAGCGTCGTCGGCGCAGTGATCCTGAGCCTGCTCAAGAATGAGTACGTCGAGGAATAAAAAAAAAACGGTACAAGGCCGCTCCCGTGCGATGGGGGCGGCCTTGCCGTCTGTTTGGAACCATGGTATAATGACAAAAAACACAAAAGGAGACGTTTCATGCAGGTCGTGTTTTCCCCGGGTGATGAGATAAAATTTGAGGGCGCAAATAACTTTCGTGAGCTGGGCGGCTACCGCGCGGCGGATGGGCGGCAGGTAAAATACGGTCTGCTCTACCGCGGCGGCAACCTTGATCTGCTGAAAAGCGAGGCCGACCACGCACGGCTGGCGTCGCTGGGCCTGCGGGAAATATTGGACCTGCGCAGTGCAGGGGAGAGCGCTGCGCACCCCGATCCGGCGGTCCCGGGGGCGCACTACCAGCGCGTCTGCGGTATGCGCAACGCCGATGGCACTGAGATGGACTTTTCCGGTCAGGGCATCGAGCGCCTGCGGCAGGAAAAGAAAGCCTTTGAGCGCAGTGTGGGCCGCCCGGTGCACGATTTTGAGTGGTTCAGCGCTCTGTACCGGGAGATGCCGTTCCGAAATCCGGCCTACCACGAGCTGTTTGCCCTGTTGGAGGGCCGCCACGTGCCGGTGCTGTTCCACTGCTCCTGCGGCAAGGACCGCACAGGTATCGGGGCCATGCTGATCCTGCTGGCGCTGGGCGTCTCCCGCGCGGACGCGCTGGCCGATTATATGCTGACCAATGTCTACCGCCGCGAAATCATTGAGCGCTTCCTAGCGGATAAGCCCGCTGCCGAGCGCGAGCTGCTGCTGCCCGTCGAGGGCGTCAGCGAGCCGATGGGCGCAGGAGCCATCGACGAAATTTTGCGGCGCTACCCGAGCTATGAGGCCTACTTTGCCGATGAATTCGGCCTTGACGCCGCAAGGCTGAAGGCGCTGCGGGATTTTTATCTGGAATAACTGGAATAAAAACAACCGCTCCCTTGCCGGAAAATGGCAGGGGAGCGGTTGTGATTTGCAGGGAAAATCAGCCCAGGCTGATGCCCATGGCGCGGGCGACGTTCAGCATGTCGCAGTCGCCGGGCACGCCGCGGGTCTTGCCGGCAATGTCGGCCAGCGGGTTGGCGGTCACATGGCGGTTGACCATGGCGACGGTCACGCCGTAGTGCTCGTCCGCCACGAGACCGGCAGCGTAGGAGCCGAACTGGGTGGCCAGCACGCGGTCATAGGCGCTGGGGCTGCCGCCGCGCTGCATGTGGCCGGGCACGCAGATGCGGGTCTCGGCACCGGTCATCTCCTCGATCTGCTTCGCAATGCGGGCTGTGGCGGTGGTGTAACCGGCCTCGGCGCGCTTGGCGGTCCACTCCTTGCGCTTCATCTTGGCCTCCTCGGTGGAGAAGGCACCCTCGGCCACGGCCAAAATCGAAAAGTTCTTGCCCGCCTTGGCGCGGTTCTCGACAGCAGCGGCGACCTTCTTGATGTCGTAGGGCAGCTCCGGCAGCAGGATGATGTCCGCGCCGCCCGCAATGCCGGAGTACAGCGTCAGCCAGCCGGCTTTGTTGCCCATGATCTCAATGCACATGACGCGGCTGTGGCTGCCCGCGGTGGTGTGGATGCGGTCAATGACCTCGGTGGCGATGTCCACAGCAGTGTGGAAGCCGAACGTCACGTCGGTGCCGTAGATGTCGTTGTCGATGGTCTTGGGCAGACCGATGATGTTCAGGCCCTCCTGGCTGAGCAGGTTCGCGGTCTTGTGGGTGCCGTTGCCGCCCAGGCAGAGCAGGCAGTCCAGTTTGGCGGCGCGGTAGTTTTTCTTCATCGCGGCAACCTTGTCCACCTTGTCCTCCTCGACCACGCGCATTTTTTTGAACGGGGTGCGCTTGGTGCCCAGAATGGTGCCGCCCACGGTCAGAATGCCGGAGAACTCGTCCGGGGACATCTCCCGGAAGTTGCCGTTGATCAGGCCGTCGTAGCCGTTCATGATGCCGACGATCTCGACCTTATCGCCCATGCGGTGGTACAGCGCCTTGGCCACGCCGCGCAGGGTAGCGTTCAGGCCGGGGCAGTCGCCGCCGGAAGTCAGAATACCAACACGAATCGCCATTGTAAAAACCTCCCGTTGCTTATATATTCTACTATATATAAATGTACGCTAACCGCAAAGGGATGTCAAGTATAGTTTTTGTACGATGCTGCGAGAAGAACAAACTTTTTTGAAAAAATCTCAAAAAAATTCAAAAAAAGGCTTGCAATTTGGAAACACCTTTGCTATAATAACATACGTCGCCGGGCGACACGGCAGACGCAAAACAAAATATGGGAGCTTTCCCGAGTGGCCAATGGGGACAGACTGTAAATCTGCTGCTTAATGCTTCGGTGGTTCGAATCCACCAGCTCCCACCAAAAAGGACCCGCAACTTAGGTTGCGGGTTCTTTTTTGTGCTGGAGCTGGTAGGATTCGAACAGGTCGGCCGTCCGCAGACGGCAAAAAACAGTCCTGCGGACTGTTTTTTAGACCGCGGCTTGCGAATCCACCAGCTCCCACCAAAAAGCTGTGGCAAGAATATTGCCGCAGCTTTTTTTCTTTGGTGTACCGCGCAAAGTCGGCAAAGGCGATGACCGATTTTCAAAGTGCGTTTTATAGAGATGTCCAACTGCTTCCGGGCGGTTGGATTTTTTCAGGCTGTCGAAAAACTCTTGTAGGGGCGAGCATTGCTCGCCCGCGCCCGTTTGCCTTGCAAGAAACTATCCCGGAAAATGCGTTGCTGCGGTAAGTTGACGGGCGACCAATGGTCGCCCCTACACACGTAATAGGACAAGAATGCAATTTTTTGACGGTCTGTTTTTGTTGCCCGCTTTTTCTGCTGTTTTCAGAATGCTCAATTTCCCCGCAGCCGGAAACCGTGGAGTGGTTCATGCCCATCCTGCAAAATCAGAAACCGGGCACAGAATTGCAGCGGGCACTTGCAATCCGGGCGGAAAACAGGTATAATAGCAACTGTTACCTGTCTCAGTAGCTCAGCTGGATAGAGCACACGCCTCCTAAGCGGCAGATTGTTCGATTCCTTCGAGCAGTGAAAATTGCATAAAACTTAAAAATGTCTCAGTAGCTCAGTTGGATAGAGCACACGCCTCCTAAGCGTGGGGTCGGAGGTTCAAATCCTCTCTGGGACGCCAGAAAGCACCGCTGCAAGCCTTTTTTCGGGGTTTGCAGCGTTTTTTTGTTTCTCCTTCTCCCGGCAATTTCACTTCCGTTACCGGGAGATTTTTATACGCCGCATGATGTATATTTGCTAATTGGACTCGAACGCTTTTCAGAAATTTGCTAAGAAATTTCTGCGGTTTGCTAATTCGATTTTTCGGATCACTTTGCCGGGGCTTGCGCCGCTATCAGGGCTGCGAGCGCACTTGCCAGCTCCGGCGACTTCTGAAGCTGCTCCACAAGGCTTTCAAGGTCCAGGGTCGCAGGCTCCGATTTTACCGGTTCTTCCGGTGGGCGGACATTGCGAAGATCAGGCTTGGCATAGAAGGCTGTCTCAAATTTCTAACCCAACTTGTCTCTTTCATCAAAATTACCCCGTAACTTGATGTTTCTTTGATATATTTTTTGTTAGTCTATAAAATACGAATATCAATCCAACATTAAGGATGATCATAAAGACCGGCTGGCTCATACCGAAATATGTTTTCATATCAGAAAATATACCGTTTGTATGAAGCATAAAAATCGGGCAAATTTCCTGCATTTTTTGTAAAACAGGAAGGCTATCATTAAAATCAAACACAACTGGCAAGAAGCAGATGACGCAAGAAGTAATAAGCGCTGTAACAGGAGAACTCATTTGAGCACTTAAAAACAATGTAATAGTTGTCAAGGCTACAATCCCAAAAATATTCAATATTACAGAGATAAAGAACATTTGCAAAAGGTCAAATTATATATTGAAGAAGCATAATGTAATGAAGATTGAATGCTTACATTCCACCCCTGTAACCCATAGGTACAGCCATACAGAACTAAATTTAGCAGTAAATACAAGAGGTATGTGCCAATTACAACTTCCAAGGCCGCTATAATTTTTGAAGTTGTGAGTTTGGTTCGGCCATACCGAGCCGAATAAATAATGCTATCTGTATGAAGTGCATACTCTTCTGAGAAAACAGGAGATAGAGTGATTACAACAATTAAACATATCATTATGGACAAGATGCTCCCCATTCCAGATAATAGCTTATCCCAGCCATCACAATATCCTAAAGTCACAGTTGGACTATTTGGATATGCTGTTTCGAGTGACTTAAAACTACCATCAGAATTTGTCAAATATTCCAGAATCGCCGCTTGGTCACGATAAACATGAACAGCAGAAAAAGCAGAATTTTCATCTTGTCCAACAGTTGCTTGTTTTGCTTGGTCGATTTTTTCTTGCATAGTAAGTAATGTATTTTGAGAGAGTTTTCCTTCAAATATTTCTGCTACTTCCTTCCGTTGTTCAATGGCTGTAAAACCGCTTGCTAATGCCATTTTTTCAAGGTCATAATCATAGAAAACATTTTGATAATTAAATTGAAAAAAGAAAAAATAGGCAACGATAAGAACCACACCAGCTAAAAACAACATTCGTGTTTGCTTTCTCGAACATATTTTATTTCGTTCTGCTTTTATCATTTCATTCATGCTCGGATACCTCCGCAAAATAGTATAAATACAAATCTTCCAATGTTGGATCAACATTCCAAGCGGTTCTGCATGGTGCTTCTTGAGAAATAATCCTCAGCCGTTCTGCACCATTATTATGTTTCAGATTTGCTGTTACATAGTTCAATTCTAATTCTTCGGCCTCTTTTCGAGATACATCACATTCCCAAACACATTTTTCAATCGGCTTCAAAATTTCTTCTGGAGAACCATGTTGAATTAACTCGCCATTTTTCATAATCAGAATCTCATTTGCGATATATTCAACATCAGAAACAATGTGAGTGGACAAAATTACAATTCTATTTTCTGCCAAAGAACTAATCAGATTCCTAAACCGCACCCGCTCTTTCGGGTCAAGTCCAGCTGTAGGTTCATCCAAAATCAAAATACGGGGATCGTTTAGTAATGCTTGAGCAATTCCCAAGCGTTGTTTCATACCGCCGGAAAAAGTTTTGATTTTTTCGTTTTTCTGTGTGAGCAGATCAACAACCTGCAACAGCTCCATTGTGCGATTATGGGCTTTTTTTAGGCGGCAGCCCCTTTATTGCAGAGATATACATCAAAAATTTATACGCTGTAAAGTTAGGATAATAGCCAAAATTTTGTGGCAGGTAGCCTAAGATATTACGATATTTCTCGCCCAAATCATGAATGTTTTTCCCGTTAAAAAAAATGGCTCCTTTCGTTTCAGTTTGGACATCGCAAATCATTCGCATCAAAGTTGTCTTGCCCGCACCATTTGCCCCGATTAGACCATAAACACCATTTGTTAATTTTGCGCTGAAATGATTTACAGCTTTTCTTCCATATTCTTTTGAAAGATCATTTATTGTAAGTTCCATATCAATTCTCCAATCATTTTTTCTTTTTTCAAGTACAGTTGAAGTGTTTTCCCTAATAGGATAATAGATAACACATAAAATCCAATCCATCCCCAGAACATAGACGCTTCAAATATAAATCGCTGATGGAGTACAAGAGAAAATGTTCCAGAAAGAAAAATCATACAAGCGATTAAATGATACAAGCTATCGTTTGTCCTGCTTTTTGCACATATAAAAAGATAACAAGTGCAAGAAATATTAAATGGAATCAAACCATACAACACCATTTCAATCATTGATTTCTTGTAAATATATGCCATTGAAATTAAAATGACTGTTATTAGGAAAAGGTTGATTACTCCAATAATCAGCATACGACCTGCTACAATTTTTACCAGCGTTGTTCTACTAGACTGTTCAATTTCCCACATACCATAGATGTTGCTTTTAGATATTTCTATTGCACCTAATAACGCAAGGAATGGAACCATAACTGCAAGGATTGTCAATGGATAATAAAATGGAACCCTCCATTGGCCCAGGATACATGCTAATAATACTGCACATATAGTTAGTATTATTTGAACAATCCAGAAAGAAAGCGGCAGAAATTGAAGTTGGTTCAATATAATATCTCGCATTGAATTTTTATTGAATTCAGAACTATTCATGTAACTTTTTCCAGCTACGATTACTGCTTTAATTTTAGGTTCAGATGGAGCAGGCGTTTCACAACTCTGCAACCATTCTAATACACCATTTTGTTTTTGGGTCATACATTATCGCCTCCTCTAAAATCAGCCAAATATCGTTCCAGTTTTTTAATCCCCTGTTGAAGCCTGGATTTTACAGTAGAAACACTCACTTTTGTAATGGTTGCAATCTCTCGGATTTTCAAATCATAATAAAATCGTAAAATGATGACCTCTTTTTGATAGTCCGGTAATGTGTTGATTGCATATTGAACTTCCGCTTTAAGTTCGTTAAGCTCAACTTTTTCAAAGGCATTATCTGTATCTTCTATATCTTCAAGAGTTTCTAAATCCATATACAGGGGTTTTGCTTTCTTAGTAGAATTGTTACATGTATTAACAGCAATCGTTAGCAGATAGTTTTGAAATTTCCCTATCTTTCGTACTGATTGAATATTCTCCAACAGTTTCAAGAAAACATCTTGTGTAATATCTGCGGCGGTATCTGGATCGCCGTTCAATCGCCGACAACAAAATAGATAAATTGACTGATAATATTTTCGGACAATTATCTCAAATGCATCTGTGTCACCCGACTGGATTTTTTTAATTAGTATGAAATCTTCGATACCGTGTCACCGCCTTCCATGTGTAAAACGCCTTACACTTAATATACAACTGAGTAACCCAAAAGGATTTAACTTTAGAAATTTTTTTTTACTTTTTTCATTTCCCTTCTATTGTAATTCCTGTTCTTGAAAAATATAAGATGTAATATATGAATTATAAACTTCAATCAACATGCATATAGCAACATTCCACGGGCAAAGTGTGAATTATACAATGTAATAGGGTGATGCTATATGGCAAATGTTTAGCATGGCCGCAATTTGTTCTACGGTGTATGTGCGCGGTTCCGGCAGTGACTTTTTCTCTTTCTTGTCCATAGTAACCTCCATGTATTTGCCTTGTCATTTTGACTAAGGGAGTGGAGAATGGCAGTAGCAATCAGTTTTGGCTGGGTGTCCTCTTGCTAAGAATTTGCTAATAGGACCACCCAACGGACACATAAAACTGCGTCAGAATAGGTGTTTTGCACCATAAAGTTCGTTTACTACAAGTCATTCTGCGTAAGGGATGATATTGGAAGTTACATCCGAACCGTGTATCACATGGTAAGCCAAACTCCTAAGCGTGGGGCCGGAGGTTCAAATCCTCTCTGGGACGCCAGAAAGCACCGCTGCAAGCCTTTTTTCGGGGCTTGCAGCGTTTTTGTTTTCTCCTTCTCCCGGTAATTTCACTTCTGTTACCGGGAGATTTTTATACGCCGCAAGCTTTTTTGCGATGATGTTGGATTCGGCAAGGACGCATTGTTTACAATTTGGCGGTGGATTATCCCGCGCAGGGTGTGGTACAATATAAACCACACTGAAAATGCAGGGGCCGATGCTCACCATCGACCCGTGAACCTTGCGGCGGCCGCTATGTGCCGCGGGCGAACCATGTCCGCCCTTACACTCTCGACGCAGGAAGGCCGCGCTGCATCTATTATAATTAAAGGGGTGTTTACCATGTGTACAGCTGCAACCTATACAACCGACAGTTTCTACTTTGGCCGCAATCTCGATTATGAATTTTCCTACGGCGACGAGGTCACCGTCACGCCGCGGGCCTACCCGTTTAGCCTGCGCTGCATGGGGGACTTCCGCACAAAATATGCGATGATCGGCATGGCCTACGTGGCGGGGGAGTACCCCCTCTACTATGACGCCGTCAATGAGAAGGGCCTGGGCATCGCAGGGCTGAACTTTGTCGGCAACGCGGTCTACCACCCAGCGCAGGATGGCAAAAGCAACGTCGCTCAGTTTGAGCTGATCCCCTGGCTGCTGGGCAGCTGTGCGACGCTGGCCGAGGTGCGCACGCTGCTTGCAAAAACCAATATCGTCAATATCCCGTTCAGTGAGCAGTTGCCCCTCGCGCAGCTGCACTGGCTCATTGCCGACAAAACGGGGAGCATCGTGGTGGAGTCCACCGCCGACGGCCTGCACATCTACGATAACCCCGTCGGTGTACTGACGAACAATCCGCCGTTCCCGCAGCAGCTTTTCGCACTGAACAACTACCGCGCACTCTCGCCGCGCACGCCTGCGGTTGCGTTTGCGGACGGCCTTGACCTGCCCGTCTACAGCCGCGGCCTCGGCGCACTGGGCCTGCCGGGCGATCTGTCCAGCCAGTCCCGCTTTGTGCGTGCGGCCTTTGTGCGGATGAACGCGAAATCCGGCAGCAGCGAGGCCGAGAGTGTCGGGCAGTTCTTCCACATCCTGCACGCTGTCGAGCAGCAGCGCGGCTGCTGTGAGCTGGACGGCGGCAAGTACGAGATCACGCTCTACACAAGCTGCTGCAACGCTGACAGAGGCATTTACTACTACACGACCTACGGCAACCACCAGATCACTGCCGTCGATATGCACCGGGAAAACCTTGACGGGGACAGGCTGGTCCGCTATCCGTTGGTGCAGGGCGAACAAATTGCGCTGCAAAACTGATTTTACACCCAAAACGTGAAAAAAGCGCTTGCAACGTGCGGCAAACTATGCTATACTGTACGGTGCATGAGACTTTTCACGTCACGACGGCGTGGATAGAAATAGAAGGAGTGCTAATCTAATGAACTGGTATGAGATCGTTCTCGGCGTCGTCCTCATCGCCGTGTCCGTGTTGATCGTTGTTTTCACCCTCGCGCAGGAGCAGAAGGGCCAGGGCCTGTCCGGCGCGATCATGGGCGAAAGCTCCGCCACGATGGCAGCAGGCCGTGAGCGCGGTGTGGACGCCAAGCTGGCCAAGCTGACCAAGATCTGCGGCGTCGTTTTCTTTGTCGTCACGCTGGTTGTCTGCGTTTTGAGCGCGCGCCTGTGATTTTGGCAGGGTAACAAAGATGAAAAGGGTCCGCCAAGCGCTTTGGCTTTGTAAGCAGCGCCCCGGCGGGCCGTTTTTTGTGGATGTATATAGAGGTAGGGCACCGTCGGATGGCGGTGCGACGTAAATTAAAGGAGCAACTATGACACCGTTACAGAAATCTATTTTAAACGCGGTCAAGCGCCGTCCCATGACGCTGCGCGAACTGCAGAACAACCTGCAGGTGGACAACTCCCGCCTGCGCACCACTGTTTCCGCTATGGTCGCCACCGGCGAGCTGTCGATGCGCAACGGCACCTATGTGCCCGGCTTTGCGACCTATGAGAATGCTGCAGCCCCCAACACGATTCCCTGCACGCTCGTCAAGCTGGCCGCGCGCTTCGGCTTTGCCAGCCGCGACGACGGCGAGGGCGACATCTTCATCCCGGGCCGCGCGCTGCACGGCGCAATGCCCAACGATAAGATCAACGTCAAGCTGTTCGACCACCCGCGCGTGGAGGGCTCCTCCGAGGGCGAGGTCGTCGAGGTCACGGTCCCGAACAACCGCTTTGCGGGCACGGTCTGCCTGTCCGAGGATGGCCGCATGGCCGTGGAGCCGGACGGCTGCCGCGACGTGAAGTTCCTGCTGGCCAAGCAGGGGAGCGAGGGCGTGCACCTGGGCGACAAGGTCGGCTTCCTCATCACCCACCGCGGCAACCGCCACAGCGACCACCGCGCCGCCGTTGTCGAGAAATTCGGTTCCTCCGACTATGCGTCCGAGTGCGCCAAGGCCATCCTGTATGGCCGCAGCGTCCGCCAGGAGTTCCCGCCGGAGGTGCTGGAGGAGGCTCGCGCCTACGACAACGCCACGATTGACCCCGCCGAGGCCGCGAAGCGCCTGGACCTGCGCGGCATTCCCATCTTCACGATTGACTCCGCCGAGACGAAGGACATCGACGACGCCATCAGCCTGCAGAAGCTGGACGACGGCTACGAGCTGGGCGTTCACATTGCCGACGTCAGCCATTATGTCCGCCCCGGCTCTGCGCTGAATGAGGAAGCGTTCGAGCGCGCGACGAGCATTTACTACGCCGACAAGGTCATCCCGATGCTGCCGACCCAGCTGTCCAACGGCATCTGCTCGCTGAACGAGGGCGAGGACCGCCTGGCGTTCTCCTGTCTGATGCGACTGGATGAGAACGGCGAGATCCGCAGTTACAAGTTCGTCAAGAGCGTCATCTGCAGCCGCGTCAAGGGCGTGTACAAGGAGATCAACGCCCTGCTGGAGCCCCCGGAGTCTGAAACAGACGCAGACCTGACCGACCTCAAGACGAAATATGAGGCCGTGCTTGACCAGCTGCCCACGATGGACGAGCTGTACTGCAAGCGCCTGGTTTTGCGCAAGGCCCGCGGCGGCATGGAGATCGAGTCCAACGAGGCTAAGCTCGTCATGGACGAGAACGGACGCTGCATCGACATTGTCAAGCGTGACCGCGGCACGTCCGAGTGCATGATCGAGGAGTTTATGCTGCTGGCGAACCAGTGCGCCGCCAACGCGGGCCGCACGAACAAGGTCCCGTTCGTCTACCGCGTGCACGAGGCCCCCGACGCCGAGAAGATGGAGAAGCTGTCCGCCACGCTGTTGGCCTGCGGCCTGAACGCCAAGTTCAAGAACCCCATCCCGACGCAGCTCGAGCTGGCGGCCCTGCTGGACGAGACCCGCGGCCAGCCCATCCAGATCCCCGTCCACACCGGGATTCTGCGCAGCATGCAGAAGGCCCGCTACGCCCCGCAGCCCCTGGGCCACTACGGTCTGGTGCTGGCGGACTACGCTCACTTCACCAGCCCCATCCGCCGCTACCCTGATCTGGCGATTCATCGTATTTTGACCGAGATGCTGAACGGTGTCTCCGCCAGCCAGCTGCAGCGCGACTTCAACGAGTTTGCCCAGCAGGCCAGCGAGAAGTCCAGCAAGCAGGAGGTCGCCGCCGTGCGCATTGAGCGCGATGTCGAGGACCTGTACAAGGCCGAGTACATGCACAACCATCTCGGTGAGGTCTACACCGGCACGGTGGCCGGCATCACGCCCCGCGGCGTCTTTGTCGAGCTGGATAACACGGTGGAGGGCTTTGTCCCCGCCGCGCAGCTCTGCAAGGGTGAACCGCAGGTCATCGACGGCGTCAGCATGCTGGACCCGCTGACCGGCAAGAGCTGGATGCTGGGTTCTTCCATGAAAATCCGGGTCGCCGCCGCCGATGTGGCGCTGGGCCGTATTGATTTTGAGTATATGGTGGAGTAATTTCCCGCGCCATACAATAGAAAACTCCCTGTCCGCACCGGGCAGGGAGTTTTTTGCGTCTTATATCACCTTATGCTCCATCCATTTCCCGCGGGCAAACCGCACAAGGAAACACAGGCTGCGGCAGATCCAGTCGATGAACATACCGAACCAGACTCCGGTCAGCCCTAAGTGGAACTGCAGAACGAAGATATAGCTCAGGATCACGCGGAACAGCCACATGCTGACGATGCTGACCGACATCGTAAACTTGGCGTCGCCGCCCGCGCGCAGGGCGTTGGGCAGGGTAAAGCTCGTCGCCCAGAAGAAGATGCTGAACAGGTTGAACCAGTGGACCACGTGGGTACACATGGCGGATGCCTCCGCCGAGAGGTTGAACCAGGTCACAACCTCGGGCATCAGGAAGAACAGCGCCGCGTTCGCGACGGTCAACCCTGTGATGGCGATGCCCAGCAGCGTGACGGAATAGCGCTGCGCCTGCTTTTTCTCGCCTGCGCCAAGGCACTGCCCGATGACCGGGATCATGGCAAGGCTCATCGTGTTGCCGGGGATGTTCGCCAGCGTCGAGACCGAGTTTGCCACGGCATTGGCCGCGATGGCCGAGGTGCCTAAGGTAGACGTCAGGCTGCTGACACACAGCTTGCCGATCTGGAACATGCCGTTTTCCAGACCCGACGGGATGCCGATGGACAAAATCTGCATGATGGGCCTGCGCCGGGGCCGCAGGTCAGCGAAGCGCTGCACGCGCAGGGGATTGTGCAGGTTCTGGTTCTGCCACAGGATGAACACCGCGGCGAACACACGCCCGATCAGCGTGGCCAGCGCCGCGCCGATAACGCCCATGCCGAAACCGTAGATCAGCAGCGCGTTGCCCGCAATGTTGATGACGTTCATGACAAGGCTGGCCAGCATACTGATGCGGCTGTTGCCCTGCGCACGGAACAGCGCCGCGCCGCCGTTGTACAGGCCGATGAAGGGGTAGGACACCGCACTGATAAGGAAGTACTGCTGCGCAAACCGCATGACATCCTCATCAATGCTGCCGAACACCATCCGAAGGATCGGGCGGGAGAGCAGCATACAGACAACACCCACCGCAACCGTAGAGATGCCCAGCACGCTGTACAGCTGGGCGGCGCTGCGGCTGGCGTTTTCCTCATCCCGGCGGCCCAGATACTGGCTGGCAATGACAGCACCGCCGGTAGCCAGCGCAGACAAAATCTGAATAATCAAAATATTCAGGCTGTCCACCAGCGATACGCTGGAGACAGCGGCTTCACCCACACCGGCGACCATCAGCGTGTCGGCCATGCCCATCGTGACGCTTAAAGTCTGCTCCAGCAGCAGGGGCCAGATCAGGGTGAACAGCGCCCGCCTGGTAAACAGGGAACCTTGTGATTTTGCAGTGGCTGCCATGGTAAACTCCCATCCTCTTTTACTTGGATTTTACCATTAGTATACAGCAAAATCTATGCGAAATCAAGGATTTGACACTTGTGCAAAAAATGCCCGCGGACGCTGTAGCTGCGCCCTGTACAGCAAAAATCCGCAAAAATCAAATCGCAAGGATTTTGTCCATTTTTGCGGCGACAAAAAGCCCCGGCCACAAAAGCTTGTGGCCGGGGCAGATCATGCGGCGGCTTGCAGGAGCCGCAGAAGGGCGGTGGTTAGAAGTCGACCTCAGTGTCGTAGTAGCAGCACTTCAGCAGCTTTTCCATCTCCTCCTGGCTGGGCTGGCGGGGGTTGGAGCCGGTGCAGGCATCGCCGATGGCGTTCTTTGCGATCTCGGGCAGGCGCTCGAGGAACACGTCCTCGGGAACAAAGCCCTGCTCGGCAGGGTAGGAGTCGGGGCCGTAGTGGCCGATGCAGTGCGGGATGTTCAGATCGTCGTTCATGCCGCGCAGATACTGGATGAGCAGCGCGACCTTCTCGTCGTCGTTCCCGCCGCCCAGGTGCATCTTGTCGGCAATGACACCGTAGCGTGCCTTGGCGGTGGGGTCCTTCGCGTTGTAGGCGATGACCTTGGGCAGGTACATGGCGTTGGCTGCGCCGTGGATGATGTGTGCGCCGTAATCGGCAAACGCCGCGCCGGTCTTGTGGGCCATGCTGTGTACGATGCCGAGCAGCGCGTTCGAGAACGCCATACCGGCCAGGCACTGGGCATTGTGCATCGCGTCGCGCTTATCCATATCGCCGTTGTAGCTGCCGACCAGATCCGCCTGGATCATCTCGATGGCGTGCAGGGCCAGCGGATCGGTAAAGTCGCAGTTCGCGGTGGAGACGTAGGCCTCGATGGCGTGGGTCATGGCGTCCATGCCGGTGTGGGCGACGAGCTTCTTGGGCATCGTGTGGGCCAGCTCGGGGTCAACGATGGCGACATCGGGCGTGATCTCAAAGTCGGCAATGGGGTACTTGATGCCCTTCTGGTAATCGGTGATGATCGAGAAGGCCGTGACCTCGGTGGCCGTACCGGAGGTGGAGGAGATGGCGCAGAAGTGGGCCTTGCGGCGCAGCGGCGGGATGCCGAACACCTTGCACATATCCTCAAACGTGATGTCGGGATACTCGTACTTGATCCACATGGCCTTGGCTGCGTCGATGGGGGAGCCGCCGCCGATTGCGACGATCCAGTCGGGCTGGAACTTGTCCATGGCGGCAGCACCCTTCATGACCGTCTCCACGGACGGGTCGGGCTCGATGCCTTCAAACAGCTCTACCTCCATGCCGGCCTCTTTTAAGTAGGCCTCGGCGCGGTCCAGGAAGCCGAAGCGCTTCATCGAACCGCCGCCGACGCAGATCATGGCTCGCTTGCCGGGCAGCGTTTTCAACGCTTCCAGCGCGTGGGGTCCGTGGTAAAGGTCACGGGGTAAAGTAAATCTAGCCATAGGGTTTGCCTCCTTTAAAAATAGCTCTCTCGGACTTTGATAATTAAATATCAAAATCTGCTATTAACAGTATACACCTTATGTGTCTAAACGGTCAATCGACAATACAGAGAATTTTCCGGCGATAATTCAGCATTTTGCCAGTGGAACACTCATAGGCTGTTCTATGGGGAAGGGGGCAGGAGCTATGCGTCCGATCACGCCGCAGCAGAATACAAAAATGCGCCTGCGCATGCGGCTTTTGGCGGCGGTGCTGGCGGTGGGGTGCCTGGGCGGGCTGACGGTGCGGCTGTTTGTGCTGATGCTGCGCGACCCCGGCGGCTACGCGGCACGCGCCGCCGACCAGCAGCTGCGCGGGGCCACGCTGCCCGCCGCCCGCGGGGAGATCTATTCCGCCGACGGTACGCTGCTGGCCGCCAGCGAGACCTGCTGGACCATCCGCGCCGCCCCGCGGGAGATGGCCGACGACGCCGTAGAACCGGCTGCGCGGGCGTTGAGCGAAATTTTAGAGCTGGACTACGCCGATACGCTGGCCAAATTCAGCCAGCGAACCTCCAACGACTGCCTGCTGCGCCGCCGCGTGGATAAGACGATGGCCGACGCTGTGCGGGACTGGTGCCAGGCGAACGGTGTGGACGGCATACAAATTCGGCAGGATACCCGCCGCGTCTACCCGCAGGGGGATTTTATGGGCGGCATTTTAGGCTTTACCGACGTGGACAACGCGGGCCTGTGGGGGCTGGAGCTGCGCTACAACGACGAATTGACCGGGCAGAACGGGCGCATCCTGACCGCCAAGAACGCCTGGGGCTACGATATGCCGACCCACTACCAGACGCTGGTGGACGCCGTGCCCGGCAGCACGCTGACGCTGACCATCGACGCGAACATTCAGCACTGGCTCGAAAGCGCACTGTCCGCCGCTGTGACGGAGCATCATGTAGCCGAGCGCGGCGTCGGCATCGTGATGGACGTCCACACCGGGGCCGTGCTGGCGATGTCCTGCCAGCCCGACTACGACCCGAACGCGCCGCGGACCCTTATAAATAAGGAAGTCCGTGACGCTGTGAATGCTCTGACCGGCGAGGAGCGCAGCGCCGCGCTGCAAAAGGCCCAGCAGGCACAGTGGCGCAACAAGGCTATCAGTGACCTGTATGAGCCGGGCAGCGTGTTCAAGCTCATCACGGCGTCGGCGGCGCTGGACTCCGGGGCGTGTAAGGCCACGGACTATTTCACCTGCGCGGGTAAAATAACTGTCGCAGGCACGCGGTTCCGCTGTGCAAACGGGCATATCCACGGCACCGAGACCTTCGCCCGGGGGCTGGCTGTCAGCTGCAACCCCTGCTTTATCCAGATCGGTGCGCGGCTTGGAAAAGAACGCTTCTGCGATTACTTTGCGGCCTTCGGCCTGCGGGAGGCCACGGGCATCGACCTGCCGGGCGAGGTCAGGCGCAGCGAATACTACACCGCGGACCGGATGGGCCCAGTGGAGCTGGCGAGCTGCTCGTTCGGGCAGAGCAGCAAGGTCAGCTACCTGCAGATGCTCACGGCGGTCTGTGCGGTGGTAAACGGCGGCGAGCTGATGCAGCCCTACGTTGTGGCGAAAATCACGGCGCCTGACGGCACTGTTGTGAAGGAAGTGCAGCCGACGGTGAAGCGCCGTGTCATCAGCGCGGAGACCTCCGCCACGATGTGCCGCCTGATGGAGGGTGTCGTTACAGGCGGCACGGGTAAGCAGGCCGCGCTGGCGGGCTACCGCATCGGCGGCAAGAGCGGCACGAGCCAGAAGCTGGACAGCGCCAACGAGGGCGCGCGCATTGCGAGCTTTGTCTCCGTTGCGCCCATCGACGACCCCAAGGTCGCTGTGCTGGTCTGCCTGGATGAGCCCCACAGCTGGACGACGAGCGGCGGCGCGCTCTCCGGGCCGGTGTGCGCCGAGGTACTGGGAAAGGTGCTGCCGTATCTGGGGGTGGAGAGGGAAAGCGGCGAATAAAGACAGCCGGGCACGGGCGGATATGGAATCCGCCCCTACGTTGAATCGGGAAAGCGCAGGGTGACGGGGCTCTGCCCGTTTGCCGCTGCACTATACAAAAAACTCTGCGCCGTCCCTCTTGACATTCCCCGATCCGGTGTTATACTGGTAAAGTACGCAAACGAACAGTTAGACAACGAACAATTCGAAATCTAACTTCTTGGACCCAAAAATCGTAAAGGAGGGAAGAAATGCACGAATCATCGTATGATGACTGCGGCTGCTGCGCGGATGTCCACTTCGGCGCACTGCTGAACCAGACCTCGCGGCTCATCCGCCGTGCGCTGGATGCCCGCATCAACGCCGAGGTCAGCTCGGAGCTGTCGGGCGTGCGCGGCATGGTGCTGGGCGACATCGTCCGTGCCGAGCGCCAGGGCCGCGACGTCTACCAGCGCGACATTGAGCAGTGGTTCAACATTCGCCGCTCCAGCGTTACCGCCATGCTGCAGGGCATGGAACAGGATGGCTTCATCACCCGCAGCGCCGTGGCGAAAGACGCCCGCTTAAAGCGCCTTATCGCCACAGAGAAGGGCCGCGCCTGTCACAAGCAGATCAAGGCAAGCATTGCGCGGTTTGAGGATGACCTGCAAAGCGGCATTGACCCGCAGCAGGCCGCCGCGGCCCGCGCTGTGCTGGAGCAGACCCTGCGCAACGCACAGCACATCCTGCAAGAGGAAAATACCAACCAAGAGAGGGGAAATACCAATTGTTAAAAACACTCGGACGTGAAACCAAGGGCTTCCGCCTGGTCTCCGTGCTGACGCCGATCTTTATGATCGCGGAGGTCATCATGGAAATGATCATCCCGAAGATGATGGCCTCCATCATTGACAACGGCGTCACGCCGGGCAATATGCAGGTCATCTACACCGTCGGCGCACAGATGGTCGTCGCGGCGCTGTTCGGCCTGCTGTTCGGCATTCTGGGCGCGGTGGCCGGCTCCCACGCGGCCACGGGCTTTGCCCGCAACCTGCGCCGCGGCATGTTCCGCAACATCCAGACCTTCAGCTTTGCCAACATTGACAAGTACTCCACCGCGGGCCTGGTCACCCGCATGACCACCGACGTCACCAACATCCAGAACGCCTACCAGATGCTGCTGCGCATGTCGGTGCGTGCGCCCGCCAGCATGATCGTGGCGCTGATCATGTCCTACACGGTCAACCGTCGGCTGGCAAACATCTATTTGATCGCCGTCATCCTGCTGGGCTGCGCGCTCGCCTTTATTATGAGCCGCGCCACCAAGTACTTCGGCGAGGCATTCCGCAAGTACGACGACCTGAACGAGAGCGTGCAGGAGAATGTCTCCGCCATCCGCGTTGTCAAGGCCTATGTGCGCGAGAAGTTTGAGGGCGAGAAGTTCCGCAAGGCCAGCGAGAATGTGCGCAATCTGCTGATGCGTGCCGAGCTGATCCTGGCCTGGAACGCCCCGCTCATGCAGCTGACCGTCTACAGCTGCATCCTGCTCATCTCCTGGATCGGTGCCCAGCTCATCGTCAGCTCCGGCGCAACGACCTTCACCACCGGCGACCTGATGAGCATGCTGAGCTACTGCATGAACATCCTTATGAGCCTGATGATGCTGTCCATGGTGTTCGTCATGATCACGATGTCTGCAGCCTCCGCCAAGCGCGTGGCCGAGGTGCTGGACGAGCAGTCCGACCTGACGAACGGTGAGGATCCCGTTATGGAGGTCAGGGACGGCTCCGTCAAGTTCGACCACGTCAGCTTTGCCTATAAAAAGGATGGCGAGAAGGCCCTCGAGGACATTGACCTCGACATCAAGTCCGGCGAGACCATCGGCATCATTGGCGGCACCGGTTCGGCTAAGTCCAGCCTTGTGCAGCTGCTGCCGCGTCTGTACGACGTGACCGAGGGCAGCGTGACCATCGGCGGCGTTGATGTGCGCAGATATGACCTCGACACCCTGCGCAACAACGTCGCCATGGTGCTGCAGAAGAACGAGCTGTTCAGCGGCACGATTGCCGAGAACCTGCGCTGGGGCAACCCCGACGCCACCGACGCCGAGATCGAGGACGCCTGCAAGCAGGCATGCGCCGATGAATTTATCGAGCGCTTCCCCGACAAGTACCAGACCCACATCGAGCAGGGCGGCAACAACGTCTCCGGCGGCCAGAAGCAGCGCCTCTGCATTGCCCGCGCACTGCTGAAAAAGCCCCGCATCCTGATCCTGGACGACTCCACCTCCGCCGTCGATACCGCGACGGACGCAAAGATCCGCCATTCGTTTGCGGAAAAAATCCCCGGCACGACGGTGTTCATCATCGCCCAGCGCATTTCCTCCGTGGAAAATGCGGACAAGGTCCTCGTGCTCGACAACGGCAGGGTCAGCGGCTTTGACACCCCGGCCAACCTGCTGAAAACAAATGCCATCTACCAGGATGTCTACAACAGCCAGACCAAAGGTTCCGGCGACTTTGATGAGAAGGGAGGGGAGGCATAATGGCACAGCAGCCTAAAGTCGTAAAGGTCGGCCCCGGCGGGCGCAGCAATGGCCCCCGCCCCAAGGTCGAAAACCCCGGCAAGGTGTTCAAGCGCATCCTCGCCTATGTCATGAGCCGCTATAAGGCACAGGTCATTGTGGTGCTCTGCTGCATTCTGCTGGCTGTGTTCGCCCAGCTGCAGGGCGTCATGTTCTCCCAGACGCTGATCGACAGCTACATTCTGCCGCTGCTCAAGGCGGGCAGCACGGACTTCAGCGGCCTGGCCGCGGCTATCCTGCGTGTGGCAGTCATCTACTGCGTCGGCATCGCTGCTGTCTTTGTGCAGAACCGCCTGATGGCAAGGATCACCCAGGGCACGCTGAAGGACCTGCGTGACGAGATGTTCACCCACATGCAGACGCTGCCCATCAAATACTTTGACACCCACGCCCACGGCGATATTATGTCGGTCTACACGAACGACATTGACACGCTGCGCCAGATGATCAGCCAGAGCCTGCCGCAGCTCGTCAACACGGTTGTGACCCTCGTCGGCGTGCTGGCCTCGATGCTCTATCTGAGCGTCCCCCTGACGGTGCTGGCCCTCGCGATGGTCGGCGTCATGCTGCTGGCGACGAAGTACCTGACCGGCAACTCCGGCAAATACTTCATCAAGCAGCAGCAGGAGCTGGGCAAGGTCAACGGCTACATTGAGGAAATGATGAACGGCCAGAAGGTCATCAAGGTCTTTTGCCATGAGGAAATTGCCATTGAGGAGTTCGACAGGCTCAACGATGAGCTGTTCCACAGCGCCGACAAGGCAAACTCCTATTCGCTGGTAGCAATGCCCGTCAACGGCCAGCTGGGCAACCTGTCCTACGTGTTCTGCGCCATCCTCGGCGGTGCGCTGGCTATCAACGGCTTCGGCGGCTTTACGCTGGGCGGCCTCGCCAGCTTCCTTGTGCTGACCCGCCAGTTCAACCAGCCCATCAGCCAGATCTCCATGCAGCTGAACTCCGTCGTTATGGCGCTGGCCGGCGGTGCGCGTATCTTTGCGCTGCTGGATGAAAAGCCCGAGGTCAACGAGGGCGACATCACCCTGGTCCACGCCAAGTACGAAGCGGATGATACTGTCACCGAGGCGAACGAGTCCACCGGCATGTGGGCGTGGAAACGCATGGATGCCGACGGCAAGCCCCGGTACACCAAGCTGGAGGGCGACATCGTCTTTAAGGATGTGGACTTCGGCTACGACGAGAAGAAGATCGTCCTGCATGACATCAACCTGTATGGCCGTCCGGGGCAGAAGATCGCCTTTGTCGGCTCCACCGGCGCGGGCAAGACGACGATCACGAACCTTATCAACCGCTTCTACGACATCCAGAAGGGCCGGATCCTGTACGACGGCCACGACATCAAGTCCATTGAGAAGGACGCGCTGCGCTCCTCTCTGGGCATCGTCCTGCAGGATACCCACCTGTTCACCGGCACGGTCATGGAGAACATCCGTTATGGCCGCCTGACCGCCACCGATGAGGAGTGCATGGCCGCCGCGAAGCTCGCCAATGCGGATACCTTCATCAAGCATCTGCCCGACGGCTACAACACGATGCTGACCGGCGACGGCACGAATCTGAGCCAGGGCCAGCGCCAGCTGCTGGCGATTGCCCGCGCGGCTGTCGCAGACCCGCCGGTGCTGATCCTTGACGAGGCGACGTCCTCCATCGACACGCGCACCGAGAAACTTGTGCAGGACGGCATGGACGGCCTGATGTATGGCCGCACGACGTTCGTCATTGCTCACCGTCTGTCCACCGTGCGCAACTCGGACTGCATCATGGTGCTGGAGCAGGGTCGTATCATTGAGCGCGGCACCCACGACGAGCTGATCGCCCAGAAGGGCCGCTATTACCGCCTGTACACCGGCAACTTTGCCGAGAACTCTTAAGCGCAGAGAGGTCGAAAAAAGCCGCAAAACGGCATAAAATCAATCAAAACTGCCGGGATAGCATCTGCCGTCCCGGCGGTTTTTGTGCAAAATGCCGCAACAGCGCCAAAAAGTTGACGGGAAGGTAAAAAGTGGTTATAATAGGATACGTAGACACGCAAAAAGCGGTGTTTGACCACGCGGCATGAGGGAAACTACAAACAAGATTTGCCGCATAATATACATGATATACCTATAGGAGGAACAAATATGGCACCGAAGAAGATTGCACAGACCGTACTTACCGAGGGTAAGTTCTATACCATCAGCGCCGCCAACGGCAAGGTCGTTGAGGTCGCTGACTATAACATTGACAATGGCGCGAAGATCCAGCTGATGGACAACGCCAACTTTGAGTGGCAGCAGTGGAACTTCGTCGCAGCAGGCGACGGCGTCTACCGCATCCAGAACCGCTTCACCGGCAAGATGATGGATCTGGACATGGGCGGCGTCAGCGACGGCACCCGCGTCCACCAGTGGGAGGGTGCCCAGGCATCCAGCCAGCTGTGGGTCGTGGAGCCTACCAACGATGGCCGCGTCAAGATCAAGTCCAATCTGGCCGGCAAGCTGCTGGACCCCGGCATGGCTACCGAGAACGGCACCGTGCTGCAGATCTGGGCTGACGTCAACGGTGACAACCAGTTCTGGACCATCAACGAGGTCACCCGCAAGCCCAAGACCAGCGTGAAGGCCACCACCGTTAAGGCCAAGGCCGCTGCCGAGAAGGCCGCCACCGAGGTCGTCAAGGCTGCTGAGCCTGTCGTCGAGAAGGCCGTCAAGGCTGCCAAGCCTGCCGCTGAGAAGGCTGTTAAGGCTGCCAAGCCTGCCGCTGAGAAGGCTGTCAAGGCTGCCAAGCCCGTCGTCGAGAAGGCCGTCAAGGCTGCCGAGCCCGTCGTTGAGAAGGCCGTCAAGGCTGCCGAGCCCGTCGTTGAGAAAACCGTCGAGGCTGCGAAGCCCGTCGTCGAGAAGGCCGTCAAGGCTGCCGAGCCTGTCGTTGAGAAGGCTGTTGAGGCTGCCAAGCCCGCTGCCGAGAAGGCCGTCGAGGCCGTCAAGACCGCCGCTGCTAAGACCAACACCCGCAAGGGCGGCAAGGGCAAGCGCCGCAAGTAATTTGCCCGTGTAACTATTCCTCTGCAATTTTTGTGCTGTAACGATAAAACCCCGCCCCGTCAGGATGCAGTTCCTGACGGGGCGGGGTTATTTTTTGTTTGTGGCTGAAAAGCCTTCCCCTACGGGGGAAGGTGGCCCGAAGGGCCGGATGAGGGGCGAGTGTGCCAGTATTGTCCGTGAACGAGCTGCGGCGGAAACGCTGCCCTCATCAGTCACCTGCGGTGACAGCTTCCCCCACGGGGGAAGCCTTCAGACTTACCCCAGCGCCGCAATGCTCTCCTTGATCTTGGCGGCCTTGTCCTGGGCGGCAGCCAGCTTGGCGCGGGTCTCCTCGACGAGCTTCGCCGGGGCCTTCTCGACGAACTTCGGGTTGTTCAGCTGGTTCGTGAACATGCCCAGCTCCTTCTCGGCCTTGGTCAGCTCCTTGTTCAGGCGGGCCAGCTCCTTGTCGCGGTCGATCAGCTCCATCATCGGGATAAAGCCCTTCGCGTCGGGGGTCGCCACGTTGACCATGCCGTCGGTGCTGCCCTCGTACTTTGCCGTGACCGTCACGTCGGTGGCAAAGGCAAAGCGGGCCAGATACGCGCCGCCCTTCTCAAACGCGGCGGGGGAGGCAGTCTCAATGACCATGCTCGTCTGGTGGGGTGGACGTTCATCTCGGCACGCATGGCGCGGACAGCCTTGATGTAGTCCATCAGCTTCTCAAAGTCGGCGCAGTCCTCGGCCCAGACCTTCATGTTCTCGTCGCCGGGCCACTTCTCGTTCATGATGGTCTCGGCGCTGCCGGGCAGAGCCTGATAGATCTCCTCGGTGATGAACGGCATGAAGGGGTGCAGCAGCTTGAGCGCCTTGTCCAGCACGTAGACCAGCACCTTGCGGGCCGCGTCGGCGGCTGCCGCGTCCTCGCCGTTCAGGCGGGTCTTGCAGATCTCGATATACCAGTCGCAGTAGACCTCCCAGATGAAGTTCTCGACCTTCTCGGCGGCCAGACCCAGCTCGTACTTGTCGAGGTTGGCGGTAGCCTCGGCGGCGACCTTGGCAAGCTCGGACAAAATCCACTTGTCGCTCATGTCGAGCAGGCTTTCCTCGGGCAGACCCGGCTCAAAGTCCTCGGGCAGGTTCATCTGCACAAAGCGGGAGGCGTTCCACAGCTTGTTGGCAAAGTTGCGGCAGGCAAGGACTTTTTCGTCGCTGTAGCGCATATCGTTACCGGCGGTGGAGCCGATGATCAGCATCATGCGCAAAGCGTCCGCGCCGTACTGCTCAATGACCTCCAGCGGGTCAATGCCATTGCCCAGAGATTTAGACATCTTGCGACCCTGGCTGTCGCGGACAATGCCGTGGATGAGCACCGTGTCAAACGGCGCCTTGCCGGTGTAGGCAAGGCCGGAGAAAATCATACGGGAAACCCAGAAGCCGATGATGTCATAGCCGGTGACCAGCGTGTTCGTGGGGTAGAAGTAGTTGTAATCCTCGGCGTTCTCGTTGGGCCAGCCCAGCGTGGAGAACGGCCACAGGGCAGAGCTGAACCAGGTGTCCAGCGTGTCGGGGTCCTGGGTCATGTTGGAGCTGCCGCACTTGGGGCAGGTGCAGGGGGCTTCCTTGGCCACGACGGTCTCGCCGCAGTCGTCGCAGTACCAGGCGGGGATCTGGTGGCCCCACCACAGTTGGCGGCTGATGCACCAGTCACGGCCGCCCTTCATCCAGTTGATATAGTTCTTGGTGAAGCGCTCGGGCACGAACTTGATCTCGCCCTTCTCGACGCTCTCGATGGCGGGCTTGGCCAGCGGCTCCATCTTGACGAACCACTGCTTGGAGACCATCGGCTCAATGACCGAGTGGCAGCGGTAGCAGGTGCCCACATCGTGGGTCAGCGGCTCGGTCTCCTTCAGCGCACCGCAGGCCTCCAAATCGGCCAGAATGGCCTTGCGGGCCTCCAGCGCGGTCATGCCGGCATACTTGCCGCAGTCCAGCACGTCCGGCTCGTCGGCAGCAGCGCGGCCCGCCGCCTTCTCGGCATCGACGGCAGCCTTGTCGGCAGCGCCGGTCATGTGGCCGTCGTAGGTCAGCACACGGATCATCGGCAGGTCGTGGCGCTTGCCGACCTCAAAGTCGTTGGGGTCGTGGGCGGGGGTGATCTTCACAACGCCGGTGCCCTTCTCCATGTCGGCGTGCTCGTCGCAGACGATGGGAATTTCGCGGCCCAGCAGCGGCAGCACGACATGGCAGCCGTGCAGGTGCTTGTAGCGCGGGTCCTCGGCGTTGATGGCAACAGCGGTATCACCCAGCATCGTCTCGGGGCGGGTCGTAGCCAGCTCCAGCATTTCGCCGGTCTCCTTGACGGGGTAGAGCAGATGCCAGAAGCTGCCCTCCTTGGCCTCATACTCGACCTCGGCGTCGGAAATCGAGGTGTTGCAGTGGGGGCACCAGTTGACCATGCGGTTGCCGCGGTAGATCAGCCCCTCGTTGTACAGACGGACAAAGACCTCCTTGACGGCGTCGGAGCAGCCCTCGTCCATCGTGAAGCGCTGGCGCTCCCAGTCGCAGGAGCAGCCAAGCTTCTTCAGCTGGCTGACGATGCGGTTGCCATAGGTGTTCTTCCAGTTCCAGGCACGCTCCAGAAAGCCGTCGCGGCCCACCATCTCCTTGGTCAGGCCCTCCTCGCGCATCTTGGCGACGACCTTGGCCTCGGTGGCAATGGACGCATGGTCGGTGCCGGGCACCCACAGCGCGGCATAGCCCTGCATCCGCTTGTAGCGGGTCAGGATGTCCTGCCAGGTCTCATCCATGGCGTGGCCCATGTGCAGCTGGCCGGTGACGTTCGGCGGCGGCATGACGATTGTAAACGGCTTTTTGCTGCGGTCGATCTGGGTATGGAAATACCCCTTGTCGCACCAGTTCTGATAGATGCGATCCTCGGTGCCCTGCGGGGCATACTGTTTGGCGAGTTCCTTCGGCATAGTGTAAACCTCCTCGTGAATGTGCGGGGCGTGATTTTTACATTTGGACAAAATAAAAAAGGCCGCCCCATGAGTTTATCATGGGACGGCCTGAAAAGCTCAAGTCGCGGTACCACCCAAGTTGCCCGATCGGGCCGCTTTGCGGCAGGCCGACAAGCCCGCCTGCCCTGATAACGGCGGCAACCCCGTGCGCGGCTGGCAGGGGAGAAGCCCCTCTCACCGCGCCTGCTTGAAAGTGACAGCACCCGCCGCACCGTACCGGGCTTGCATCCTCCCCGGCTTGCTGCAAAGGTACGACGCGGGCACACTCTTTCGCACTGCATTTGTACCTTATAATGTACCGCAATGCGGCGGATTTGTCAAGGGCGGGTGCGCAAATCTGTCGGGCCCCTGGGCTCCTGCAGAGAGAGGTGAGCTGTCTGTCTTACTCCCACTTCTCCCACACCTCGGGGCAGTAGCCTACGGTGGCCTGTCTGCCGTTGCGCACAATGGGCTGGCGGAAGAGCTGCTGGTTCTCGAACAGCTTGTCGGCCTGCTGGCTCTCGTCGAGCCATTTCAAAAGCGCCAGCGTGTCCTTGTCCTTTGCGTTCTCGTCGACGAGCTTTGCCCAGCCGCCCACGGCGCGGCAGACGTTGTCGAACTCGCCGCGGCTCATGCCCTTTTCCTTCATGTCGATCATCTGGAATCGGATGCCGCGCTCCTTGAACCACCGCTGCGCCTTTTTGGTGTCAAAGCTCTTGTTCGTGCCGAAAATCTGGATGTTCATGGCCATTCCCCCGCAAAATACATTCTTTGCATTAGAATACCACAAAAACCGCACCCTGACAACTTGCAAGGCCGGGCCTGCAGTATGAGGGAAACTGCGGGAGAACGCTTGCTCTTATGCGGGCTGCGTGCTATAATACAGGTTTATAGAGGAGTATCTATAAAGGAGTATTATGGAAAAAGAAAGAACCAGTCCGTGGCTGATCTTGTTCCGCGTGGTATTTACGGCGGCACTGATCGCCTGCATTATGTTTATCTTTCGCAACTCACTGGAAAACGGTGCCCAGTCGTCCGCACGCAGCCAGGCCGTCATGCAGCTGGTCAACGGCGCGCTGGCCAAGGTGCATCTCGGCCCATTGTCGGAGCATCTGATCCGTAAGCTCGCGCACTTTTCGGAGTTTGCGCTGGAGGGCTTTCTGCTGATGCTCTGCATCCGCGTGTACACAAAGCATTTTGTGCGCCACATGAGCTGGCCGCTGCTGGGCGGCATGACAACGGCGCTGATGGATGAGACCATCCAGCTGCACAGCCTCAACCGCACCTCGTCGGTGGTGGATGTCTGGATCGATATGTCCGGCGTCGTGGCGGGACTGCTGTTTGCACTCATCATCCTGCTGATCGTGCGCGGCGTTACCGCATTCATCCGCGTCAAGCAGGAGAACCGCGCTCTGCGCGCCGAGAGCGCGGAGCTGCGCCGCCGCGAGCATGAGCGGCTGGCCCGCCGCGCCGCCCACCGTGCCCACGAGGCACAGCTGAACCGCCCCGAACCCGACGAGGATAACTATGAGGAGGACGAAGAATGACGACCCAACAGGCAATTGAAGCCCTGCACGCCCTGCCGCGCATGGGGCAGGGCGCACCCGGTCTGGCCCGGATGCAGAACCTGTGCGACCATCTGGGAAACCCTGAAAAGGAGCTGCAGTGCATCCACATTGCGGGCACGAACGGCAAGGGCAGTCTTGCGGCCATGACGTCCTCCATCCTGACGGCAGCGGGCTACAAGACCGGTCTGACCATCAGCCCGTATGTGGTGGACTTCCGTGAGCGGTTTCAGATCGACGGCGAGATGATCCCGCCCCGCACGCTGGCAAACCTGACGGAGAAGGTGCTCGACGCGATTGACGCCATCGAGGCCGAGGGCGGCGAGAAGCCTGTGGAGTTTGAGGCCGTCACTGCGCTGGCGTTCCTCTGGTTTGCCCGCGAAAAGTGTGATCTGGTCGTGCTGGAGACCGGCCTTGGCGGGCGCTGCGACGCAACGAACGTCGTGCCCCACAAGCTCGTGGCAGCCATCACAAAGATCGGCTATGACCACATGGAAGTCCTGGGAGATACCCTTGATAAAATTGCCGCCGAGAAGGCCGGTATTATAAAAGAAGGAACCGTCGTCGTCAACTATCCCGACCAGCCTGCGGAGGCTATGGGGCCGATCCTGACCGCCGCTGCCGAGGCGCACACAAGCATCATCACGCCCGACAAGGACGATTTGACGCTGCTGCGCGGCAAGCGGCTGGAAAACCGCATCGATTACGGCGGCTATCGCGCCGCACTGGGCCTGCCCGGCACGCACCAGGCTAACCACGCCGCCATGGCTGTCGAGATCGCGCTGGCTCTCTGGCGCGAGTTCGGCTATGATATTTCGGACGATGCCATTCTGCAGGGCCTTGCCGATGCCCGGATGCCCGCCCGCATCGAGGTGCTGCGCCGCCATCCGCTGCTGCTGCTCGACGGCTGCCACAACCCGGACGGCGCTAAAATGCTGGCCGCGACCCTGACCCGCGCCGACTTTGAGGAAAACCTCGTCGGTGTGCTGGGCGTGCTGGCCGACAAGGACTATAAGGATATGCTGTCCGATCTGGCCCCCTGCTTTGCCAAGGTCTACACCGTCACGCCCAACTGTCCCCGCGCATTGAGCGCCGAGGAATTGCAGAAGGAGGCACGCTTCCACACCGACGCCGAGGCCGCCGACAGTGTGGCCGATGCCATCCGCAAGGCCGTGGACTACGCGGACGAGAACAACCTCGCGGGCGTTGTTGTCTGCGGTTCGCTCTACCTTGCCGCCGAGGCCCGCCCGCTGCTTCTCAAAGAAGCAGAAAAATAACCGGCCATCGCCATTTCAACAAAATACGCACCCGTAAGCCTGTATCATAACGATACGGGCTTTTTATTTTGTCTCAACACCCCCTCCCGGAAATTACCCGTTGATTTTTAACTCTCCCCGTAGGGGCCGGGTATGTCCGGCCCGCAACCTTCCCAACACTACCCTGTATACCCTTATAAATGAAAAAAGAGGACAACCCTATGGCCAAAGTAACCTTCGTGCCCGGCAGCGGCACACTGGCCGCCTATTTGAGCGGCGAGATCGACCACCACGCCGCCCAGACACTGCGGCGGGAGATCGATGCCCAGGTCGATGACCGCCTGCCCGAGCTGCTGACGCTCGACTTCTCGGGCGTCACCTTCATGGATTCCTCGGGCGTCGGCCTGATTTTGGGCCGCGGACGCCACGTAAGCGCACTGGGCGGGCGGCTGACCGTCCAGAACCCGCCGCGCGCCGTGCGGCGGATGCTCGACCTGGCCCACATAACCTACGCCTGAACGGAGGTGAACACCGATGAAGATGCTCAATCAGGTTAAAATTACGTTTGCGGGCCGCTCCGTCAACGAGGGCTTCGCCCGCGCGGCGCTGGCCGCGTTTCTTGTGCAGCTTGATCCCACCGTGCCCCAGCTCGCCGATATGAAAACCGCTGTCTCCGAGGCCGTGACCAACTGCATCGTCCACGCCTACCCGGACAAGATCGGCCCCATCACAATGACGGCGGCCATCTATGAGGGCGGCATTGTGCGTATTACCATCACGGACCGCGGCGTCGGCATCCCGGATATTGCGAAGGCGATGGAGCCAATGTTCACCACCGGCGACGCCGAGGAGCGCGCGGGTCTGGGCTTTGCCGTCATGCAGAGCTTCATGGACAAGGTCAAGGTCTCCTCCACGCCGGGCCGCGGCACCCGCGTGACCCTGACCAAGCGGCTGGATGCCCGCGCGTGATCCCCTACATATATAGAAGGAGGGGACAGTCATGCCCACGGATATGCACCAGCTGCCGCGCGAAGAATTTATTGAGAAAAACCTCGGCCTTGTCCACGCCTGCGCCGGGCGGTTCAAGGGGCGGGGCATCGAGTATGAGGAACTCTACGCTGCGGGCTGCCTGGGTCTTGTGAAGGCCTGCGACGGGTTCGATACCGGGCGCGGCGTCTGCTTTTCCACCTATGCCGTGCCGGTCATCCTGGGCGAGATCAAAAAGCTGTTCCGAGATGGCGGCACGGTCAAGGTCAGCCGTTCGTTAAAGGAGCTGAGCCTTAAAATCAATGCCGAGCGTGAGCGCTGCCTCAAACGCACCGGCCAGGAGCCCGGCGTGACCGAGCTGGCCGAGACGCTGGGCACGACCCCGGAGCAGATTGCGCTGGCCATCCGCGCGGCCCTGCCGACCCTGAGTCTGACGCCCGTGGACGACGAGGACGGCCTGCGGGAGTTTGACGTGCCGGTGGAGTCCCCGGAGGAAGCACTCTCGGACCGCATCGGTCTGGCCGAGGTGATGGACAGGCTGGACAGCGGTGACCGCCAGCTCATCCGTCTGCGCTTCTTCGCGGGCCGCACCCAGAGCGAGACCGCCCGCGTCCTCGGCACGACCCAGGTCCAGATCTCCCGTCGCGAGCGCCGCATCCTGAAATGGATGCGCGAACAGCTGTTAGAGGCCCAATGATACCCCCGACACGCACCCGCTCACCCTTCCACCCCCCCATAATTTGTGCCCGCCAACCGCCATCACCCCAATATGCACCTTGCCCAAACTTCACCCTCAAACTTTGTCGAAAAAATCAAAAAAACTTGCAAAAACCTGTTGACAAAGGTCATACTACTTGCTATAATAATCAAGCTGTCTCGCGAGCCCAGCCCGCGGCGACAGCCGCTGGAGCCTTTACCTACAGCTTGTACACCGTTTTTTGAAGAAAACTTCTTCAAAAAACTTTCAGAAAACCTCTTGACAAACGAGAGAATCTGATATATAATATACAAGCTGTCACGGAAACGCGATAGCGCAGCAGGACCTTGAAAATTGAACAAAACTGAAACTTGTGGAACCTTGATCGTGGGTTTGGAAACCCACGTTAATCAATTCCAAATTTACAAGTAATTCATACAGGACGCAAGCGATTGTGTCTGAGTGATTACAGCGATTTAACACTTTGTAAGTGATTAAATACCATTTATAAAGAGTTTGATCCTGGCTCAGGACGAACGCTGGCGGCGCGCCTAACACATGCAAGTCGAACGGAGTTAAGAGAAGCTTGCTTTTCTTGACTTAGTGGCGAACGGGTGAGTAACGCGTGAGTAACCTGCCCTGGAGTGGGGGACAACAGTTGGAAACGACTGCTAATACCGCATAAGCCCACGATCCGGCATCGGATTGAGGGAAAAGGATTTATTCGCTTCAGGATGGACTCGCGTCCAATTAGCTAGTTGGTGAGGTAACGGCCCACCAAGGCGACGATTGGTAGCCGGACTGAGAGGTTGAACGGCCACATTGGGACTGAGACACGGCCCAGACTCCTACGGGAGGCAGCAGTGGGGGATATTGCACAATGGGGGAAACCCTGATGCAGCGACGCCGCGTGGAGGAAGAAGGTTTTCGGATTGTAAACTCCTGTCGTTAGGGACGATAATGACGGTACCTAACAAGAAAGCACCGGCTAACTACGTGCCAGCAGCCGCGGTAAAACGTAGGGTGCAAGCGTTGTCCGGAATTACTGGGTGTAAAGGGAGCGCAGGCGGACCGGCAAGTTGGAAGTGAAAACTATGGGCTCAACCCATAAATTGCTTTCAAAACTGCTGGCCTTGAGTAGTGCAGAGGTAGGTGGAATTCCCGGTGTAGCGGTGGAATGCGTAGATATCGGGAGGAACACCAGTGGCGAAGGCGACCTACTGGGCACCAACTGACGCTGAGGCTCGAAAGCATGGGTAGCAAACAGGATTAGATACCCTGGTAGTCCATGCCGTAAACGATGATTACTAGGTGTTGGAGGATTGACCCCTTCAGTGCCGCAGTTAACACAATAAGTAATCCACCTGGGGAGTACGACCGCAAGGTTGAAACTCAAAGGAATTGACGGGGGCCCGCACAAGCAGTGGAGTATGTGGTTTAATTCGAAGCAACGCGAAGAACCTTACCAGGTCTTGACATCCGATGCATAGTGCAGAGATGCATGAAGTCCTTCGGGACATCGAGACAGGTGGTGCATGGTTGTCGTCAGCTCGTGTCGTGAGATGTTGGGTTAAGTCCCGCAACGAGCGCAACCCTTATTGCCAGTTACTACGTAAGAGGACTCTGGCGAGACTGCCGTTGACAAAACGGAGGGAGGTGGGGATGACGTCAAATCATCATGCCCTTTATGACCTGGGCTACACACGTACTACAATGGCGTTTAACAAAGAGAAGCAAGACCGCGAGGTGGAGCAAAACTCAAAAACAACGTCTCAGTTCAGATTGCAGGCTGCAACTCGCCTGCATGAAGTCGGAATTGCTAGTAATCGCGGATCAGCATGCCGCGGTGAATACGTTCCCGGGCCTTGTACACACCGCCCGTCACACCATGAGAGCCGGGGGGACCCGAAGTCGGTAGTCTAACCGTAAGGAGGACGCCGCCGAAGGTAAAACTGGTGATTGGGGTGAAGTCGTAACAAGGTAGCCGTATCGGAAGGTGCGGCTGGATCACCTCCTTTCTAGGGAGTCAGACAGTGTGATTTAGCTGGTCTAAATGACAGTGGACAGGAAAAGCAAGTTTCAGTATTGTTCAATTTTGAGGGCCCGGCTTTTGGCCTCAAAAGGCCAAAAGTCGGCGGAGCGATGAGCGAGCCGATAGCCTTGTTTAGAGGGAGCCGAACAGGCGACCATGAATAAAGGCTACAGATAACCTCAAAAGCATAAGGGACAGCGAAACCCGAAACGTGAAAACGCGGGGGTATAGCTCAGTTGGGAGAGCACCTGCTTTGCAAGCAGGGGGTCAAGGGTTCGAATCCCTTTATCTCCACCATTTGGGCTGATAGCTCAGCTGGTTAGAGCACTCGGCTGATAACCGAGAGGTCGATGGTTCGAGTCCATTTCAGCCCACCACAGGTTGCCTGTGAGGGCAACCCACAAATCCCTTATGGAGCTACGCAAGTAGCTGATGTACCTTGAAAACTGAATATAGAACTGCGAAATGAGATTTTATTAGCTATGTAAAATTCCTGATTTTAATAAAAATCTATAATTTCACCAAGCGGAACTGAAGAACGAAAGTTCGACAGTAAATGGTAAAATCTCGTTGGCAAATGGAGAATCTGAAATAAGATATGTTTTGCGAGAGCAAGACAACGGTCAAGCTACAAAGGGCGCAAGGAGAATGCCTTGGCACTGGGAGCCGATGAAAGACGTGGTAAGCTGCGATAAGCTTCGGGGAGGAGCAAACATCCTTTGATCCGGAGATTTCTGAATGAGGAAACTCACCAGAGTTCATACTCTGGTATCCTGTACTGAATCCATAGGTACAGGAGGGGAACCGCCTGAACTGAAACATCTAAGTAGGGCGAGGAAGAGACATCAAACGAGATTCCGTTAGTAGTGGCGAGCGAACGCGGAAGAGGGCAAACCGGAAGGAGAAATCCTTCCGGGGTATGGACCGCTTTTAGGACTTAAGCTGTTAATCGAATGGCATGGGAAGGCCAACCAAAGAGTGTGAGAGTCACGTAGATGAAAACGGCGAGAGCTGCGCGAGTTCCAGAGTACGGCCAGACACGTGAAACCTGGTCGGAAGATGGGGGGACCACCCTCCAACCCTAAATACTACCCAGTGACCGATAGCGTATAGTACTGTGAAGGAAAGGTGAAAAGGACCCCGGGAGGGGAGTGAAATAGAACCTGAAACCTTGTGCCTACAAGCACATAGAGCACATCAACGTGTGATATGGTACTTTTTGTAGAACGGTCCGGCGAGCGATTGTATGTTGCGAGCTTAAGGTCTTAAGGACTGGAGGCGTAGCGAGAGCGAGTCTGAACAGGGCGTTCAGTAACATGCAATGGGCCCGAAACCGGGTGACCTACCCATGATCAGGCTGAAGTGAAAGTAAAATTTCATGGAGGGCCGAACCGACCTCCGTTGAAAAGGCGGCGGATGAATTGTGGGTAGCGGAGAAATTCCAATCGAACTCGGAGATAGCTGGTTCTCCCCGAAATAGCTTTAGGGCTAGCCTCATATTAGATACCCGGAGGTAAAGCACTGAATGGCCTAGCGCCCGAGAGGGTAGCGAAGCCTATCAAACTAAGAATGCCGGAGTATTGATGTATGGGAGTCAGACAGTGTGAGATAAATCTCATTGTCAAAAGGGAAACAGCCCAGATCTACAGCTAAGGTCCCAAATTGTATCTAAGTGGAAAACGATGTGGAAATACGCAGACAACCAGGATGTTGGCTCAGAAGCAGCCACTCATTTAAAGAGTGCGTAATAGCTCACTGGTCGAGCGTCTCTGCGCGGAAAATTTAACGGGGCTAAGATACAAACCGAAGCTTAGGCTGCACGTAAGTGCGGGGTAGGGGAGCGTTGTGTAAGCGGAGAAACAGTAGCGTAAGCGGCTGTGGAGTTTACAGAAGTGAGAATGCCGGAATGAGTAGCGCGAATGTGGTGAGAATCCACATGGCCGGAAACCTCAGGTTTTTGGAGGAAGGTTCGTCCGCTCCAAGTTAGGCGGGAGCTAAGGTCAGGCCGAAAGGCGTAGCCGATGCACAGACGGTAGAGATTCCGTCCCCACCGAAAGATTTAAGCACAGGGACACTTTTTGAAGGTCGGAGCCAGGTGTTGGTTCTGGTAGTGATCGAGGGAAATATAGTACCGAAGTCCGGCTGGATGAGAGGCGAGAAAAAGCTGTGTGTATATCTAAGGTGCCCGTACCGCAAACCGACACAGGTAGGTAGGAAGAAGATTCTAAGGCCAACGGGAGAAGGGTTGTTAAGGAACTCGGCAAGTTGACCCCGTAACTTCGGAATAAGGGGTGCTCACGAGAGTGAGCCGCAGAGAATAGGCCCAGGCAACTGTTTACCAAAAACACAGGTTTGTGCTAAATCGAAAGATGACGTATACGAGCTGACGCCTGCCCGGTGCTGGAAGGTTAAAAGGAGATGTGCAAGCATTGAATTGAAGCCCCAGTGAACGGCGGCCGTAACTATAACGGTCCTAAGGTAGCGAAATTCCTTGTCAGGTAAGTTCTGACCCGCATGAAAGGCGTAATGATCTGGGCACTGTCTCAACAGCCCGCCCGGCGAAATTGTAGTACCGGTGAAGATGCCGGTTACCCGCGACAAGACGGAAAGACCCCATGGAGCTTTACTGTAGCCTGATATTGGGTTTCGGTGTTGCATGCACAGGATAGATGGGACGCTGGGAAAGAAGCGCTTTGGCGTTTCTGGAGCGGACGTTGGGATACCATCCTTGCGACATTGGAATTCTAACCTGCGCCTCTGAATCGAGGCGGGGGACATTGTCAGGTGGGCAGTTTGACTGGGGCGGTCGCCTCCTAAAAAGTAGCGGAGGCGTTCAAAGGTTCGTTCGATCTGGACGGAAACCAGATGATTGAGTGCAAACGCATAAACGAGCCTGACTGCGAGACTGACGGGTCGAGCAGAGACGAAAGTCGGAGTTAGTGATCCGGTGGTATGTGAGTGGAAATGCCATCGCTCAACGGATAAAAGTTACCCTGGGGATAACAGGCTGATCTCCCCAAGAGTCCACATCGACGGGGAGGTTTGGCACCTCGATGTCGGCTCATCGCATCCTGGGGCTGAATTCGGTCCCAAGGGTTTGGCTGTTCGCCAATTAAAGCGGTACGCGAGCTGGGTTCAGAACGTCGTGAGACAGTTCGGTCCCTATCTGTCGTGGGCGCAGGATATTTGAAAGGCGCTGTCCCTAGTACGAGAGGACCGGGATGGACGAACCTCTGGTGCACCAGTTGTCACGCCAGTGGCACAGCTGGGCAGCTATGTTCGGATCGGATAAACGCTGAAAGCATCTAAGCGTGAAGCCGGCCTTAAGATAAGATATCCCACTGAGTCAATCAGGTAAGACCCCTTGAAGACTACAAGGTTGATAGGCACACAGTGTAAGCGGAGTGATCCGTTCAGCTAGCGTGTACTAATAGGTCGAGGGCTTGACCCCATCTTGATCAGATACTCTATTTGCTAAGAAAGCAGTTCGATATTCAGTTTTGAGGGTACATCCTCAACAAAAGAGAAGCATGACAAGCGCCATGTGAATGGCCGGTGTCGATGACGGTGAGGTTCCACCTGTTCCCATTCCGAACACAGAAGTTAAGCTCACTTGTGCCGAAGATAGTTGGCTGGAAACGGCCTGTGAAAATAGGTAGATGCCGGCTTCTCTTTTATAAGCACCATTAGCTCAGTTGGTAGCGTAATTAACTCACACTAAAGCTGTGAATGATGAACTTCGACTGAACTATTCAAATTGAGATTTCACGATGTATCGCGTAAATCTCATATATGCACCATTAGCTCAGTTGGTAGAGCAACTGACTCTTAATCAGTGGGTCCTGGGTTCGAGTCCCCGATGGTGCACCAAAAATAGCCTTACGGAAACGTAAGGCTATTTTCATAATGATTGCCGCTTTGTGGAGTGCTTTCATTTGCCGCTGACTTCTGTCTAAGTCAGCGGCTCTTTTTATTTTTTAAGAGAAATTCAAGAACTTTTAGTGTAAGAGAAACGGTGGCATATATGCAGCTGCCAATAAAAGTAAGCAGCAAAATTATTTCCTGAAAACTCAAGCGTTCACCTCCCTCATAATTTGGAGGCGACAATCAAGAGTAAATTATATTAGAAGGGGAGGGAACTGTCAAAATAAGCTCTCCAAATCCTTAATGGCGGTTTGTTGGTACAATACCAATGAACCGCTTTTTTCATGCAAAAATTCCGGAAGCCCCAAAAGGCAACCGTTTATTATAGATTGTAGAATACAAAAAATGGAGGTATTTCCCATGAGCATCATTATCGGCATCGACCACGGCTACTACGCCATCAAAACAGCCCACTGTTCGTTCCCGGCTGGGCTGACAAGCTACGGAGAACACGAACCCTACACCCGCCAAGGACTCTTAGAGTTTGGCGGGTGCTTTTTTGTTTGTGGCACAGGGCGGCAGCCTATCCAGCGGGATAAGACTGCGAACGACAACTACTACCTGCTGACGCTGGCAGCGATTGCAAAAGAAATTCGGCAGCGCGGCTTGCCGCCCGAATGCTCGGTGCGCATTGCGGCGGGCCTGCCACTGACGAGTTTCGGACGCGACAAACCCAAGTTCAAAGATTATCTGCTGCAGAGCAATCAGCCTGTGAACTACAAGTTCGAGGGCGTGGAGTACAGCATTACGATTGAGGAAGTTGCCATCTTCCCCCAAGGCTACGCCGCCCTTATGACCGAAGTGGGGCTTTTGCAGGACGAACCGTCCATGCTCCTTATGGATCTCGGAGGCTGGACAGTGGACCTCATGCGCATCGACAACGCCCTCCCTGCGGCTGACACTGCGCACAGTCTGGAACTCGGCATGATTCGCTGCGTGGATGACATTCGGGAACAGGTGCGGCGCGAAACCGGGCTGTCCCTGACAGATGCCCAAATCGAAAATATGCTGGCAGGTCAGCCCTGCACGGTCAGCGATACGGTGCGCGACATTGTGAACCGGCAGGGGCGCAAGTACACAGAGCATCTGCTCTCTGCCACGATGGAAGCGGGATTCGATTTGCACGCCATCCCCGCCGTGTTGCTGGGCGGCGGCGCATCGGTGGTGAGCCGCCACCTCAGCCCCAAAGACGGCCTTTGTAAGACGATTTTCCTGCTGGACGACAAGTTGAACGCGGTCGGATTCGAGCGTGCGTTGGCCGCCGTGTCGCGCCGCAAAAGCGAGGCATGAAACGCCCGCAGTACGTTTTCCGCCCGAACCTCAACGACCCACAGCACCGCCGCGCGTGGGCGTTGCTGCAGCAGGTGCCGCCTGCCAAACGCAAAGAGTTTCTGGTGCAGAGTATCCTTGCGGCAGAACAGACGGATAGGCTGGAGAAAAGCATCCGCAAGGTGGTGCGGGAGGAGTTGCAGGCAGTCAACATAACCGGCGCTGTTCCAAGCCCACTGTCAGAGAATGCTATACCAGACTCTGCGCTCGATTTCCTGAATTCATTGTAGGGGGTGATTCCAATGTTTGAATAATAAGCAGAAAAGCAAAAAAACAAAAGGCAAAAGACTAACTATTAAAAGTCAAGCCCCAAAACAAAATTTTCGAGAGAAATTTTAAGGTGGTGAAAATTGGTATAGCAAACAAGAGCATCCGTTGTCGGATACTCGCTCCGTATAAAATCGCACGCTTAATAATCAGCTAAGAAGGCTTTCCCAGAACGCTGCATAGCAAAAATAAGCCTTACCAGCTTTTTAGCAGCATGAGAGATGGCAACATTGTAATGCTTTCCCTCAGAACGCTTCTTTTCAAGATAGGCCGAGAATGTAGGACACCAAAGGCAAACATATTTGGCGGCATTGAAAAGAGCATATCGCAAATATCTGGAGCCACGCTTTTCCATGTGAGCATAACAGTTTTGCAGTTGCCCTGACTGATATGTAGATGGAGAGAGTCCAGCATAAGCCAGCAGCTTGTCTGCGCTTGCAAAGTTGGAAAAATGTCCAACTTCAGCAAGAATCATTGCACCCATATGTCGGCCAATACCGGGGATTGTAAAGATGGGAGAATCCATCTGAGATGTAATCTTGTCAATTGCGGATTCTACCTCAGAAATTTCTTTGTCCAGTTCGCGGATGAGAGCAATCGTGTGTTTCAACTCCATAGACTTAGCAGGCATTTTCGAGCCAATGGAGACCCCTGCGGCTACTTGGATTTTCGCGGTTTTAGACTTGGTATAACGACCTTTAGAGGCGGTGCAAAGAGTCTCAGCGAGTTCTTCAGTATTAGCGTTTGCGATATAGCTTGCACCTGGATAGTTGCTCAGCAGTGCGTATACAACAGCGATGTGCAGGCTTGAGACCAGCTTTTCGAGCTCCGGAAACAGAATATTCACTAACCGCGCAACGGAGCTTTTCAGCTTGGCGCGCTCTTTTTACCTTATCAAATCTGTATCTGGTTAGTGACTTTAGCTCTTCATTGTGGTATGCTGTATTTGAGTAGGACTTGAGGTCCACATCAGACATGAGCATCATTGCAATGGTACGCGCGTCTATCCGATCTGTTTTGGTTCTTCGCAGGCTGAGACTTTTCCGGTAGAGGTTCGTGTGCAGAGGGTTAATGACATAGGTTGTCAGGCCGCTGTCTAAAAAAAACCCCAGCAGATTGTAGCTGTAATGTCCTGTGGCTTCAAGCCCTACTTTTATTTTGCTTTCACCTTGGGAACAGCTTTGGATTCTTGAAAGAAGCGTCTCAAAACCGATACGGTTATTGGCAATGGTAAATACATCTGCCAAGACCGTTCCTTCCGAGTTGAGGATAAAGCAATCGTGCTTGTCCTTTGCAACATCGATACCAACAAAAATCATTTCTTTTTACCTCCGGCGTTTTATTTTACAGTGCTGCTTAGAGCCACACCTCTTTGCTATGTAACCTCGTTCTATATAAACCGTCTGGCGGTATCTAACTGATTAACACTAAAAACAAAGAGCCGTGGTTGGAGCCTTTCGCAAACCGTCTTGCGGTAGGAGGTTTAAACCAATCCACAGCACCTTGTCTATTGTAGCATTTTGTCCTTGGAGAGGGAATTTAATAACTACTACTTTATAATACGAGAGAGGTTTATACATTATGAACGGTAAAAAATCTTGTTTGGTGCAGCCTGTGACGGGCTGCTTTTGTTTTTGATGAGGGGCGCCTATTAAGCACATTCGCAGATGCGGCAAACATCCCAATTGGGAGTTGTGCCCTTGATCAAGTTCGTGGATATGTTCTCCGGCATCGGCGGTTTCCGCGAAGGACTGACTCGTGCCGGAGGATTTGAATGCGTAGGGCACTGCGAAATCGACAAATACGCCAACCGCAGTTACAACGCCCTGTTTGACACGAAGGGAGAGTGGTTCATTGAAGATGCCCGAAAAGCCGACCCCAGCGCCATGCCCGATTTCCAGTTACTCTGCGGCGGATTTCCTTGCCAGACTTTCAGCATTGCAGGAACCCGAAAAGGATTCGGAGATCCGCGCGGCACTCTCTTCTTTGAACTGGCCCGATTGGCTGAAGCCCGGAAGCCTCCGTATCTGCTGTTTGAAAATGTACCCGGCCTGTTATCTCATGACGGCGGGCGGACATTTGCGACGATCATCAACACGCTGGACCGACTGGGGTATGGCGTGGAATGGCAATGTCTTAACAGCAAAGATTTCGGCGTTCCCCAGTCAAGAAACCGCGTGTACATTGTCGGATATCTTGATGAGCGATGTAGAGGAAAAGTATTTCCTTTCACCGAAACAACAGGGGGTTCTCTTATACAAACCCACGGCGGGCATCAAGGAGAACGAGTCTACTCCCCCGAAGGACTGAGCTGCACGCTAGCGTCCACTCCGGGCGGGTTCGGCGGCAAAACCGGGCTGTATGAGGTGGGTGTGCCGATCAAGTGCGCCACAAAAACCGGTTACCAGTTGGCACAGGTCGGTGACAGCATCGACCTGAGCTACGCCACAGTCAACAGTCGGCGCGGACGGGTTGGTAAAGAGATTGCGCATACACTTACAACGGGCTGCCAACAAGGCACTGTTGAAGTTCGCCCGGTCAAAAATCCCATCAAGTCCGACCTCGCCCGCAACACCGAACGCACCGGTAAGCCTGGCGCACCCATGCATACACTTACCACAAAAGACCGTCACGGCGTTCTGTGCGAGGGGCGCATCCGCCGCCTGACGCCGCGCGAATGTCTGCGGCTGCAGGGTTGGGCAGATGACCGCATCGACACGGTGCTTGCCATCCAAAGCGATAACCAAGCCTACAAACAGGCTGGCAACGGCGTGACGGTCCATGTGGTGGAAGCCATCGGACGGCGCATTGCAGCCATGGATGCAGAACTGCGGGGTGAGGAGCTTGCCCCTTGATTTCAAAGACCAGTATTTTGGCTGTGAAATCGAACTGACCGGGATAAACCGCGCCACGGCAGCCCAAACGCTGGCCGACTTATTTGGCACCCGCGCCGAGCATTCCGGCGGTGGCTATGATGCCTACCGCGTCAAAGATTTGGACGGTAAAGAGTGGAAAATCGTTCGGGACGGCAGCATCCATCCCGAATGCCGTAGGCGGTCTGTTCTTATTGGGGAGACCTACAAGGTCGAATTGAACTCTCCGAAACTCGAATACGGCGAGATGGAAAAGCTGCAGGAGGTTGTCCGCGCCCTGCGCCGCGCAGGCGGCATTGTAAACGACAGCTGCGGAATGCACGTCCATGTGGATGCCAGTAAGCATACTCCGCAGAGCCTCAAAAATGTGCTGTCCATCATGTATTCCAAAGAGGATATTTTGTTTGCAGCTTTGAAAGTTAACCCTGCCCGCATCGATAGTTACTGTCAGGCGGTGGATGAGCCGATTCTGGAAGAAATCCGCAAGCTGCCCAGCGGTGCGAGTATGGATCAACTGAAGGACCGCTGGTATCGCGGGCGGGACGGCAGCGACTATCACTACCACCAAAGTCGGTATCACGCCTTTTATGGCAAGAAAGCGATTATGTATCCCACGTTCCAAACTTTAATTGTACAGCGACAAAAATTATAAAAACAGTCTGTTTTTCTCTACATAATAACTATATAATTTGAGTATTCCAGATATGATGGAGGTTGTTATTTGTGGATGATGGAAATCGACTGACCGTGTATGAACTTGTGGAAAGAGTTATCCCCTGCATCATTGCAAAGCACTATAGCGAAAACTATATTCAAGGCTTTCGTTCGACGTTTAGGAACCTGTTAGCGTACTGCAATAAAAATGAAAAGAAATATTTTACAGCGGAATTGGCTCAGCAGTTCATGCTGGATTGCTACGGTGTGCAGCCGGGAACAGTAGAACGGCGATGCTCACGAGTTCACCGTGCAATGGATTTGTTGTCAGACTACCAACATTTCAACGCGGTTATGCTTCGGCGGAGGTTGAATCGAGAGTTCCCTGCAGGACTGCAAGAAGGTGCGGTCAACTACTTGCAAAAGCTATCTCTCCACGGACGCAGGGGAGAATACGCTGCGCAGCCACAGAAATGTTCTTCTTCGCTTTACAGATTATTTGTTCAGCGTTGGAGTCACGGATTACAAATTACTTTCAGCAGATATTGTAAATCGATACGTCAAAGTTGTTTCGTGCAATTACAGCAATTCGGTTGTAAGGCTCCATTACAGTATCCTTTTACGCTTTTTTCAGTACCTTGCGCATAGTGGCTACAAGGAAACAGATTTGTCTTTGAAAATGATGCCAATTGTAAAAGTATCCGCTTCCGCGCGAATTCCTACAACATTAGATCTTAGCCAAATCGAAAGTATCCTTGCATCTGTTGACCGTGAAAGTCCACAAGGGAAAACGCGATTATGCAGTTTTAATGATTGCAGTAAAACTCGGCATTAGAACCAGCGATATACGTAATCTTCGTCCTGCCAATTTTAATTGGGAACAGCATTTGGTGTCTTTCACCCAAGTCAAAACAGGAGAGCCGATAACTTTACCACTTCCCACAGATGTTGGATGGGCTGTAATAGACTATCTGAAAAATGGAAGGCCTGTAAGCGATGCCCCGGAAATTTTTCTCCGCGCAGTCGCTCCATACGTCTCTCTGCAAAATTTTGACAACATTCTTATTAAGCATATGCGAAAAGCGGGCATTCCTTTGGATTCAATAAAGCACCACGGGCTTCACTCGCTTCGACACAGCCTCGCAACACATATGTTAGATGAAGGAATCCCCATTACCTCGATTCAGGGTGTATTAGGACACATAAATGCCGATTCTACTCAAAAATATATTGGTGTAAATGTACGTCAGCTTCGCAGCTGCGCATTGGAGGTGACTGATTAGTGTTTGAGGAAAAACTTCTTGAACCCCATTTTACCAGTGTGCTTGCACCATATATGCTGGATGTTGTGGAGCAAAAACGTGCCCTTGGCAATAAATACAACGCCGGTGTTGAGGCACTCAGTGCATTCGATGACTTTTGCAATGAGCAACAATTGCGTATACCTGCCATTTCGAAAGAACTGCTGCAAAAGTGGGAGAAAAAGAGACCTCACGAAAACGAAACCACGCAATGTTTTCGGATTTCGTATGTGCGAATTCTTTGTAAGTATTTGCACAGCAATGGCTATGATGCTCCATGTGCATTCCACCCTGCGCCTCATGTAAATAAATGTTTCGTTCCCTACATTTTTACGAAAGACGAAATCGAGAGATTGTTTTCTGCGGTAGATTGTACCAAAGAATCTTCAGAATCTCCACTACGACATTTAGTTATGCCGGTTCTGTTTCGCCTGCTTTATACATGTGGGCTGCGCGTGTCAGAGGCTCTGCACCTTAAGGTTGCAGATGTTGATTTGGATGCTGGAGTTTTAGCCATATACGGTGCAAAAGGAGACAAAGAACGGCTGGTAGGAATTTCGGACTCAATGCTTACATACATGAAATCCTACCGCAGTAATCCATTAGTGGCAAATGCAAAAAGTATTTACTTTTTTCCCTGCTCCTGATGGCGGATTCTATGATACAAGTACAATTTACGATATTTTTCGAAAATGCTTATTTGATGCCGGGATTCCACACCGAGGTAGAGGAAAAGGGCCTCGTCTCCATGATCTCAGGCATTCCTTTGCGGTCCACATTCTAAACAAATGGAGTTCCGAAGGAAAAGACATATATACCTGTTTGCCGATTCTCCGCACTGCTCTTGGGCATGACCGAATTACAACAACCGAAAAATACTTGAGGCTTGTCCCGGAAGCCTATATGGAAGTCACCGAACCATTCAATGACCGATTCCATACCATTACAGAGGTACTTTTGCAATGAGGAATAGATGCAGCTACGCCGGTTTAGTCTCCGCATACTTTAGCGTGTATCTGGCAGGAACTAAAAATGTCAGTACAAATACAATTTACTCTTACCGGGACACCTTTGTTATTTTTCATGGCTACCTTGAAAAGTATTGTGGCTTTAAATTAGAGAAAATGCTTTTTAACGACCTTTCCCGCGAACTGATTCTTGAATTTCTACAATATCTTGAAACTGAACGCAAATACAGTATATCTTCTCGAAACCAACGACTTGCTGCGCTGAAGTCATTTGCAAAATATGTACAAATTGAATGCCCGGATGAAATGATTCTGTGTCAGCGCATTCTTTCAATTGACAGCAAAAAAGCAGCAAAGCCGACGGTTCAATATTTGAGTAACCAGCAAACCGATATTCTAATGGAACAGCCTGATATTTCCACGCCAAAAGGTCGCAGAGACTTGGCGATGCTTCTTCTCCTTTACGATTCAGCTGCACGAGTGCAGGAACTTTGCGATTTAAGAATCTGCGATATCCGAATAGATTCACTACCGGTTGTACATTTATTAGGGAAGGGGCGAAAAAGTCGAGATGTTCCGCTTACCAAACCGTGTGCACAGGTATTGCGCCAATACATTTGTGAGAACCATCTTGATATACCAGAACGCCGCAATGACCAGCTGTTTACAAATCCGCAAGGGAAAAAGTTGACTCGCAGCGGTGTTTCCTACGTGCTAGCAAAATATATCCACAAAGCAAATACTGCAGTGGGTTCATTTTTTCCGCAGATTACACCGCATTGTCTCCGGCATTCTAAAGCAATGCATCTTGTTGAGGCAGGCAAAAATCTCATTTATATTCGTGACTTTTTAGGGCACGAATCTATTGAGACAACACAGGTTTACGCAAAAGCCAATCCCGAAGCCCGGCGCAAGGCATTAGAAACAATGGACACGAGGATGAATACGCCTGCCATGCCGGATTGGAACGACGACCCTGACTTAAAGGCGTTTTTAAAGACCTTGTAGAAAATTATGCTGAGATTTCTGGTGAACAGTCTCGAAGTAACGTCTGTTCTAAAAGATTCTCAGCATAACTTTTTTCTGCGCATAACAAGCCCTGTACCGTGACGAATGGTAGTGATAATCACTCCCATCCCGCCCTTGATACCAGCGATCTTTCAGTTGATCCATACTCGCGCCGCTGGGCAGCTTGCGGATTTCCTCCAGAATAGGCTCATCCACCGCCTGACAGTAACTATCAATGCGGGCAGGGTTAACTTTCAAAGCTGCAAACAAAATATCCTCTTTTGAGTACATAATGGACAGCACATTTTTGAGGCTCTGCGGCGTGTGCTTGCTTGCATCCACATGGACGTGCATTCCGCAGCTGTCGTTTACGATGCCGCCTGCGCGGCGTAAGGAACGGACAACCTCCTGCAGCTTTTCCATCTCGCCGTATTCAAGCTTGGGGGAGTTCAGTTCAACCTTGTAGGTTTCCCCGATAAGAACAGACCGCCTACGGCATTCGGGATGGATGCTGCCGTCCCGGACGATTTTCCACTCTTTACCGTCCAAATCTTTGACGCGGTAGGCATCGTAGCCACCACCGGAATGCTCGGCACGGGTGCCAAATAAGTCTGCCAGCGTTTGGGCTGCCGTGGCACGGTTTATCCCGGTCAGTTCGATTTCACAGCCAAAATACTGGTCACGGAAATCAAGGGGCAAGCGCCTCACCCCGCAGTTCCGCGTCCATCTTGGCAATGCGCCGCCCGATGGCTTCCACCACATTGACCGTCACGCCGTTGCCTGCCTGCTTGTAGGCTTGATTATCGCTTTGAATGGCAAGCACCGTGTCGATGCGGTCATCTGCCCAGCCCTGCAGGCGCAGACATTCGCGCGGCGTCAGGCGGCGGATGCGCCCCTCGTACAGAACACCGTGACGGTCTTTTGTGGTAAGTGTATGCATGGGTGCGCCAGGCTTACCGGTGCGTTCGGTGTTGCGGGCGAGGTCTGACTTGATGGGATTTTTGACCGGGCGAACTTCAACAGTGCCTTGTTGGCAGCCCGTTGTAAGTGTATGCGCAATCTCTTTACCAACCCGTCCGCGCCGACTGTTGACTGTGGCGTAGCTCAGGTCGATGCTGTCACCGACCTGTGCCATCTGGTAGCCGGTTTTTGTGGCGCACTGGATCGGCACTCCCACCTCATACAGCCCGGTTTTGCCACCGAAGCCACCCGGATTGGCAGCCAGCGTACAGCTTAATCCTTCGGGGGAGTAGACGCGCTCCCCTTGGTGGCCACCGTGGGTTTGAATAAGAGAACTTCCTGCTGTTTCGGTGAAAGGAAATACTTTTCCTCTACATCGCTCATCAAGATATCCGATAATGTACACGCGGTTTCTTGACTGGGGGACGCCGAAATCTTTGCTGTTAAGACATTGCCATTCCACACCATACCCCAGTCGGTCCAGCGTGTTGAGGATTGTCGCAAATGTCCTGCAGTGGTCATGATTGATGAGACCCACCACGTTCTCAAAAAGCAAATACGGAGGCTTCCTGGCTTCAGCCAATCGGGCCAGTTCAAAGAAGAGGGTTCCTCTCGGATCTCCGAATCCTTTCCGGGATCCTGCAATGCTGAAAGTCTGGCAAGGGAATCCGCCGCAGAGCAGCTGGAAGTCCGGCATGGTGCTGGGGTCGGCTTTTCGGGCATCTTCAATGAACCACTCTCCCTTCGTGTCAAACAGGGCGTTATAACTGCGGTTGGCGTATTTGTCGATTTCGCAGTGCCCTACGCATTCAAATCCTCCGGCACGGGTCAGTCCCTCGCGGAAACCGCCGATGCCGGAGAACATATCCACGAACTTGATCAAGGGCACAACTCCCGATGGGGATGTTTGCCACATTTGCGAAGGTACTTAATAGGCGCCCCTCATCAAAAGCAAAAGCAGCCCGTCACAGGCTGCACCAAACAAAATTTTTTTACCGTTCATAATGTATAAACCTCCTCGTATTATAAAGTAGTAGTTATTAAATTCCCTCTCCAAGGACAAAATGCTACAATAGACAAGGTGCTGTGGATTGGTTTAAACCTCCTACCGCAAGACGGTTTGCGAAAGGCTCCAACCACGGCTCTTTGTTTTTAGTGTTAATCAGTTAGATACCGCCAGACGGTTTATATAGAACGAGGTTACATAGCAAAGAGGTGTGGCTCTAAGCAGCACTGTAAAATAAAACGCCGGAGGTAAAAAGAAATGATATTTGTTGGTATCGATGTTGCAAAGGACAAGCACGATTGCTTTATCCTCAACTCGGAAGGAACGGTCTTGGCAGATGTATTTACCATTGCCAATAACCGTATCGGTTTTGAGACGCTTCTTTCAAGAATCCAAAGCTGTTCCCAAGGTGAAAGCAAAATAAAAGTAGGGCTTGAAGCCACAGGACATTACAGCTACAATCTGCTGGGGTTTCTTTTAGACAGCGGCCTGACAACCTATGTCATTAACCCTCTGCACACGAACCTCTACCGGAAAAGTCTCAGCCTGCGAAGAACCAAAACAGATCGGATAGACGCGCGTACCATTGCAATGATGCTCATGTCTGATGTGGACCTCAAGTCCTACTCAAATACAGCATACCACAATGAAGAGCTAAAGTCACTAACCAGATACAGATTTGATAAGGTAAAAGAGCGCGCCAAGCTGAAAAGCTCCGTTGCGCGGTTAGTGAATATTCTGTTTCCGGAGCTCGAAAAGCTGGTTTCAAGCCTGCACATCGCTGTTGTATACGCACTGCTGAGCAACTATCCAGGTGCAAGCTATATCGCAAACGCTAATACTGAAGAACTCGCTGAGACTCTTTGCACCGCCTCTAAAGGTCGTTATACCAAGTCTAAAACCGCGAAAATCCAAGTAGCCGCAGGGGTCTCCATTGGCTCGAAAATGCCTGCTAAGTCTATGGAGTTGAAACACACGATTGCTCTCATCCGCGAACTGGACAAAGAAATTTCTGAGGTAGAATCCGCAATTGACAAGATTACATCTCAGATGGATTCTCCCATCTTTACAATCCCCGGTATTGGCCGACATATGGGTGCAATGATTCTTGCTGAAGTTGGACATTTTTCCAACTTTGCAAGCGCAGACAAGCTGCTGGCTTATGCTGGACTCTCTCCATCTACATATCAGTCAGGGCAACTGCAAAACTGTTATGCTCACATGGAAAAGCGTGGCTCCAGATATTTGCGATATGCTCTTTTCAATGCCGCCAAATATGTTTGCCTTTGGTGTCCTACATTCTCGGCCTATCTTGAAAAGAAGCGTTCTGAGGGAAAGCATTACAATGTTGCCATCTCTCATGCTGCTAAAAAGCTGGTAAGGCTTATTTTTGCTATGCAGCGTTCTGGGAAAGCCTTCTTAGCTGATTATTAAGCGTGCGATTTTATACGGAGCGAGTATCCGACAACGGATGCTCTTGTTTGCTATACCAATTTTCACCACCTTAAAATTTCTCTCGAAAATTTTGTTTTGGGGCTTGACTTTTAATAGTTAGTCTTTTTCCTTCTGCTTTTCTACCTATTATTAAAACATTGGAATCACCCCCTACAGTGAATTCAGGAAATCGAGCGCAGAGTCTGGTATAGCATTCTCTGACAGTGGGCTTGGAACAGCGCCGGTTATGTTGACTGCCTGCAACTCCTCCCGCACCACCTTGCGGATGCTTTTCTCCAGCCTATCTGTCTGCTCCGTTGCAAGAATGGCTTGCACCAGAAACTCCTTGCGTTTGGCTGAAGGCACTTGCTGCAGCAACGCCCATGCGCGGCGGTGCTGCGGGTCGCTAAGGTTCGGACGAAAAACGTACTGTGGGCGTTTCATGCCTCGCTTTTACGGCGCGACACGGCGGCCAACGCGCGCTCGAACCCGCCAGCGTTCACCTTATCGTCCAGCAGAAAAATCGTCTTGCAAAGGCCGTCCTTGGGGCTGAGGTGGCGGCTCACCACCGAGGCACCGCCGCCCAATAGCACGGCGGGGATAGCGCGCAAATCAAAGCCGGCCTCCATAACCGCTGACAGCAGATGTTCTGTGTACTTGCGACCCTGCCGGTTCACAATGTCGCGCACCGTATCTCTGACCGTGCAGGGCTGACCTGCCAGCATATTTTCGATCTGGGCATCCGTGAGTGACAATCCGGTTTCCCGTCGCACCTGCTCCCGAATATCATCCACGCAGCGAATCATGCCGAGTTCCAAGCTGTGCGCGGTATCAGCCGCAGGGATTGCGTTGTCGATGCGCATAAGGTCCACCGTCCAGCCGCCCAAATCCATAAGGAGCATGGACGGTTCGTCCTGCAAAAGCCCGGTTTCGGTCATGAGGGCGGCGTAGCCCTGCGGAAAAATGGCAACTTCTTCGGTGGTGATGCTGTACTCCACGCCCTCGAATTTGAAATTCACGGGCTGGTTGCTCCGCAGCAGATAATCTCTGAACCTGGGTTTGTCGCGCCCGAAACTGGTCAGTGGCAGACCCGCCGCAATGCGCACCGAGCATTCGGGCGGCAAGCCGCGCTGCCGGATTTCTTTTGCAATTGCTGCCAGCGTCAGCAGGTAGTAGTTGTCATTTATGGTCTTGTCCCGCTGGATAGGCTGCCGCCCAGAGCCACAAACAAAAAAGCACCCGCCAAACTCTAAGAGTCCTTGGCGGGTGTAGGGTTCGTGTTCTCCGTAGCTTGTCAGCCCTGCCGGGAACGAGCAGTGGGCTGTTTTGATAGCATAGTAGCCGTGGTCAATGCCGATAATGATGCTCATAGTGAAAATCCTCCTTATTGTAAATAGGTATAAAATGGGAAACTTGAAAACAAAATGAAAACTGCCGGGAAAAGCAAAAAATCCCCGCTTCATTGGCTTTTTCTGGTCCTATATGTTGATTAAAATTATTTCGCACTGTGGATTATAGTCCACCAACGCGTTGAGCGCACCATTCGTTCCTCTGTCTACAACAATATTTTGTTTGACAAGAATTCCGAGTTGTTGGTCTTCCTCCATGCCTGTAGACACAAAAGTGCCCCTTGCGGTTCGAAGCCCGCAAGAGGCACTTTTGCAGTTATACCTTAATCATCAACCAACACCGAGGACTTGTCTCATTCCCCTTCCGATTGACTGCCAAACACAGTGATAGATATGCCAGTAATATGATTAAATCTTATAGTTTTGGTCAATCTGTCGATTGCGATCAAGCGCATAATGTGTTTTAGAATTAGGAGTTTACGTTCATCTCGTAGACATCAGCGATTGCCACTGCGTTTTTTCAGGTAGAGTGCAACGATAAAGCCACCCACGGCCATGCAAGCCAGAATCGACAGCACTTCATAAGGGAAGTTATCGCTCGTCTGAGGAATCGCGCTTGTTGCTCCGCTGCCAGATGCCGCTGCACTGCCGTCATTCGGCTTTGCAGTAGGCGCAGCACCCCAAGTGCCGTTTGCAATTCCTTCCGCAATATCGGGATGTTCATCCTTCACAGTATCAGCAGGTTGCTGTACCGGTGCCGCAGGTTTGGTCTGGGCAGTATTTACAGCATTCCGCACTGCATCAAGGGCGGCTTTCAAGTCTTCAGCACTTGCGCGGCCTGCGATAGCAGCTTCCGCATCAGAAATTGCCTGGCGGATAGCGTCCGCGCTCTCCACAGTATACTTGCTCAGGTCAAGTTGCTTGGTTTCTTCAACCAAAGCATTCAACTCGGTGGCATCGCCAGCCTTTACCAATGCCGCCGCTGCGGCCTGCAACGTCCGTGCTGCTGCATCTACAGCCTCCTGGGTAGCGTTTTCATTGGCGGCGACCGTCTTTGCGGCCTCCAATGCATCGGCAACCAATTTCCAGGATTTTGCAGTATGAGCGTTCGCATCCATGGCCTCCACTTTGGAGATCATATCATCAATTGCAGTCATATCTGCTCGGAGCGCCAGTGCCTTGTAAGCAGCTTCCAGATTTGTATAAGCAGCTTCGATCTCATCGGCGGTTGCATCACGGTTGGCGGCGACCTTCTCAGCTTCTGCCAAAGCCTGGGCAAGGGCAGCCCAAGAATCAGGCTGATACCTGCTTTCATCCAGTTCCTTGATGCTGTTGATGGCCGCGACCAGGTTCGAGTTGTCAGCACGCTTCACAAGGCTTTCCATGGCGTCCTGCAGAGCGTCAGCTGCATGGTTGACAGTCACCTGGTTTGCATCCTCAGCGGCAGAGATGCTCTGCGCTTCGGCCAGCGCAGTTGCAAACGCTGCCCAGCTGGTGGTCGTGTAATCGTCTTCCACCCGGGCGGAAGCCTGCTCGATCAGCTGATTCAGAATGGTCTTGTCCACAACAGGCTCGGTGGGCTTGGCCGTAGCGTACAGTTCGGCCTCGTAGATGCGGACGCAGGCAGCCCAACCGGTGGTATCGGTACGGCTGACATTCAGCTTGAAGATCCGTCCGGTCGCATCGCCCAGATCATTGGTGGTAACATCGGCCGCGTTATCGGTGGTCTTGGCACGCTCTGTCCAGTTCGCAGCGTCTGCCAGCACAGCGTTCCGTTCCTCGGCCTCCATGGCCAGCAGTTCGTCCACGTTGACCTTTTCTTCGTTCAGCACATAGAACTCGTAATTGGCAGTGTTCATGCTGCCGTTGCCGGCCGTCGGCCTTTCCGCCACGCCGACGTGGGAGACGACCAGCTGCCGGACGTTGCGTTCTTCGCCAATGTCAAAGGCGACCCACAGGTTGCTGCCATCCTCGCACCATTTGCCGGTATCGGGTTTTTCCTTGTCGCCGTCAAACAGCTTTTCGGGGCCCTGGGCAGTGCCCAGTTTTTTGCCGTTGTAGCCAACGATGGTCGCATTCTGGGACACCAGTTCCAGCTCGCCCACAGGCTCGGTGACGGTCACGGCAGCGCTGCCGGAAACCTTCGGATCCTGAACCGAGGTCGCAACAACGGTCAGCTGCTCTGCGGTCTCGTCCTCCGCAACGGTCAGCAGGCCGGTCTCGTCGATCTCAGTCGCCTCAGAGACCGCGCCGTCCACGCTCCAGGTCACAGAATGGTCGGTGATATTCTCGCCGTTGACCATAGCTGCAAACTGCTTGGTTGCGCCCTTCTCCACAGATGCAGTAGCGGGCGATACCGTAACAGATGTAACGATTGGCTCAACAGAACCGCTCTGCAGGGTAACATTCACATCGTAGGTCTGGCCTTCGGTCACGACCAGGCGCTTCACAACCGTGTCGTTGATCAGGTAGCCTTCAGGAACATTTTCGCACTTAATGGTGTACGTCCCCAATACAACCTCAGCAGGTTCGCCGGTAGTCACAGTATAGACCTTTTCGTTGTTGCTGTTGTAAACGCCATAAGTAACGCCGGTCAGTTTCTCGCCCTTGGCATTGGTCGCCACCAAGTTCAAGAAAGCGGTCGGTTCCGGGAATGCGGGGATTTCGACAGTATACTTATCAGAGATCAGCTTACTGACGCGTTTTACTTGCAGGGTGAGTTCACTGCCCGCACGCGGGACCCGAATGCCACGGATAATTACCGAGGTTTCGCCAGCAGCCACCGGGAGAGAGGCTTTGGTGTATTCACCAGAGTTGTTCTCGTAAACGTAGACCACATCGCCTACACCCAGGCCATTCACCGTAAGAGAAATATAGATGTCGCCACCGTTGGAAGAGCTAAACGAGCCAGGCTGTGAATAAGCTTTCGCTGTAACATCCTTTGCCGCCTCAGATTTTGCGGCATTTTCCGCCTCAAAGCTCGCGCTCAGCTTGATGCTTTCTGCGGAACCTGTGGCGGTGGTGGTGTAGTAAATACGTCCGGCTTCTTGCGTGCCAAAGTTAAGGCCGGTGATAGTGACAGTGCCGCTTTCTGCAACCGCCTCTCCGATCTTGTTATACTCGCTGCCGGATTTGGTGTAGACCGTGACAGTCTGGCCCGCAGGCACGTTCTTCAGTGTGAAGGTATCATTGGCGCCCGTGCCATTCTCTGCGGCGGCAAACTGGATGGACACCGGCTCCGTCTGGGGGAACTCGGCGGTCTCGAACATCTGCCATTCATAAATGCGGATACCGCCCCAGGGGGAAGTTCCATCATCATAAATGCGCAGTCTCCATTCCTGTGCAGTCACCGGTTCGTCCAGCAAGACATCCGTTACAGCGGCGGTGTTGTTCTGGATGCGCTTTGCCTCTACCCACCGGCCAGACGCATTCTTATACTCCAGAGCAAAGTCGACGGTGTTCATCAACACATCCTCGCCACCGTACTGGGCATGTTCTACGCGCCAGCGGCGGACCGTCACCTCACGACCAATGTCAATGTCCATATATCCGGTCTCCGCATTGGTAACACACCATTTGGAACCATTCAGGGAGGTCCCGTCAATGGCCTTGGAGGCAGGCTCGCTCTCATTCTGGCCAGAATATCCGGTTACCGTCGCCCCCAGGCAGACGTTTTCGAATTCTTTTGGTTCGTAGACTTCAGAGTCCTCATTGCTATACAGCCAGTCGATTATCAGTTCGGTGCCTTCACCGCGTACACCGTTGGCATTAACGGGGACGACTTTCAGCGTCACGTCGTCTTCGTCAAAATCACGAACCAGGGTAGGCAGGTAGAAGGCCGTGTTGGGGGTCTCCATGATCAGATTAGAAGTCCCGTTCGCGTTGACCTTGTAGATCTCATAGGAAGCAGCGCCGTCCACAGCATCCCAGTAAATACGTGCTTCCGCATCATAGGCGTTGTGATACAGGATCTCGTCCAGCGCCACAGAAGTAGGACCGGACAGCGCCGCGCGATCCTGATCCAAAATGGCAAGCTGGCCCAGGTTGATGTGGTAGTCGGACACAGCAGTATCGCTTTCCACCTTTAAACCAATGGCATACAAAGTCTTGCCGGCATGATCAGAAATATCTACCACCGTGGTGGTCCAGGTATCAGCCTCACTGGCAGTCAAATCGTAAGCGACTGTTTCGCATTCCTCATAGCTGGCAGTACTGTCATCGCCATAATAGGCAACCAACCTGGCCTTGCCATCATCGTTCTTGGCCGTCAGGCTCAGTGTCATGCCATCGGTCACAGCGACATCGGTGCTGTACAGCATGATGTCGTTTGCCTTGTTGGCATCCAGATCACCATAGAACTGAATGGAAGTGCCGCCGTTATAGGCGTCAGTGAAGTCATAGCCGCCATCAAGCTTCGAGCCGCCAGAATCGATGATCCAGGTCCAGGTGGGCATAACGTCCTGCACGGACTGGTAACTCCACTCGTTGTCACGGGAGAGTTCACCATTCACATAATAACCAACACCGTGGCCGGAATTAAAACTGGTTACGAACGGTGTGCTGAGGATCGGCGTCTTGTCGGCGAAGAATCGGGACATACCCAGCCAAGTGGATGAGGAAACATTAGCCACTTCTACCCGCGGATCTGAAGCAGAATTGACATAGAAGTCTTGTTCAACCTCGTGGAACTGCGCTCCGTTTGCAGAGTTACCTAACGTGGAGTTGGGGCAATACAGCGCGATGGATAGCTTTAGCTTGCCATCCGCGTCCACGAGCAGTTCATCACGGAAAGGCGTGTTCATGCCGTTTTGCTGTACATCCAAGCCCGCATAAGCATCGAAGGGGCTGCGGTTAATAGAGTTCATCGTGCTGACTGTAGTAGAAATCTGCCCTGTATACCAGTTGTAGTTCATAAAGAACTCATTGATTCCCACAGAGCCATCATCGCTACGCTCCATCCAACGCTGGTTCGAGCTATTAACCGCGTTCTGGTAAGATACGCCGCCGGAAGGCAGCATCGAGTCGTACCAGCTAATCAAGATGTCGGGGCACTTGGCGCGCATGTAGCGGATCATCTCATCCAACCTGGATGCAATCTCTGCACTGCAGCCAAAGGATTCCTGGTTGAAGAAGTATCCATCAAAACCATAGTAATCCATCACTTCCAGTAGCTTATCTGCCACGGGGAAACTGCCATCTTCCGCCTTTTGGCAGAAAGCGTCAACTTCCTCCGCATAGCCCGAGCCAGATCCCCAAGGGAAGCCCAGTGTAGCAACGACCGGCACACCGTTGGTGTGGGCAGCGTCAGTAAATTCGCCGGTGGGGCAGCAGATCAGGCCCTCCTCAGAACCGGACCAGTACACAAAAGAATCGGTGTACTGCCAGTAGTTGAAGGACCAGCTCATGAAGTTCTCGGTGCCTTGTGAACTGGTGGTGTCGTGGGAAGAGTTAGCCAGGGAGCAGAGCATGAGCTTTGCTTCCGGATTTGCCTTTGGGTTCACGACAAAACCGCCCTCTCGGTTTGCCATGGGAATGCTCGCCCTGCTGTATCGTGCGTCCGGGTCAGATTCCGGCGTCCACTCCAAAAGAGTGGCCACGCTGAAAGAGGGGCCGATCGGCATCAGGGACTCGTGTGCGGCATACGCTTCGTTCATCTCCGCTGACCCGTCTTTGCCGGGGGTCGCAGCACTTGCGGGCAATGCGGTACCGGACAGTACCATAGCCAGTGCCATCAGACATGAACCGAAGCGTTTCCACTTCTTGTTTTCCATTGGTAAAGCACATCCTTTCATTTCTCTTTTCTCAGATGCATCTAATCAATCGCGCCGAACCGGGTAATTTTGCCGAAAGCACCCTGTTGTTCCCTTTGAGGTTTGGAACTTACAATGATGACGCCGCTCTTGATTCAAACAGAACAGTCCGGGATTACACATCAAAGCGTTTCCATTCAATGCACAGCAAAATACTTTCACAGGGATCCGGTTGGGCTTTCCCTTAAGCACCACCTCCGCTCAAATTGATTTATATCCACCAGGAAACGTGGTCTGCCGCGCTCATTTGTCAAGCAGATATACATTTCTGCTATGCATGTGCGCGTATGGCCAAACCCGCTTCTGGCAAACACTCCTGTTTCCGGCCCAATAACGGCTACATAAAGCCCTGGCACAGAATCAACGCCATTTTTACGTATCGTCCCGTTCATTCCCAAACAAATTAGCAGGCAGACGGACAGACAATAGAGTGGGTAGATATCGCTACCATCAGCAACACATCGTTCTATTGTTCCACTTGACCGCCTCTACCGCGCCTTGCTTGAGGCATTGGATCGGCACACCTGATGCCAGAAGCTTCATAAGCGGATAGATTCAAAATTTATTCGGGCGTCTCTGATAAACCAAAATGCTGGAAAATTCGCTAAAAGATAACGGATGCAAGGCGCGAGACCGCCGCAATACTTGGTGTATTGCAAGGTTGAGTAACGTAGCAGACGCTGCTTTTGGGCAATACCGAGCAATTCAAAATGCCAATGCGGCGAGCGAGACGCGTGACCGGCTAAGAGAGAAGCACAGGCAATCCTTGGTGGATTGCCGAGCATTTTCTCAACGCTGATCATGTGCCGCGGCCGTCGCAGCGATGCTTTAGGCTTAAGCCGAGAATTGTGCGGGGATGCCCCGGTAGAATTAGACAGTGCTGGGGATTTTTCAGATACCCTCTAGGCTACGCACCACATACAAAGTGGTTTGAAGTTTTTATTGCCGACAATGGAGCGGCCATCTTGCCCAATTAGCTTTCCAACCAAAATGTTGTGCGAACCACAATCGCTGTTGGCTGCCACCAGGCAGACATAGCCCACACTTGTGCAAGCGATTACCCACAATTTCAGATGTCAAGTTGCATCGTCCTTGCAATATTTGTGTTCCGGTCATTTCAGCGTGCAGCGAGCAAAGAAAAACAGAAGCATATTCTGTTAATTGCATGTTAACTACATATAACAAAACAAATTGCAAAAAGAAGTTACAATGGATTAACAGGGAGGGGGTAGCGATTCCAAATCGATTAACTGGTGCTAATTTTAGCACATAAAGGTGAAAAAGGCAAGGGAAAGTACACAATTTTGTTGAAATTGTAAAAAGTGCACATAGAAATACTGTTAGGCGCGGAATTTCAGCGCTTGCCCAACAACTTTTTCTTACTTACTTTTTCATTTTTGGTATTTAAAACGCGAACGGACGTTTATTAAATGTTAACTTTTGTTAATGACAGGAACGGAACTATGCTTTCGTCAAATTCACAATAGAAGGTGCATTTTATTGAGTAGACGCTCATGTTCTGCGCCGGATTCCATGATATAAATTCTTGTCGTCTCGATGCTGGAATGACCGAGCAGGTCCGCCAGTTTCGAGATATTTTTTTCGAGGTTGTAAAATGTCCGCGCAAACAGGAAATTGAAAACATTCTGAAAACAGCAGGATTTATTCTGTTTTTTCTCAAAAAAATTGCCCCCTCCCCTGCCAAATTCCGGAAAACGGCAGGAAAAGTGGGCATCAAGTTGGGAAAACCGCCCTGAAATGATTGGACAACACTGTAAAACCGCGTCCAAAAATCGGTTGGCGAAATCGCCATTTTTTGACGGTACAGCAAAGAAAAAAGCCTGTGACATCTTTTTTGTCACAGGCTTATGGTGCGGATGAAGGGATTTGAACCCACACTCTTTTAAGGGAACTAGAACCTGAATCTAGCGCGTCTGCCAGTTCCGCCACATCCGCATATTCTTTTCGCCGTGGGCCGTGGCCCTGACGACGTGTATTATTATAACGGCTGGCAGAAGAAATGTCAAGCGATTTTTTGAGAAAAATGCTGCTTTTTTCAACGAAAAATGCGGTCCTCCGCTTTTCGACGAAAGACCGCATTTTATGAAAAGATTACCAGAGGTTGACGACCTCGTTGTACAGGCCCTCGTAGCTCTTGGCGGAGTTGGACCAGCTGAAGTCGCACTCCATGGCGCGCTTGACCAGCACGGGCCAGCCGTCCTTCTGCCAATAGCCTTCCTTGGCGCGCCAGCAGGCCTCATACAGCTCATGGGCGTTGTAGTTGGCAAAGGTAAAGCCGTTGCCGTAGCCGTCGCCGGAGTCGCGGATAGAGTCCTTCAGGCCGCCGGTCTCGCGGATGACGGGGATCGTGCCGTAGCGGCAGGAGACCATCTGGGCCAGGCCGCAGGGCTCGGAGCGGGACGGCATCAGGAAGATGTCGGCACCGGCGTAGATCTGCTGTGCCAGCTTGGCGTTGAAGCCGATGTAGACACCGACGCGGCCCGGGTTGCGTGCGCACAGCTCGTTGAAGAAGTTCTCATACTGGGCCTCGCCGGAGCCGAGGATGACCAGCTCGATGCCCTGCTGCAGCAGACCCTCGGCGATGGCCTGAACCAGGTCAACGCCCTTGTGGCCAACCAACCGGGTGACCATGGCCATGACCGGGCTGCCGTCCTTATGCAGGCCGAACTCGTCCTGCAGGGCCTCTTTGCAGACAGCCTTGCCCTCCTGGAAGGTCTCGGCGTCGTAGTTTTTGGCAATGTCAGGGTCGGTGGCAGGGTTAAAGACATCGACGTCAATACCGTTCAGAATGCCGCACAGCTTATACTGCTTCTGGCGCAGCAAGCCGTCCAAACCGTGGCTGAACCACGGGTCGAGGATCTCCTGCGCGTAGGTCGGGCTGACGGTGGTGACCTTGTCTGCACACTCGATGGCGCCCTTCATGAAGTTGGCGCAGCCGTCATACTCCACAACATGGGCGTCACGTGCGCCGATGCCGCAGGTATCCTCGAGAATATCCAGACCATACTTGCCCTGGTAGGCAATGTTGTGGATCGTGAACACCGTCTTGATGCGGCTGAACTTATCCAGATGGCGGTAGTACAGGTTCAGGTAGACGGGCGTCAGTGCGGTCTGCCAGTCATTGCAGTTGATGATGTCCGGCTCAAAGTCGGTGTAGAACAGCATCTCCAGAATGGCGCGGGAGAAGAACGCGAAACGCTCGCCGTCGTCATAGAAGCCGTACAGGCCGCTGCGCTTGAAGTAATACTCGTTGTCGATGAAGTAAAAGACAACGCCGTCGCGCTCGGCCTTGAACAGGCCGCAGTACTGGCTGCGCCAGCCCACGGGCACGCTAAAGTTGGTGACATAGGTCAGCGTATCCTTGAATTTCAGGTCGCCGTACAGCGGCATAACGACGCGGGCGTCGATGCCGTCGCGGACCAGCGCCTTGGGCAGAGCGCCCGCAACATCGGCCAGGCCGCCGGACTTGGCAAAGGGTGCAGCCTCGCTGGCTGCGTACAGGATTTTCATAAGCACCTCCGTGCGAGTTTCACAAAATGAGGGCGAGGGAAAGTCTGGCTCTCCCCCGCCCTCTCATCAAAGTCGTCTCCGGGGAGAGGGAGTTCGACCTCTATGAGCGTTATGTCTCCCCTGTGTCAGCGTTTTGCTGGCGGGGTATTTTATACGCTGTGGCCCTTGGCGACGAACACCGGGAAGGTGTCGGTGCCGGTCAGCTTCTTGTCCTCGGTGATGTGGACGTTCTTGTCGGTGACGACGTACTCCACATTGCAGTTCGGCTCAACAACGGTATCCTGCATCAGGACGCAGTTCTTGACAACAGCGCCCTTCTTGATCTTGCAGCCGCGGAACAGCACGCTATTCTCAACGGAGCCCTCGATGACGCAGCCGTCAGCCAGCAGGCTGTTCTTGACTGAGCTGCCCTCCAGGTAGCGGGTCGGGTTATCGTCACGAATCTTCGTGTAGATGGGCGCGGGTCCGAACAGGGCGTCCATGCTGCCTTCCTGGAGCAGACGCATATTCTCGTCGAAGTAGCTCTTCATGTCGGAGACGCGGGCGACATAGCCGTCGAACCGGTAGGCATGGACGTTCAGCAGCTTGAGGTTGCGGGCCAGGATGTCGCGCTCGAAGTAGACAAGGCCGCGGACGGAGGCATCGTGGATCAGGTGGATCAGGCTCTCGCGCTCAATGACATAGATGTTCATGGCGAGGTTCTGCTCACCGATGCGGTAGTCGTTGGACAGAATCTCAACAACGCGGTCATTGTCATCCAGACGGATGGTGTAGTTATCACTGCGGGCACCCTCGGGGATGGCGGCGCGGTTGTAAACCATCGTGACGTCAGCGCCGGACTTGACATGGGCATCGATCAGCTTATTGAAGTCGAAGTTCATGGCAATGTAAGAGTCAGACAGGATGACGTAGCGCTCCTTCTGCGCCTCGAGCCAGTTCAGGATGCTGTCCAGTGCGTCCACACGGCCGGAGTACAGCTTGACGCTGCGCTCGGCAAAGGGCGGGACGATATTCAGGCCGCCGCGCTTACGGGTCAGGTCCCACTCACGGCCTGCGCCCAGGTGATCCATCAGAGAGTGGTAGTTTTTACGCACGATGACGGACACGTTGTCGATGCCGGCGTTGGCCATGCTGGACAGCGTGAAGTCGATCAGGCGGTAACGTCCGCCGAACGGGATGGAGGCCATGGAGCGCTCCGCCACCAGTTCGGGAACGAGGTTATCATACGTATTGGCGAAAATGACGCCGAGAGCATTCACATTGCTGTTTACCATTGTTCCTCACCATCCTTTACATCGCTGGAGACCATTGCCTTGGGGCCAACCACTGCGCCCTTGCCGATGACGACGCCGGAGCCGACGGTGGCGACATCGCCGGGCTCGGCAATGTTCAGGCCGCCCTCGGGCATAGCGCCGACGGTTGCGCCCTCCTCGATCGTGACGTTCTCGGCCACGATGCAGTGCTTGACGGACGCACCGGCCTTGATGACCGTGCCGCCCATAACGACGGCTGCTTCCACCGTAGCGCCCTTCTCAACGACTGCGCCGGGGAACAGGATGGAATTATTGACCGTACCGTTGACCTTGCAGCCCTCGGAGATCATCGAGTTGGAGATGGTGGCGTCGCTGCCGATCTGCTGGCAGGGACGGCCCGTGTTGCGGGAGTAGATCTTCCAGTTCTCATCGAACAGGTTGATGCCGGAATGCTTCGGGTCCAGGACCTCCATGTTGGCCTGCCACAGGCTGGAGATCGTGCCGACGTCCTTCCAGTAGCCGCTGAAGTGGTACGCATACATACGGCGGCCATCCTTCAGCAGGTTGGGAATGACGTTCTTGCCAAAGTCGTTCTCGGAGTTGGGGTCAGCCTCGTCCTCGCTCAGGTATTTCTTCAGGATGTCCCAGTTGAAGATGTAGATGCCCATGGAAGCCAGGTTGGACTTGGGCTCCTTCGGCTTTTCCTGGAAGGCGTTGATGCGGTCATCCTCATCGGTGACCATCAGGCCGAAGCGGGATGCCTCGCTCCATGGCACCTCCATGACGGCGACGGAGAACTCTGCGTTCTTCTCCTTATGGAAGCGCAGAAAGTCAGAGTAATCCTGCTTGCAGATCTGGTCGCCGGACAGGATGATGACATACTTGGGGTCATAGCGGTCAATGAAAGACAGGTTCTGATAGATGGCGTTGGCCGTGCCCTTGTACCAGTCAGAACCGGAGGCCTGCTGGTACGGCGGCAGAACGTGAACACCGCCGTGCAGGCGGTCAAGGTCCCACGGCTGGCCGTTGCCGATGTACTCGTTCAGGACGAGGGGCTGATACTGGGTCAGGATGCCCACCGTGTCAATGTCAGAATTGACACAGTTGGACAGCGGGAAGTCGATGATACGATACTTTCCGCCAAACGGAACTGCCGGCTTGGCGAGCTTCTGGGTCAGCGCGTACAGACGCGAGCCCTGGCCGCCTGCCAGGATCATTGCGATCATTTCTTTAGCCATAAGATTTCTCCCCTTAAAATTTCGGCAGAATGCCGTTTTTAACATATATCCAAAGACGGCTTACACCGTCGTTTTGGCCTTGGGCGGACGTCCGCGGCGCTTGGGCGCCGCCTCGGTCCCGGCGTCTGCGGCGGGGGCCGCAGTCTTGGCAGTGGTTTTTGCCGTCTTTTTGGCGGCGGGCTTGGCGGGCTTTTCCGCTGCCTTGTCCCCCGCCTTGGCGGCGCGCGGCTTGCGGGCAGCGGGCACGCTCAAGTAGAGGGTGGACAGCGGCGGCAGCGTCAGCGAAATATGCTGGTCGAAGCCGTGCATCGGACCCTTCTTCGCCTTGACCGTGCCGTTGGTCACGCCGGAGCCACCGTACTTCTTATCGTCGGAGTTGAGGATCTCCTTGTAGCTGCCGGGGTTCGGCACGCCCATCTGGTACTCCTTGCGCAGCACCGGGTTGAAGTTGCAGACGACAAGCACCATCTTGCCCGCAGCGTCGCGGCGCAGGAACGCGATGACGCTCTGCTTGCTGTCGTCGGGCACGATCCACTGGAAGCCCTCCCAGCTGTAATCGACCTGCCACAGGGCGGGCGTGTCGCGGTAGAAGTGGTTCAGATCCCTGACATAGCTTTGCAGCTCACGGTGCTTATCGTAGCCGAGCAGCATCCAGTCGAGCGGCTTCTTCTCGTCCCACTCGATAAACTGGCCGAAGTCCTGGCCCATAAAGAGCAGCTTTTTGCCGGGGTGGGCCATCATGTAGCCGAAGAAGGTGCGCAGGTTCGAGAATTTTTCCTCATAATCGCCGGGCATCTTGTTCAGCAGGCTGCACTTGCCGTGGACGACCTCGTCGTGGCTGATGGGCAGCACGAAGTTCTCACTGAACGCATAGAAGAAGCTGAACGTGACCTTGCCGTGGTTGCCGGCGCGGAAGAGCGGGTCGGTTTTCATGTAGCTGAGCATGTCGTTCATCCAGCCCATGTTCCACTTGAAATTGAAGCCCAAGCCCCCATCGGACGCGGGCTTTGTGACCAGCGGCCAGGCGGTGGATTCCTCGGCGATCATCATTTTATGCGGATAGCGGCCCAGGATAGCCGTGTTCAGCTTCTGCAGGAAGGCGATGGCCTCGAGATTTTCCTTGCCGCCGTTGACGTTCTGCTCCCACTCGCCGTCCTTGCGGTTGTAGTCGAGGTAGAGCATACTGGCGACAGCATCGACGCGCAGACCGTCCACATGATAGCGGTCCACCCAGAACATGGCGCTGGAGATCAGGAAGCTCTCGACCTCCTTCATGCCGTAGTTAAAGACCATCGTGCCCCATTCCTTGTGCTCACCGCGGCGGGGGTTGGGGTCCTCATAGCAGGGGGCGCCGTCGAACATGTACAGGCCGTAGCCATCCTTCGGGAAGTGGGCCGGGACCCAGTCCAGAATGACGCCGATGCCCGCCTGATGCAGCTTGTCGACGAAGGTCATGAAGTCCTTCGGCGTGCCGTAGCGGCTTGTCGGGGCAAAATAGCCCGTGACCTGATAGCCCCAGCTGCCGTCGAAGGGATACTCGGTGATGGGCAGCAGCTCCACGTGGGTATAGCCCATTTCCTTTATGTACGGGATCAACTCGTCGGCCAGCTCGGCATAGTTGTAGGGCACGCCGTTTTCGGGGTCCTTCATCTTCCAGCTGCCGGCCTGCAGCTCGTAAATGGACATCGGGCTGTTGATGACATCCCGCTTTTCCTCGTCACTGACCCAGGCGGCATCCCCCCAGGTGTAGCCCTCAATATCATAGACCTTGCTGCCGTTGGACGGGCGGGTCTCGGTATGGAAGGCATACGGGTCAGCCTTATAGACCAGCTCATCCGCCGGGGTGGTGATACAGTATTTGTAGACATCAAATTGTTTGATGCCGGGAACGAAGCGCTCCCAGATACCGTCCGTCACCTTTTCCATGGGGTGCTCGCCGGGCGTCCAGCTGTTGAAGTCACCCACAATGGAAACGGCCTTGGCGTGCGGTGCCCAGACACGGAACACCGCGCCGGCCTCGCCGTTTTCCTCGCACAGATGCGCACCGAAGTAGCGATAGGCCTCCTGATTGTTGCCCTGCTTGAACAGATAAATGGGCAGATCGGAGCTTTTGGGCGTTTCTTTGCGCTGTTTCAACGTAATCTCCCCTTTTGAGCGGTGCTGTAGTGGATACAGTACACCGACTCTATATAATCTCTGTCTCTATATTACCTGTTTCTTACGGGAAATGCAAGGTCTTTTGTGTAATATTCTGCTAAAATTTTCGTATGTTGCCTATTCGTTTTGTACAAGTTCGACATAAATCGGGCGTTTTTTCGGACAAACATACAAAAAAAGTCCCCTGCAAGGTGCTTTTTACACTTTGCAGGGGATTTGTGCAATCCGGAAATTATTTTCAGGTCCCGTAGATGTAGTACGGGTTCTCGCCGCTGTAGACGCTGCGGCGGTTCCAGACCGTGTGGGCGGCCAGATATTCGGCCCAGGCATGGTAGCCCGCGGCATTGAAGTGGACGCCGTCCTTCGTGGCGTAGTCGTCGATCTGGCTGCCGTCGGCGGGGTTGGTCAGGGCCTCGCGGATGTTGATATAGTAGCAGCCCTTGCGCAGCGCCATGTTGGCCAACAGGTCGTTGACTGTGGCAATGCGGGTGTTGTCCAGACCGGGCTTGGAGGCGACCACATCCTCCTGTACGCCGGGGATGGACTGGATATAAATCGTCACGCCGGGGTTCAGCTGCTCACGCAGCATATCAATGAGGCGCTCGTAGTAGGCGATAAAGCTGTCCTCACTGCCCTGCACGACGAGGTTGTTCGTGCCGACAAGGATATAGAGATAATCCGGCTGGCTGGCGGCAATGGTTTCCATCGGGGTCTCGTTCGCACCGGTGACGGCGTTCTTGACGCTGACATTGTTGACAAAGGTCTGCACGCCCGCGCTGACGTAGGTGGCGTAGTGGGCATTGTGGTAGCCTGTATCGTAGATGCCAAGGCCAGACGCGATGCTGTCGCCCGCGAAGGTGACGGTGTTGAAATAGTCGTTCGTCACGGTGCCCAGCATCGGGACGGCCACCATGCGGTGATCGGTGTTGCGGTACTCGGTGTCGATCGTGGCCGCGACGGCCTCGGACTTGTCCCACGCGGCGGTATCGACGCCCGGCAGGATGCGCTGCGGCTCGGCAATGTCTGCCGGGGCTGCCGAGGGGGCCTCGGTGGGCGCAGCGGCGGATGTGGCCTGCTCCGGCGTAGCGGATTCCGCCGGGGAAGTCTGAGCCGGGGCACTCTGCCGGGTGGACCAGAAGTAGCCCACGCCGATGCAGAGCGCCGCCAAAACAACGATGAGGATCAGGAACAGTCTGCGCTTGCGGCGCCTGCCTGCGACCTCATTGCGGTAGGTATAAAAATCAGCCATAAAAGCTCCTATTCTTTACGCAATCAAGCATGTATAGCTATTATACGCCGGAACCGCACCGGGTACAAGTGGCCACAGCAAATTTTACAGACCGAAAAAGGGACGTTTGCAAAAATTAGCTTGACGCTTTTCTCCTGTACCCCTATAATAAGAGTAAGAATAGACGTGACCAATCATCACAGAACGGAGGTCCTGCCCCATGGCATGGATGATCGTATCCGACAGCTCCTGCGAGATCCGCGAGCTGGAAAACCCGGCACCGGGCGTGCAGTTTGCCCTTGTACCGTTTAAAATTCGCGTTGGTGAACGCGAGTATGTTGACCTTGCCACGCTGAACACCCAGCAGATGCTGCAGGCCATGACCGACTACAACGGTGCCAGCACCACCGCCTGCCCCAGCCCCGAGGAATGGGCCGAATATTTTTTGCAGGCGGACAACGTGTTTGCCTTCACCATCAGCAGCAACCTGTCCGGCAGCTACAATGCCGCCATGGCCGCGCGCGAGATGGTGCTGGAGGAGCACCCCGAAAAGAAAATTTTTGTGCTGGACACGCTGAGCTGCTCCGGTGCGCTGGCCGGTGCCGCCGAGCTGGCCAACAAGCTGATCGGCGAGGATCAGACATTTGACGACATCTGCTTTGCGCTGAAAAAGTTTGCCGATAGCACCCACATCCTGTTTGCACTGGCGAGCTTTGACAATCTGGCCAAGAACGGCCGTGTCAACAGGGTAGTCGGTTTTATCGCAGGCCGCCTGAACATGCGCGTTCTGGGCCGCCGCACGCCGGACGGCAAGATCGACTTTTACTTCAAGACCCGCGGCGAGACCCGCGTGCTGGCAAAGATTCTGGAGCAGATGGACGAGGACAAATACGATGGTGTCCATCCGGTGCTCATCAGCGAGTGCGGCAATCAGAACGCCGCCCAGCTTTTGCATCACGGCATTGAGGCCAAGTGGCCTGGCGCTCCGGTGAAGATCGTGCCCTGCTCCGGCCTGTGCAGCTTCTACGCGCAGGATCAGGGCATCATTATCACGTATTGAGACCAAAATCAAAATGACCGCCAGACGTTTTCCTCGTCTGGCGGTCATTTTCATAAAGCACTATTTGCCGCAGCCTCCACCATGATATGCTTGAGTTGCTCTGGTGTCAGAATTGCGTTCACTTTGCGGTGAATCATGCGGTGGCAGTTTGCACAAAGGCAGACCAGGTCTGTCTCCGGGTTCACCTTCACTTCCTCGTCCAGAGAAGACAACGGAACTAAATGGTGAACCTCGATAAAGTTTTTGCCCAGTGCACCGTAGGTCTTTTCAAAATCAAAACCGCAGACACAGCATTTACAGCCATGAATCCGAATCGCTGCTGCGCGGTTCTGTGGGCTGCGCTCGTAACGGGTGACGTAATACTCCGTCTTCTTTCCATCCGGATACATCACACGAGTTTCTTCAATACCTACGTTTGGCTCGACACGTTTTACCACCCACGGCCATGCCTTTTCCACTCTCCACATCATCCATAAGAAAGATTGTGCGTCAATCAGCTCCACATCCTCGAAATATCTTTCCAAAAGCACTTCAATCTGTCTGGCAATGTCTATTATCGTCTGATAATTTTCCCATGTACATTCGTTCAAGCACGAGCTCGATATTTCCAGCTTCGGAAAACTAATATTCCGGTAATGATCCTTTTTGACCGTCACATAGCGTTCACGGTCCTTGAGAAAAAACAGGTAAGCAATCGCAGAGAGCGGATCATGAATTCGTTTAGTGGATAATAATATTACCAAATCATGAAAGCAGTCTTCCTCGTCACTAACATTTCCCCGGAACAGTCGTTTCAAAATCCACGCCGTCTTTTGGCAGTCATTCGTAAAGACTTCTGATGTCAACATATAGCTGGGCAACGAAACAAGATTTTCGCGTTCTTCCCCTACAACAACTGAAAAGGTATTCAGCACGCACTTTACAATTTCAGAATCTGTCTTATCATTCCAGCCATTCAACTGCAATTTCTTATGCGCTTCCGTCCAAACCTGTCTCTTGTAGCCTTCTTCATGATACCAGTCGCCCGAGTGGAAGGATACCTCTGTCGAGTCGTCTCCTGTGCCCTTTTGATTTGCCACTGCAATTGCCGTAAGCTGAGACAAACGTTCCTCAAAAAGGCTCTCACTTATTATAGTGTTCATTTCATTTGCCTATCACTTTATTCCGGCAGCCGCTCCTTCACGAAATCCAGGAACGCCTGGGCGGCGGGGGCGAGGTTCTCGCCGCAGGCGAGACCGATCTCCATCATCTGGTGGGGATTCATCGGGCGCTCCACGACGCCGGGATAGCCGCCCTGGTGGTTGATGGCGTTGTTTACGCTGATGCCCAAGCCCGCCGACACCATGGCATAGGTCGCCGTGATGTCCATCGTGGAATAGCGTGCGTCGGGGCGGGCCTTCAGCTTGTCAAAAATCAGGGTGATGTCGGTCTCCATGCCCGGGTAGCTGTCGATGAACGGCTCGGTCTTCAGGCTTTCCACCGGGAAGGACTCGCGGTCCGCCAGCGGGTGGTTTTTGGGCAGCAGGACCATCAGCTCGTCCTGGCGGATGGGCAGCCAGACCGGCAGCGAGTCACGGTGGCTGATGAGGCAGAAATCCGTGCGGTGATCCAGCAGCATCTCGGCCAGCTCGCTGCTGGTGCCGTTGACGATCTTGATGACCACGCCGGGGTGCCGTGTGCGGAACGCCGCCATCATCCGGGTGACCCACTCATAGTAGCAGTTATACGCCGTACCGATGACAATGGTGCCGCAGTCTGCGCCGCGCACCTTGGCTGCGGTCTGTTCCAGCCGCTCCTGCGCAAACAGCAGCTCACGCACCGACGGCAGCAGCTGGCGGCATTCCGCGGTGGGCTGCACGCCGCTTTTGGCGCGGTGCAGCAGCGCAAAGCCCAGCTCCTTTTCCAGCGTTGCCACGCTGCGGCTGATGCCGGAGACCGTAAACCCCATCTCCTCCGCCGCCGCACGCAGGCTGCCGTGGTCGATTGCCTTTAATAAGATCTGCCAGCGTTCTGTATCCATCTTGTACCTCTTATTGCCATATTTGCAATTTTGTAAAAATTGTGTTACGTTTTCATCAATCATAAGACAGAACGCCGGATTTGTCAAGAGCGGGAGGACGGAAAATAAAAAAAGCCTCCCCCGGTTACGAGGGAGGTACCCCGCAGAGCCGGAGCTTGGGGTTCATCACTCTTTTATATTCCGCTCCTGCTTGCGCTTCATGCGCTCAAGCAGCGCTGCCTTCTGCTTGTCCCATTTGGCATCGTACTCCGGGGTAGCCGGGTCGATGCAGCGGGCAAAGCTCCAATGCAGGCCGTCGCGGCGGCTCAGCTTAAAGCGCAGATACCAGTGCCCGCAGTAGGGGCAGACTGCTCTGGTAAAGTAGCCCGTGTTGCCGCGCTTGAGCCAGACCTCGTCGTTTTGCAGCGGCGCACCGCACTCAGGGCAGCGTGCCTGATACAGCTCGGGCACGCTGCGGTAGTCGTCGTGTTCCATGCGGTTCATGAACAGCTGCACGTCGCGGCCCGTGTTCTCGGCACCGAGCAGCGCCTCGGTCAGCAGCTCCTCCTCCGTCGGATAGGTCGCGAGGCCCTCAGCCAGCGGCAGCTTGCGGCAGACCCTGGCCGTATAGAGCGCGTCGTCCAGTGCGTTGTGGAACGGTTCTTCCTTGGGGATGCCCAGGCGGTCCACAACGCTTTCCAGGGTCAGGCCCTCTCCCTCCTTGCGGGGGTAAGCCTGCAGGAAGATGCGCTGCAGGTCGTACCAGCGGTTCGGCCAGTTTTCATCCAGCCCGACGAGGAACAGGTTTTGCTTTAAAACCGGCACGTCGTCCAGACCCCACTCGGCCAGCTCGGCATCGTCGCCCGCCCAGTCAAGAAATTTCTGCAGGCCCTCCTTCATCGGCAGGCCCGCGTCCAGGTCGCCCTGGGACAGACCCGTGACCTTGGCGATATGATGCTGCAATTTGCGGAAAATGTGCGGCTTGAGGTTGACCTCAAACGTATCCAGCACGTCGCCGCGGTCATTGATGCGGGCCGCGCCGATCTGAATGATTTCACCGCGCAGCGTCAGCTCCGTGCCGTGATAGAGGAAGGTTTTCGGCTGGTAGCCGATGTTCCATTCCAAATCGAAAACGATCAGATTCACAGGTCAGGTCTCCTCATTCAAAATAAACTTTTCCACTGCCAGGCCCACGCCGTCGTGGTCGTTATCGGCGGTCAGGTAGTTGGCTGCGGCCTTGACCGGCGGCTGGGCGTTGCCCATGGCCACGCCCATACCGGCCAGGCGTATCATCGGCAGGTCGTTCCAGCCGTCACCGCAGGCCATCAGGTTGGCGGGGGTCAGGCCCTTGGCGCGCAGCAGAATTTCCAGCGAGGTATCCTTGCCGACGCCGAGGGGCATTGTTTCAATAAAGAAAGGTGCGCTGCGGCAGATGGACAGCTTGCCCGCAAACTCCTGCTGCATCAGCTCCTCAACGTGCGGCATGTCGGCGGGGTCGCCGGTCAGCAGCAGCTTGTTGATGGGGTAGGTCACCTCGGCGGGCAGGTTTTCCACCTTGCGCACGGGGATCTTGTTGATGCGGGCTTCCTCCAGCACGTAGGGGGCGTCGGAAACCTCGGTCACGATGCCGTTTTTGTCATAGGTCAGCGGCACGACGTTCCAATAGCGGCTGAACGTGCAGACCGGCTCGATCAGGTCTGCCGGGAAGGCATGCTGCACCAGCGTCTGTCCGGTCCGGCAGTCGATGATCTTGCCGCCGTTGTAACTCAAAATACAGCCGCCGTACTTTTCGAGCTCGAGCTCCCTGGCCAGCGGCTCAATGCCGACGGTGGGCCGTCCGCTGGCCAGCACGATGCAGACACCGCGGCGGGCCGCCTCCTGCAATGCCGCCTTAGTGCGCGGCGTAATGACTTTTTCGGTGTTGGTCAGGGTGCCGTCAAGGTCCAGCGCCAAAACTTTATATTGCATGGTTACTCCCCCGGAATGCAGATTTGTGTATATTGTACTCTAAAATGGGGGATTATGCAAGCATCTTGCCTTCCCCTGTGGGGCTGCGCCCGCAGGCGCGTGTCGGAGCGCAACCGCCGTAGGCGGCTCTTAGCGCGTAGACTGAAGCTGGCCCCGCAGGGCCGGATGAGGGGCATGTTTTCCATTTTTACCCGTTGGTGGGATACCATGGCAGGGTCGGCCCTCATCAGTCAGTGGTCGGAGCCACTGACAGCTTCCCCCGCGGAGGAAGCCTTTTGTTTAAGATTAGCCATTTCTAACGTATTGACAAGCATTCTCACCTATGCTACACTATCCGAAGCAATAAGGGAGTAGTCAGCGCAGCGGTGGAGCAGCCGCCGCGCAGTTCTGCCAACACAATGAGCGTTTGCTCTGGCTTTACTTTAAACGACGAGACTTATCTGCCCGTTTTCACGGGTGGATAGGTCTTTTTTATTGTCTGCACCCTGCCAAAACGGAGGAGAAAATCATGACTTTATTCGACCTGATCCTGATTGCCGTCAGCCTCTCGATGGACGCATTCGCCGTCTCGATCTGCAAGGGGCTGTCCGTCCGCAAGGTAAGTCTGCAGCACGCTATGATCTGCGGCGTCTGGTTCGGCGGGTTCCAGTTTTTGATGCCTGCACTGGGCTATTTTCTTGGTGATCGGTTTGCCGCGCTGCTGACGAAGTTCGGCCCGTGGATCGCGTTTGTGCTGCTGGCGCTCATCGGTGCGAACATGATCAAGGAGAGCTTTGGCGGCGACGAGCAGCTGGACGACGACTACTCCGCCAAAGCCATGCTGCCGCTGGCCATCGCCACCAGCATTGATGCGTTCGCCGTCGGCGTCAGCTTTGCAGCCATGCAGGTGGACATTCTGCCCGCTGCCGGGCTGATCGGCGTTATCACCTGCCTGCTGTCCGCCATCGGCGTCAAGGTCGGTGCCATGTTCGGCGACAAGTACCGCGCCCCCGCCGAGCGCATCGGCGGCATTGTGCTGATCCTGATCGGTGTCAAGACGCTGCTGACGGGGCTGGGCATTTTGTAAGTTTTGCATACCAATAAAAATGCACCGGATTGTGTGGAAAAGCTCCACACAATCCGGTGCGTTTTTTGAGGGGCGAACATTGTTCGCCCGTGGCCGTTTACGGCAGCTATACCGTAAACGGTTTGCAAGGCAAGTTTGGCGGGCGAACAATGTTCGCCCCTACGGTGTCAGCATAGTACTGCGCTTACCGCAAAATCAGCTGTCCGTTCCCATCCGCATCCACGGTCAGGGTGTCCCCTGCCGTGTGGGCGCCGCCGATGATCTCCTTCGCGATCATCGTTTCCACATGGGACTGGATGTACCGCTTCAAGGGGCGGGCACCGTAGATCGGGTCATAGCCGCCGTCGATGATGGCGTTCTTGGCCGCGTCGGTGACAACCAGTTTCAGCTGTTTGTCCTCCAGACGCTTGCGCAGGTCGGCCAGCATCAGGTCAACGATGGAGCCGATTTCGGTCTTGGTCAGGCTCTTGTAGTAGACAATGTCGTCCAGACGGTTCAGGAACTCGGGGCGGAACTGGCGCTTGAGCAGCTGGTCAATGGCGTTTCTGGCCTCGTCGGACAGTTCGTTGCTGCCGTTGGCGCGGCTCTTTTCCAGATCCTCCAGAATAAGGTCGGAGCCCAGGTTCGACGTCAGGATGATGACGGTGTTCTTGAAGTCCACCGTGCGGCCCTGGCTGTCGGTAATGCGGCCATCGTCCAGCACCTGCAGCAGGATGTTGAACACGTCCGGGTGGGCCTTTTCGACCTCATCGAACAGCACAACGCTGTAGGGGTGGCGGCGCACGGCCTCGGTCAGCTGGCCGCCCTCCTCATAGCCGACGTATCCCGGAGGCGCACCGATCAGACGCGAGACGCTGAATTTCTCCATATACTCGGTCATGTCGATACGGACCATGTTCTTCTCGTCGTCAAACAGGGCCTGCGCCAGCGCCTTGGCCAGCTCGGTCTTGCCGACGCCCGTGGGGCCAAGGAACAGGAAGCTGCCGATGGGGCGGTTCGGGTTCGCGATGCCGGCGCGGGAGCGCAGGATAGCGTCCGAGACCTTCTGCACGGCCTCGTCCTGGCCGATGACCCGCTGATGCAGCGTGTCCGGCAGGCGGAGCAGCTTCTCGCGTTCGCCTTCGACGAGCTTGGAGACCGGGATGCCGGTCCAGCGGGCGACGATGTTCGCAATTTCTTCTTCCGTTACGCGGTCACGAAGCAGGCTGGATTCTTTCTTTGCTTCGGCCAGCTTTTCTTCTTCCTCCAACTGCTTTTGCAGGGTGGGCAGCTTGCCGTATTGCAGCTCACCGGCCTTGGCGTAGTCGCCGGTGCGGGTCGCCTTTTCGATCTCGGCCTTGGTGGATTCCACCTCGGCGCGCAGGCTCTGCACCTTGTTCACCGCGTTCTTCTCGTTCTCCCACTGCGCCTTCTTGCTGTTGAAGCTGTCGCGCAGCTCGGCCATCTCCTTTTCCAGCGTGGCCAGACGCTGCTTGGACAGCTCGTCGGTCTCTTTCTTTAAAGAGGCCTCCTCGATTTGCAGCTGGGTGATGCGGTGGTTCATCTCGTCCAGCTCGGCGGGCATCGAATCCAGCTCGGTCTTGACCATAGCGCAAGCCTCATCGACGAGGTCGATGGCCTTATCAGGCAGGAAGCGATCCGTGATGTAGCGGTCCGACAGCGTCGCGGCGGCGATCAGGGCGGCGTCCTGAATCTTGACACCGTGGTAGACCTCGTAGCGCTCCTTCAGACCGCGCAGGATCGAGATGGTGTCCTCGACAGTCGGTTCATTGACCATGACCGGCTGGAAACGACGCTCCAGCGCGGGGTCCTTCTCGATATACTCGCGGTACTCGTCCAGCGTGGTCGCGCCGATACAGTGCAGCTCGCCGCGGGCCAGCATGGGCTTGAGCAGGTTGCCGGCATCCATCGCACCGTCGGTCTTGCCCGCACCGACAATGGTGTGCAGCTCATCAATGAAGAGGATGATCTTGCCCTCGGACTTCTTGACCTCGTTGAGGACGCTCTTCAAGCGTTCCTCAAACTCGCCGCGGTATTTTGCACCTGCAACCAGCGCACCCATGTCCAGACTGAACACGGTATGATCCTTCAGGTTTTCGGGCACATCTCCGCTTTCGATCCGCTGCGCCAGCCCCTCGGCGATGGCGGTCTTACCGACACCGGCCTCACCGATCAGCACGGGGTTGTTCTTGCGTTTGCGGGAGAGGATACGGATGACATTGCGAATTTCCGTATCGCGTCCAATCACAGGGTCAAGTTTATGCGCCTTTGCCATTTCGACAAGGTCCTGACCGTACTTTTTCAGAGCGTTGTAGGTGTCCTCCGGGTTATCACTCGTGACCCTCTGATTGCCACGCACCGTACTCAGTTGCTTCATAAATTTCTCGGTTGTGATGCCGAAAGTCTTGAAGATTTCGCTGGCAGCCTTTCCGGGCCGCTGCAAAATGCCGAGGAATACATGCTCTACGCTGATGTATTCATCCTTCATCTGCTTGGCCTGCTGCTCGGCGGCGTTGAGGGCACGGTCCAGATCGTTGGAGATGTAAATTTTCTCCGGGTCACGGCCCGAGCCGGTCACGCGGGGCAGCGCCTCGACCTTCTGCAAGGCCGCCTGAGCAAAGGCATTGGCGTCAATGCCGAGGGTCTGCAGCAGCTGCGGGATAAGCCCGTCCTGCTGCTGGGCAAGGGCGGCCAGCAGATGCTCCTGCTCCACCGCGTTGTTGGAATATTCCACCGCGATGCGCTGTGCAGCCTGCAAAGCCTCACGGGTTTTCTGTGTCATTTGTTCGATGTTCATAGTGCGTACCTCCTTTAGTGCAGATAGCGCATTGTTCTGGCAGTCTCGCACGTAAAGTGCTTGGATTTTGCAATTCAAGAATTCGCTTTCGCAAATTCTGTGTGTTCGCTTTTCTTTAGCACTCTATCTGTTCGACTGCTAATATTGTAGCACATTCACATACCATGTCAATAGGAAAATTGCAAACAAATTGTGAATTTGCAGGGAAAAACATTGGTAAAAGTTGGAGAAGCAGTCGGAGGGGAGCGTATAGTTAGATATTTTTCAAAATATCTATTGACAATGGCAGGTGCATAGGAGTATAGTAAAGGCATAGACAGTTAGACGTTTATCTAATTGTTTATCAGGAAAGGAGTTGTTTTGTTTGGGAGATGCTTTCAAGGCGCTGGCCGACCCGACGCGGCGGCGCATTTTAGAACTGCTGGCACAGGGCGATCTGACCGCCGGGGAGATCGCCGCACATTTTGATATGACAAAGCCGTCCGTCAGTCACCATCTGAACATTTTAAGAAGTGCGGCGCTTATTACCGATGAGCGCCGCGGCCAGAACATTGTGTACAGTGTGAATCTGACCGTATTTCAGGAATTGATGAAGTGGTTTTATGACTGCGGACTTGTAAAGGGAGACGATAGCAATGAAAAAGAATAAACTGTTCTGGATTTTAACCGTGGTCTGCGTGCTGAATTTTGCCGCGCACCTGTACTTCTACCCCTCCCTGCCGGACATTGTGCCCACCCACTGGGGCGCTAACGGGCAGGTCAACGGCTGGGGGCCGAAGTCCACAGTTTTGATTTTGGCCGCACTGCCGTTTGCGATGTTGATTTTGCTGGAGGTCATCCGCAAGATCGACCCCAAGTATCAGAATTTTGAAAAGTTCGGCAAGGTATGGAACCTGTTCGTGGTGCTGTTCACCGTGATGATGGCCGTGTTCAGCTGGCTGAGCGATCTGGCTGTGTTCGGCAAGCTGCCGGACAGCAGCAACCTTGTCAGCATTCTGGTCTGCGGCGGCATCGGCGTGCTGTTCATCATCATGGGCAATTTTATGCCGCAGGTCAAGCAGAATTATACCTTCGGCTGCCGCACGCCGTGGGCACTGAACGACGAGCACAACTGGCAGCGCACCCAGCGCATGGGCGGATACACCTTTGTTGTTATGGGCATTGTCCTGTTGGTGCTTGCCTTCCTGGGCGGCCTGCTGGGCGACATTGCCACGCTGATCGTACTGCTGGCCGCCGTTTTGGGCGGCAGCGCGTGGATTTATTTGTATTCGTATCTGGTGTATGTGGGGAAGATGAAGTAAGAGCCTAAAGCCTTCCCCTTTGGGGGAAGGTGGCCCCGCAGGGCCGGATGAGGGGCAGGTGTGCCATTGCTATCCGTTAGTGAGTTTTGACGGCAGGTCGCCCCTCATCAGTCAGCGGGCGTGGCCGCTGACAGCTTCCCCCGAGGGGGAAGCCATATAGGCAAACAGCCCGTGCTTCGATTGGGAAGCACGGGCTGTTGTTATGTCTTATTCAATCCCTTTTCAATAAACTCCGGATCCTTATTTATACAGCTCGACCAGATTCAGCAAAATTTCGACGCCTTGATCCATCTTCTCGGCGGTGATGCACTCGCAGGGGCCGTGGAAGTTGAAGCCGCCGGTGCCGAGGTTCGGGCAGGGCAGGCCCATATAGCTCAGGGTCGCGCCGTCGGTGCCGCCGCGGACCGGGGTCTCGATGGGTTCAAGGCCCGCCGCGCGGATGGCCTTGCGGGCGTTCTCGACCAGATGGAAGTGGGGCTGAATTTTCTCCAACATATTATAATAGCTGTCCTTGATGTCCAGCTCCACCGTGCCCGCGCCGTAGCGGTCATTCAGACAGGCGGCAATATGCTGCATCTGGGCCTTGCGGGCGGCAAACTTGGCGGCATCGTGGTCGCGCACGATGTAGCCCAGGTGCGCGGTGGTCACGTCACCCTGCATACTCGTCAGGTGGAAGAAGCCCTCACGGCCCTCGGTGTGCTCGGGGCGGGAGAAGGCGGGCAGCGCGGCGTGGAACTCCATGGCCACGTTCTGCGCATTGATCATCGAGTTCTTGGCGCTGCCGGGGTGGACGCTGAAACCGTGCACGGTCACGACGGCAGCGGCGGCATTGAAGTTCTCATAGCTGATCTCACCGACGTCCTCGCCGTCAACGGTGTAGGCGTAGGCCGCGCCGAAGCCCTCGACGTCAAACAGGCTCGCGCCCTCGCCGATCTCCTCATCGGGGGTGAAGCCGATGCAGAGCTTGCCGTGGGGGCGATTTTCGGCAATGATGCGCTCCAGCGCGGTCATGATCTCGGCCACACCGGCCTTATCGTCCGCGCCCAGCAGCGTCGAACCGTCGGTGGTGATGAGAGTCTGGCCCTTCATCTCGCGCAGGAACGGGAACACCTTGGGGTCCAGCACCGTGCCGGTGGCGGGCAGCGTGACAGCCTCGCCGTCGTAGTTTTCGTGGATCTGCGGCCGGACGTTCTCACCGCTGGCGTCGTCCGCCGTGTCCATGTGGGCGATAAGGCCCAGCGGCGCGGCGCTCTCCTGCCCCGGGGTGGCGGGCAGCGTGGCGTAGACATAGCAGTGCTCGTCCACATGGGCATCGGTCAGGCCCAGCTCCTTCAGCTCCTCAACGAGGATCTTCGCCAGGTCAAACTGGCGCAGCGTGCTGGGGTGGGTGCCGCTGTTGGGGTCAGAGGTCGTGTGGACCTTTACATATTTTAAAAGACGTTCGTAGGCGCGCATGGGCGTGTCCTCCTTGTAAAAAGCATTTTGCTGTGATTTCTTCGCTATTATACCACAAAAAGCAGCAATTTCCAACCCTGTGCCCTTTTCAAGCAGCGATTTTTGTGCTAAAATGAATAAGATTATAAAGGATCACTGTGCCTTTTGCGCAGCCTATTATAAGGAGGATATTATGGCAGATAGCATTTTTAAGGATAAGACTCTTCTCATCACCGGCGGCACGGGCAGCTTCGGGCATACAGTACTCAAGCATTTCCTGTCCACCGACATCGGCGAGATCCGCATCTTCTCCCGCGATGAGAAGAAGCAGGACGACATGCGCCACGAGCTGCAGGCCAACCACCCGCAGTATGCCGGCAAGGTCAAGTTCTACATCGGCGATGTGCGCAACCCGCAGTCCATCCGGGATGCCATGCCCGGCGTCAACTACATCTTCCACGCGGCAGCGCTGAAACAGGTGCCGTCCTGCGAGTTCTTCCCGATGCAGGCCGTGCAGACGAACATCATCGGCACGGACAATGTCCTGCACGCCGCCATTGACGCGGGCGTGGAGCGCGTCGTCTGCCTGTCCACCGACAAGGCGGCCTATCCCATCAACGCCATGGGCATCTCCAAGGCGATGATGGAGCACGTCATCTATGCCAACGCCCGCGTGGCCGCTGAGCGCGGCGGCACGACGATCTGCTGCACCCGCTACGGCAACGTCATGTGCAGCCGCGGCAGCGTCATTCCGCTGTTCATTGACCAGATCCGCGCCGGCAACCCCATCACGATCACCGACCCCAATATGACCCGCTTCCTGATGAACCTGGACGAGGCCGTTGACCTGGTCATGTTCGCGTTTGAGCATGCAAACCCGGGCGATTTGTTCATCCAGAAGTCCGACGCCTCCACCATCGGCGACCTGGCCAAGGCCGTGCAGCAGCTGTTCGGCGACACCGGCACGAACATCATCGGCACCCGCCACGGCGAGAAGCTGTTCGAGACCCTGATGACCCGCGAGGAGCGCCTGCGCAGTGAGGATATGGGCGGTTACTATCGCGTGGCAGCCGATAACCGCGACCTGAACTACGACAAGTTCGTCGTCAAGGGTGAGGTCCACACGATGGCCGACGACTCCTACACGAGCCACAACACGCACCGTCTGGACGTAGAGGGCACGGTCAGGAAGATCCTGACCACCGACTACGTCCAAAACGCGCTGAAAGAGGTGGAGGCCGAGAAGGCATGAAGATCCTTGTGACCGGTGCCAAAGGCTTTGTGGGGCGCAATCTCTGCGAGAACCTGAAGGCTGTCCGCGACGGCAAGAACCGTACCCGCCCCGCCTTGCAGATCGAGGACGTGTTTGAGTATGACCTCGACACGCCCCCCGCAGAGCTGGACCACTTTTGTGCGGAAGCCGATTTCGTGTTCAATTTAGCGGGTGTCAACCGTCCCAAAAATAACGACGAGTTCATGCAGGGCAACTTCGGCTTCGCCTCTACCCTGCTGGACACGCTCAAATCTCACGCCAACCGCTGCCCGGTCATGCTGTCCAGCTCGATCCAGGCGACGCTGATCGGCCGCTACGGCGAGAGCGACTACGGAAAGAGCAAGCTGGCCGGTGAGGAGCTGTTCTTCACCTACGGGCAGGAGACCGGCGCGCCGGTGCTGGTCTACCGCTTCCCGAATCTGTTCGGCAAGTGGTGCCGCCCCAACTACAACAGCGCTGTGGCGACCTTCTGCAATAACACCGCCAACGACCTGCCCATCACGGTCAATGACCGCGCCACCGAGCTGGAGCTATTGTACATTGACGACCTGGTGGAGGAAATGCTCGACGCGCTGGAGGGTAAGCCTCATCGCTGTGATTACGACGGTCTGACGCCGGTTTTCCATGACAGTGGGCGCTACTGTGCCGCGCCGGTGACCCACAAAGTCACGCTGGGCGAAATTGCGGACCTGCTGGAAAGGTTCAAGGCTCAGCCCGCAACGCTTGTACTGCCGGAGATTCCGGCAGGCAGCTTTGCAAAAAAGCTGTACTCGACGTATCTGTCCTATCTGCCCAAAGAGAAGGTCATCTTTGACCTGAAAAAGAACGAGGACGCCCGCGGCAGCTTTACCGAGCTGCTCAAAACCGAGAGCTGCGGCCAGTTCAGCGTCAACGTCTCGAAGCCCGGCATCACAAAGGGTCAGCACTGGCACAACACGAAGTGGGAGTTTTTCATCGTGGTTTCGGGCCACGGTCTGATTCAGGAGCGCCGCGTCGGCAGCGGCGAGGTGCTGGAATTTGAGGTGACCGGCGACAAGCCCCAGGCCATCCACATGCTGCCGGGGTACACCCACAACATCATCAATTTGAGCGAGACCGAGAACCTCGTCACCCTGATGTGGGCGAACGAGCAGTTCGACCCGGCCCACCCGGATACATTCTTTGAAAAGGTGTAAAACGGGCGCATTGTAGGGGCGAGCAGTGCTCGCCCGTGCCCGTGTGCGGCAGCGGCAAAGTTCCCGGGCGGATATGGAATCCGCCCCTGCGATGTAGGGGTCGATGCTCGTCATCGACCCGGAAGTTTGCCCCGGTCGTAACGTTTCTGCGGGCGAACGATGTTCGCCCCTACATCCCCTGCACATAGTAGCTACTAAGGAGAAAAGTATGTCTGACTACAGCAGCATTTCCTTTAAAAACAACGGCAAGCTGAAATTGCTCATCATCGTCGGCACCCGCCCGGAGATCATCCGTCTGGCCGCCGTCATCAACAAGACTCGCAAATATTTTGATGTTATCCTGGCCCACACCGGCCAGAACTACGACTACAACCTGAACGGCGTGTTCTTCCACGACCTGCAGCTGGTCGACCCCGAGGTCTATATGAACGCCGTCGGCGCGGATCTGGGCGAGACGATGGGCAACATCATCTCGGAGAGCTACAAGCTCATGGCCGCCATCCAGCCCGACGCCGTGCTGGTGCTGGGCGACACAAACAGCTGCCTGTCCGTCATCGGTGCAAAGCGGCTGCACATCCCCATCTTCCACATGGAGGCGGGCAACCGCTGCAAGGACGAGTGCCTGCCGGAGGAGACCAACCGCCGCATTGTGGACATCATCTCCGATGTGAACATGGCTTACTCCGAGCATGCCCGCCGTTATCTGGCCGACACCGGCCTGCCGAAGGAGCGCACCTACGTGACCGGTTCCCCGATGGCCGAGGTGCTGCACCAGAATCTGGAAAAAATCGAGGCGTCCGACATCCACCAGCGTCTGGGTCTCGAGAAGGGCAAGTACATTCTGCTGTCTGCCCACCGCGAGGAGAATATCGACACCGAGAAGAACTTTACCTCGCTGTTCACCGCCATCAACAAGATGGCGGAAAAGTACGATATGCCGATCCTCTACTCCTGCCATCCGCGCAGCCGCAAGCGTCTGGAGCAGAGCGGCTTTAAGCTCGACAAGCGCGTCATTCAGCATGAGCCTCTGGGCTTCCATGACTACAACTGCCTGCAGATGAACGCCTTCTGCGTCGTGTCCGACTCCGGCACGCTGCCCGAGGAAAGCAGCTTCTTCACGAGCGTCGGCCATCCGTTCCCGGCGGTCTGCATCCGCACCTCCACCGAGCGCCCTGAGGCGCTGGACAAGGCCTGCTTCATTCTGGCGGGCATCGACGGAGACCACCTGCTGCAGGCCGTGGACGTGGCTGTGGAGATGAACCGGAACGGCGACCTCGGCCTGCCCGTGCCCAACTACGTGGACGAGAATGTCTCCGACAAGGTCGTCAAGATCATCCAGAGCTACACCGGTGTTGTCAACAAGATGGTGTGGCGCAAATACTAAGCGACAGGAACACGATATATTATGCGCATACTGGTAGTGACCCAGCATTTCTGGCCGGAAAATTTCCGCATCAACGATATTGTCGAAGGCTTCGTGCAGGACGGTCTCTCCGTGGACGTACTCTGCGGTCTGCCCAACTACCCGAAGGGCGAATGGTTCGACGGCTACAGCGCCGACGGCCCGTTTGAGGAAGTCTACAAGGGTGCACGGGTGTTCCGTGCGCGGGAGATCCCCCGCAAGGGCAACACCGGCAAGACGATTTTTCTGAACTACGTCAGCTGGCCGCTCTACGCGGCGGGGGCGTTAAAGCGTCTGCCCGGCGGGTACGATGCGGTGTTCTGCTTCAACACCAGCCCCGTGCTGATGTGTTGGCCTGCCATCCGGTATGCAAAAAAGCACCATATACCGTTCACGAATTACGTCCTTGACCTCTGGCCGGAGAATCTGTACAGCGTGCTGCCGGTCAAAAACAGGTTTATGCGCTGGGTCGCGCAGTCGGTCAGCGACAGCCTGTACAGGCGCTGTGACCGGCTGATCGCCATGAGCGGGCCGCTGCAAGAGCGGCTGTGCGCTCGCACCGGCAAGAGCACGGCGGACGTGGCGGTCATTCCGCAGTACTGCGAGGATTTCTATGCCGTGCCGCAGCATGACGCGGCGCTGGAGGCACAGTTTGCGGGGCGGTTCAACATAGTGTTCACCGGCACGTTCACCCCGGCGCAGAGCCTGGACATGGTGATCCGTGCCGTGCTGGACGCCCGCGCCGCCGGGGCGGAGCACCTGCATCTTCTTCTGGTCGGCGACGGCATGAGCCGCGAGGCTTTGCAGAAACAGGCTGCCGACCTGCACGCCGGGGACGCCGTGACGTTTTACGGCAGTGTGCCCGCCGCTGATGTGCCCCGGTTTACGGCGCTGGCCGACGCGCTGCTGATCTCGCTTTCCGACTCACCCGATCTGGGACTGACCGTTCCCGGCAAGCTGGCCAGCTACATGGCCGCGGCCAAGCCGGTGCTGGCCTCGATGAACGGCGCGGGCTATGCGGCAGTCCTGGAGAGCGGCGGCGGGCTTGTCAGCCCGGCCTGCGACCAAAAGGCGCTGGCGGACAATATGCTGGCGCTGTACCGCATGACCGACGCCGAGCGGGCCGCACTGGGCGCGAAGGCAAAGGCGTATTACACCGCCCACTACCGCCGTGCCGAGCTGCTGAAGCGGCTGGAGGAGTTTACGGTCAAAGGCGTTTGAGCGGAACCGCGTTGCAGGGGCGAGCATTGCTCGCCCGCAGCCGTGTGCAGCAGCGGCAGGTTCCCCGGGCGGATATGGAATCCGCCCCTACGTTTCCTTTTGCAAATCGCTCTGCGGTTTTCTCCCTGCCTCCCTCTGGGAGGGAGGTGGCCCCGCGCAGGGCCGGAGGGAGAGAACCTTGCCACGGCCCGAAATGTTTCGGATAACCGCAAGGTTCTCTCCCCCACCGCCTGCGGGCGGAGCCCTTCGGGCCCGAGCCCCTCTGTCGCTACGCGACATCTCCCCACGCAGTGGGGAGTCACCCTCCCAGAGGGGGCCAAGGGCGCCGTCCCCGTTTCCAAAATGCTACACTACCCAAATTGAGAGGTACACCCCTTTGGATAAAAAAGTTCTTGTTATCATCCCGTGCTACAATGAGGAGGATAACATCGTCAATACGGTGGAAAATCTGCGCGCGGAATGCCCGGAGGTGGATTTTCTCGTCGTGAACGACTGCTCTACCGACAGCAGCGCCGAGCTGCTTCGCAGGCATCATTACCCGTTCCTGGACCTGCCGGTCAATCTGGGCATCGGCGGCAACGTGCAGTGCGGCTACCTGTACGCCGTGCGCAACGGCTACGATGTGGCCGTGCAGATGGACGGTGACGGCCAGCATGACCCCGCCTACCTGATGGAGATCGTGCAGCCCGTGCTGGACGGCGAATGCGATATGTGCATCGGCAGCCGCTTTGTCAAAAAAGAGGGTTTCCAGACCAGCTTTATGCGCCGGGTCGGCATCCGGTTCTTGAGCGGGCTGATTTTCCTGCTGTCCGGGCATAGGGTGCTGGATGTGACCAGCGGCTTCCGCGCGACCAATGCGCGGATGACCGCCTATTTTGCCCGGCACTACGCCATTGACTACCCGGAGCCGGAGGCCGCGCTGGCCGCGATTTTGGCGGACTTCAAGGTGGCCGAGGCCCCCGTCATCATGCGGGAGCGGCAGGGCGGCGTGTCCAGCATCCACAGCTTCAAGAGCGTCTACTACATGATCAAGGTCTCGCTGGCGCTCATCATTGACCGTTTGTCCATCCGCAAAAGCAAGGGGGGCCGCGCATGACCGCACAATTACAGCTGTTTATGATTCTGGGCGCGGTGGTGCTGCTGCTCATCATCTTTGCGTTTTTGAAGCGCGGGCTGATGAGCGTCAAGTACAGTCTGCTTTGGCTTGCGCTGGCCGTCGGGCTGGTCATTGCGGCGGCGTTCCCCTACGTGGTCTACGTGCTGCGCGACCTGTTGGACATTGAGATGCCGGTCAATCTGGTGTTTTTGTTAATGTTCTGCTTTGTGCTGGTGGTACTGCTCTCGCTGAGCATTGCCATCAGCCAGCTGGCCGACAAGTGCAAGCGGCTGACCCAGGCCAACGCCATGCTGGAAAAGCGCGTGCGCGACCTGGAAGAAAAGAAATAATTGCGGAGAATAGGAATCATGACGATAACTTGGGAGCAGGTCCTCGCCTTCCTGTGCGAGGATCAGACCATGGCAATTACCTCGCTGTTGTTCCTCGCCTTTTGCGGCAGTGGCGCTCATCAACTATGCCCTGCCCCGTGTGCTGCGGCCCTACTTTCTGCTGGCCGCCAGCTACGGCTTCTTCTGCTATGACCCCGTCAACCGCCCGCTGGTCTGGGTGATCGCCGCCGCCACGGTGCTGACCTGGCTGTGTGGCCTGATCATCGGCAAGGTCAGGGCCAAGCCCGTGCGGGTGCTGGCACTGGCTGCGTCGGTGGGGTTCGGCATCGGCATCCTTGTCTACTACAAATACTGGAACCTGCTGGCGGACACAGTGGGCGGCAGCATCCTCTCCCACCGGGAGAATCTGCTGGCCCCGCTGGGGTTGAGCTACTTCACGTTTGCGGCGATGAGCTACACCATCGACGTCTACAAGCGCCGCTGCCGGGTCGAGACAAACCTGCTGCACTACGCGCTGTTTGTCAGCTTCTTCCCCACCCTCATCAACGGGCCCATTGAGCGCTATCCCCAGATGCGCCCGCAGATCCGGAAAAGCCGCCGGTTCAGCTATGGCCGCTGCGCGGGCGGCGCGTTCCGTATGCTGTGGGGCTACACCAAAAAGATGGTCCTTGCCGACAACCTGAGCCACTATGTCTCGCTGGTCTACGGCGATGTCGGCAGCATGAGCGGCCCGAACCTCGTGGCCGCCACGGTGCTGTTTGCCGTGCAGCTGTACATGGACTTTTCCGGCTGCTGCGACATTGCCCTGGGCGCGGCGCGCATTCTGGGCTATGACCTGATTGAGAACTTCCAGTCCCCGTTTGAGGCGCGGACCTTCAACGATTTCTGGCGGCGGTGGCATATCTCGATGACGAGCTGGTTCCGCGACTACGTCTATTTCAGCCTCGGCGGCAGCCGCTGCGCCCCGTGGCGGCACTACTTAAACATCGTCATCGTCTTTGTCTGCTCCGGCCTGTGGCACGGCGCGGACTGGCGGTATCTGGCGTGGGGCCTGTTCACGGGTCTGTTGGCCGCCTTCGGTGTCATGACCGCTAGGGCGCGGCAGAGAATCAACCGCTATAACCCGCTCTACCGCATGGGCTGGTTCAAGGTATTCTGGCAGTGCCTTTTCACCAATGCGCTGTTCTGCCTGACGCTCGTGTTCTTCGCGTCGGCTATCTACAACACCGATCCGTTTGCCGTGTACGGCTCGCTTTTACAGGGCTGGGACGGTCTGACAGGGTCGTGGGCGCAGGTGTCGAATCTCATCTACAGCAGCGGCATTGATGGCCGTTTGCCTGTCGTGCTGCTGTTTGGCTGCTTCGTCGTCTTTGCGGCGGAGCATAAGGGCCGCAGCGTCGCCCGCTGGATCCGCCAGCAGGTCTGGCCGCTGCGCTGGACGCTCTACTACGGCATGGCTGCAGCGATTCTGTTCTTCGCCGCCTTCGGCCAGTCGGCGTTCATCTACCAGCAGTATTGAGAAAGGCGGTGTATCATGGCGAAATCCCCTACCCCGATTCCCGCACCGCCGGTCAAGATCCACCGCGGTGCCCCCGGCAGCGCACCCGCCCGGCAGCGCCGCCGCAGAAAGAAGGTCAACCCGTTCGTGCTGTTCCTGCGCGGGCTGGCACGGCGGCTCTACTTCGGCATCAAGACGGCGTTCAAGTTCCTGCTGTTTGTGCCGGTGCTGGTGTTCATGGTGGCGTTCAGCTACAATGTGGACCGCAGCGGTCTGTTCCAGGGCGCGCTGGCCCCCCGCCGCATCGTCGACTTGATGCTCCAGGGCTACGACGTTACAAACTTCGAGCAGATGGACGAGCGCGAGGTGGTACAGTTATTTGCACAGGATGTGCCCGAGACGCCCGAAGCCATCGGCATCGGCTCAAGCCGTGTTCTGCAGTTCAACCGCGAGAACACCGGCGTCGAGAGCTTCTTCAACATGGGCGTCACCGGCGCGGACGTGCGCGACAACATGACAAGCTACTACAAGATGGTCACCTACGGCAAGGCCCCGAAGGTTCTTTTGTGGAGCATAGACCCGTGGGTGTTCTACGGCAGCGAGGCCGCGTTTGACGCGCGCGCCGACGCCGACCTGTACAACGAGTTCCTGACGAAGGTCCTGAACGTGCCCACCGATTACGAGGAGCCCGACAAGGTCGAGCTGTGGAAGGCGCTGGCCGACCCGGCGTACTTCCAGGGCAACGTAGACTACTACATAAAGAACCGCGGGCAGGCCACCGTCACCGACGACGAGGGCAACACGATAGAGTTTAACCCCGTCGAGGGCGACCCCTACAACCAGACCACGACGATCAAGCGGTCCGACGGCAGCGTTTTGTACGATGTAGCGTTCCGCAATCAGACCGAGGACCAGATCCGCACGCTGGCCGCCGAGGCCTGTATGAGCTTTAACAGCGTACACATGGAGGGCTTTGACGAGCTGAGCCAGACTCAGATCCAGGCGTTCGACTCCTTCGTCAGATACGCCCAGTCGCAGGGCACAACGGTCATTCTTGTGCTGTCGCCGTGGCACCCGTATCTGTACGGCTACCTGCTGACCGAGCCGGAGAACCACAAGGGCTTCTTCCAGGTGGAAAACTGGCTGCGGCAGTACTGCGCCGACAACAACGTGCCGATTTACGGCAGCTACGACCCCGCGTGCATTGAAGGCTTGCAGGAGACAGACTTCTTTGACGGTCTGCACTGCGGCGGCACCGGCATTGCCCGGTTCTTCCCCGGCATCCCCCAGGCCCTGAGCGACCTGCAGAACGGCACACTGGCCAATCCGCTGGACGTACACCCCCGTACCAGCCTGGAGGACCCCAACGCACAGCCCGCCGAGGGCGAGACCCCCGACGGTGAAGTAACCCAACAGGAGGGATAACTATGGCATTCATTGAGATCGGTTTCACCACAAAGCGCCCGCTGATCCTGGGCCGCGGCGGCTTTGGCACCCAGCTGAACGACTGGCTGATGGACGAGGGCTGGGGCAGCGCGGACTTTCTGGACGACAACGCCCCCGACGCCGTGGGCGGCCTGCGGGATTACGTTGACCCCGCGATTTTGAAGCGCGGACGCCCCGCCTTTGTGGCGCTGGGCGACAACAAGCTGCGCGTCGAGCTGCTGCAAAAGCTGGCAGCCGCGGGCTACAGCACGCCGGTTTTTATCAGTGACGCCGCGTCTGTCAGCCCCAGCGCCGTGCTGGAGCCGGGCTGCATCATCCTGCCGCAGGCGTATGTCGGTGCGGACGCCCATCTGGGCGTGGGCTGCATCGTCAACGCGGGAGCCATCGTAGACCACAACGCCCATCTGGGCCGCGGCGTGCATGTAGCTCCGGGCGGCATCGTCAAGGCCAGCGCAGAGGTCGCCGACTTCGGCAAGGTCGATTCCGGCGAGATCGTGCGCTCCCCGTGGGAGAACCAATAATGCTCCAGCGCCGCGATTATATTGACGAGCTGAAGGGCCTTGGCATCCTGCTGGTTGTGCTCGGCCATTTTATCGAACAGTACCGCATGGGGTATTCCTTCGTCAGTGCGTCGTTTTTCTGCATCTATGCGTTCCACATGGCGCTGTTCTGCATCTGCAGCGGGCTGGTGGCGCGGTTCAACCCGCGCAAGCTGGTCACACAGCAGCTGTGGCTGTACCTTGTGGGGCAGACGCTGATGCTGGCGTTCCGTGCCGCCGTTCTGCGGGAAAATTTTGCCGAGACGGGCGGCCTGCTGGCCGCGTGGCTGCTGCCGTGGCGGCATATATGGTATCTGTACGCGCTGATCTTCTGGCATCTGACACTGCCGGTTCTGTGCCGGCTGCGGGACAGGCTGGGGCTGGCCGGTTCCTGCCTTGGCATGGCACTGGCCGTGGGGCTGGCGCTGGCTGCCGGGCTGGTGGACTGGCCCTTCACGCTGGTGCGGGTATTTGCATTCTACCCGTTTTATGCGTGCGGGGTGCTGCTCCGCCCGCAGCTGGACAGGCTGGCCGCGTTTGCGGCGGAGCACCGCCCGGTGCGGCTTGTGGCTGCGGCGGGGCTGGTGCTTGGCTATGGAGCGTATTTTCTCTGGGTGCTGCGGGCTGACCCGATCATGGACCACAGCGCAGAGCTGTTCCACGATGTGAGCTATGCGGGCGGCGACAGGGTGCAGTACCGGGTCGTGTTCTACCTCGTGGGCATCGCGACGACGGCGGCGCTGACTGTGCTGGCCAGCCGTTGGCATCTGCTGGCCGGGCTGGGGCGGCACACGCTGGCGATCTATCTGCTGCATCTGCCGGTACAGGCGCTGCTGGTCGAGCTGGGTCTGTACGACCTTATGCGCGGGAAGGCGACGATTGTCGTTGTGCTTTGGTCCGTGCTGCTGGCTGCGGTGACGCTGGCCGTGCTGAACCTTAGCCCGGTGCAGCGGGCGTGTGACGCGGTGGCGAATTGCTGGTACAAACGAAAATAACCTCTGCTGGCGGCAGTCTCTTGAAAAAGGGACTGCCGCTTTTGTCTATTCTACACAAAAATGCGGGTGGGATTTCTGCTTGACATTCCCACTACATTGCAATACAATATAGTCAGAGAACATGGTAATGCAAGGTAGTCAGAGGAGGTGAGCCGGTGTTTGACCAGGCACAGCTGCGCAAGGGCACGCTGGAAGGCTGCATTTTAAAGATCATTGACCGGAAACCGACCTACGGCTATGCCATTGCCACCACCTTGCGGGACAGCGGGTTTGCCGACCTGACCGAGGGCACACTCTATCCCCTGCTGCTGCGGCTCGAGCGCAAGGGGCTGATTGCCGCCGAGTACCGCGCGGGTTCCGGCGGGCCGAGCCGCAAGTATTACCGCCTGACCCCCGACGGGGTGCAGTACCTTAACGAATTTACGGAGGCATGGCAGAACGCCAGCGACACTGTGAACCGCATTTTGCACGACAAGGAGGGCTGAACCATGAAAACAATGCGCAACGAATACCGCGACTTGAAAAAAGAGAACGACCTGATTTTTTCAACGCTGGCAGAGTACGACCGCGACACCATCACGGAAATCATCAGCGTGGTAGACAACACACGCGGCATTGGGTACGAGATCGAGCTGATCCGCAAGGACCTGATTGCGATGGCGGCACAGGCCGAGGCCCGGCGCGACTATCTGCCGTCGGTCATCGGGGATGTAGATGTTTTTAAGCGGAATCTGCTGGCAAGCATGCCCAGACCCAAGCTGGCAGACTACATGGCAGACAGCCTTGTGTGGCTGTGCACGTTTGCGTTGGTTTCCACCGCGACCTATACGGTGATGGGGCGGGCGTGGGACTGCTATTACGACGCGGTCTGGCTTGTGCTCTGCATTGCCATTATGATGCCCAGTGCGTGGCTGCTGCAGCGCATTGTCCCCGCCGAGTGGGCGGCTTCCACCGAAAAAGGTGTGCGGTACGGTGCCATTACAGCCGCCATGATGCTTTTGTGGTTCGTGGAGTTTTGGTTCGTCGACAAATGGATCACGCCGCTGCTGCCCGCGGTGGGCCTGCCCAACCTTGCGGCAGTCATCCTGTTCGGCGCGGCACTGGCAGCGCTGCTTATCTGGCGCAACCATCGCCGCAACGAGCTTGCCGAAAAACGGCCCTGGCGGGATGTGATGGAGAAATAAAAGCGTACCCCGATGGTGCGGAACCATCGGGGACGCTTTTGCCTTCCCCTGCGGGGGAAGGTGGCCGAACGCAGTGAGGTCAGATGAGGGGCGAGCTTTCCGCAATTGCCCATAAACGGATTGCTGCGGGAAGGTCGCCCCTCATCAGTCACCTTCGGTGACAGCTTCAGTCTACGCGCCAAGTGCCGCCTACGGCGGTTGCGCTTCGACACGCGCCTGCGGGCGCAGCCCCTCGGGGGAAGCCTTTTAAATATGCTCCAAAATCTTGTTGCCCATCTCGGTGCAGCCTACCCTGGTGCAGCCGGGAGCCATCATGTCGGCGGTGCGGCAGCCCTCGTCGAGAACAGCGTTGACAGCCGCCTCGATCTCGTCGGCCTCGGCGGGCATATCGAAGCTGTAGCGCAGCATCATGGCCGCGGAGAGGATGCAGGCAATCGGGTTGACGACGTCCTGCCCGGCAATATCGGGCGCAGAGCCGTGGATCGGCTCATACAGGCCGCAGGTGCCCTCGCCCAGCGAGGAGGACGGCACCATGCCGATGCTGCCGGTGATCTCACTGGCCTCGTCGGAGAGAATGTCGCCGAACATATTTTCCGTCACAATGACGTCAAACTGCGCAGGGTTCTTGCAGATCTGCATGGCGCAGTTGTCCACGAACATCTCGCTGTACTCGACCTCGGGGTACTCGGCCTGCAGGCGGTGCATGACGGCGCGCCACAGGCGGCTGGTGTCCAGCACGTTGGCCTTATCCACACAGGTCAGCTTTTTGCGGCGCTTCATCGCCGTCTCAAAGCCGATGCGGCCAATGCGCTCGATCTCGTGCTCGGAGTAGGGCATCGTGTCAATAGCGACCTTCTCGCCGTTCTGCTCGATGGTCTTATGCTCGCCGAAGTAGACGCCGCCGATCAGCTCACGCACAACGATGAAATCAATGCCCTGGTCAACGATGGACTTTTTCAGCGGGGAGGCGTCCGCCAGCTGCGGCCAGATCTTGGCCGGGCGGTTGTTGGCGTAGAGGCCCATGCCCGCGCGCAGGCGCAGCAGCCCCTTCTCGGGGCGCTGGTCGCCGGGCAGACCCTCCCACTTGGGGCCGCCGATGGCACCGAGCAGGACGCTGTCAGAGCTTTTGCACTTTTCCAGCTCCGACGCGGGGAGCGGGTCGCCGAACCTGTCGATGGCCTCGCCGCCCATGTAAGCGCGGGTGTAGGTGAAGGTGTGGCCATGCCTGGCCGCAATCTTATCCAGGACGCGCACCGCCTGGGTCACGATCTCGGGGCTGGAGCAGTCGCCGTAGATCAGAGTGATGTTTTTCTGCATAGTTCTGTTCTCCCTCTCGTTGCTATTGTAGGGGCGGGACATGTCCCGCCCTCAGCCTTTCCATCACAGCACTTTTGCCGTAAAGCCGCGGGCCGGGCATGCCCGGCCCCTACAGGGCATCAGTCCTTCAAGCTGTTCATCAGGCCGCCCTTGGCGATGATGTTCTGGATGAACGGCGGGAACGGGGCGGCCTGGAAGGTCCGGCCCGTCGTCTCGTCGGTGATGACGCCGGTGTCAAAGTCGATGCTGACCGTGTCGCCCTCGCTAATTGCCTCACTGGCGGCGGGGCATTCCAGAATCGGCAGACCGATGTTGATGGCATTGCGGTAGAAGATGCGGGCAAAGCTCTTGGCGATGACGCAGCTGATGCCGGATGCCTTGATGGCAACGGGCGCGTGCTCGCGGGAGGAGCCGCAGCCGAAGTTCTCGCCGCCGACCATGATGTCCCCGGCCTTGACGCGGGTGACAAACGTCTTGTCGATGTCCTCCATGCAGTGGCTGGCCAGCTCGGCCTCGCTCTGGGTGTTCAGGTAGCGGGCCGGGATGATGACGTCGGTGTCAATGTTATCGCCGTATTTGAAAACAGGACCTTTTGCGTTCATAGCTCAAACCTCCCTCGGGTCAGTGATGTAGCCGGTCAGTGCGCTGGCCGCCGCCGTGGCGGGGCTGGCGAGGTAGACCTCGGAATCCACATGGCCCATGCGGCCCACGAAGTTGCGGTTGGTGGTGGAGACGCAGCGCTCCCCCGCCGCCAGAATGCCCATGTAGCCGCCCAGGCAGGGGCCGCAGGTGGGCGTCGAGACGATGCAGCCCGCGTCGATGAACGCCTCGGTGTAGCCGCGCAGGATGCACTCCTTGTAGACGGCCATCGTGGCGGGGATGATGATGCCGCGCACTTCCTTAGCAATGTGTCTGCCCTTCAGAATCTCGTAGGCGGCCTCCATGTCCTCAATGCGTCCGTTCGTGCAGGAGCCGATGACGATCTGGTCGATCTTGATGTCTTTGCCCTCTTTCGCAAGGTGGGTGTTCTCCGGCAGGTGCGGGTAGCTGACCGTCGGCTCGAGCGCGTCAAGGTCGATGACGATGCTGCGCTCATACTCGGCGTCGGGGTCGGCCTCGTACTTGACCCACGGGCGCTGGCTGCGGCCCTTCAAATATGCCTCGGTGATTTCATCCACCGGGAAGATGCCGTTCTTGGCACCGGCCTCGATGGCCATATTGCAGATGCAGAGGCGGTCCTCCATCGTCAGGGACTTCACACCGTCACCGACGAATTCCAGGCTCTTGTACAGTGCACCGGAAACGCCGATCTCACCGATCAGATGCAGAATGACGTCCTTGCCTGTGACAGGCTTGTGCAGCTGACCCTTGAGCTCGACCTTGATGGCGGCGGGGACCTTGAACCAGGCCATGCCCTTTGCCATACCGGCGGCCATATCCGTGGAGCCGACGCCGGTGGAGAACGCGCCCACCGCGCCGTAGGTGCAGGTGTGGCTGTCCGCGCCGATGATGCAGTCGCCCGCGGTCACGATGCCCTTTTCGGGCAGGAGCGCGTGCTCAACGCCCATCTGGCCGACGTCGTAGAAGTTGAGGATGTCGTACTTGTCTGCGAACTCGCGGCACTGCTTGGACTGGGTCGCGCTCTTGATGTCCTTATTGGGGACAAAGTGGTCGAGCACAATGTTGACGCGGGTCTTATCAAAGACGGAATCAAAGCCCGCCTTGTTGAACTCATTGATGGCAACCGGGGTCGTAATATCGTTGCCGAGCACGATGTCGAGCCTGGCGTTGATGAGCTGGCCCGCCGTAACGGCTGCTTCCCCGCAGTGGGCCGCTAAGATTTTCTGGGTCATGGTCATGCCCATGGTCGTGTACCTCCGTTTTGTTGGGATGAGGGATGTTTTCTAAATAATAAAGAATAAATAAGAAATAATAAATATGGTGGAGTTTTTGCCCTTATGGGCAAAAACAAATCTCGTAGGGGCGGATTCCATATCCGCCCGTGGCACTGTCCGCAGTTGAGCGGGCGCATATAGAATGCGCCCCTACGGGAGTCTTTTTTTGAGCGGAGCGCAGCGACGCGGTCCACAAAATTTATTATTTATTATTTCTTATTTTTTATTTGCTGTCTGCTCACTTATTGTTAATAGCGCTGACTAAAGCCTTAATGCCCGCCACGATAATATCGGTGTGGGTACCGCAGCCCCAGGTCTCCTCGCCGGAGGCCCATTTCAGGCCGACGTAGGAGCAGGCGCGGGAGTTCGTGTCGGAATCCAGGGCGTGCTCGCTGTAGTGTACGAGCGTAAAGTGCATTCCGGTCTGCTGCTCGATGGCCGTGGCAACGGCATCCAGGCGGCCATTGCCGGTGGCTGTGCACTTGACCGTGCTGCCGCCGCCGGTGACGACGACATTTGCCGTAATGCTGCCGTCCGAGTTCTGGATGAAGTGCGCGTCCGGCACATTGAGCGGCTGGGTGTGGTTGAGGTAGCTGTTCTCAAAGACGCCCAGCACCTCTTTCACGCTCAGCTCGCGGTGCTCGTGGTCGCTGACGTCCTTGACGCGGTAGCCGAGGTCCTCGCGCATCTTCGGCGGCGGATTGTAGCCGTAGTTCTGCTGCAGCAGGAAGCCGATGCCGCCCTTGCCGCTCTGGGAGTTGATGCGGATGACGTCGGCATCGTAGGTACGGCCAATATCGTGCGGGTCAATGGGGATGTACGGGCAGGTCCACTGGTGGAGCTGCTTCTCTTTGCGCCAGGTCATGCCCTTGGCGATGGCGTCCTGATGGCTGCCGCTGAACGCCGCGAACACCAGTGCGCCCGCATAGGGCGTGCGCTCATAGACGTGCATCCGGGTCACGCGCTCATAGACCTCGCAGATGGCGGGCATATTGCTGAAATCAAGGTGCGGGTCTACGCCGTGGCTGTACATGTTCATGGCCAGCGTAATGGCATCGACGTTGCCGGTGCGCTCACCGTTGCCGAACAGGCAGCACTCGATGCGCTGGGCACCGGCCAGGACGGCCAACTCGGCGTCGGCAACGCCGCAGCCGCGGTCATTGTGCGGATGGGTAGACAAAATAACGCTGTCACGATATTTCAGGTGCTTGGAGCACCACTCGATCTGGTTGGCGTAGATGTGCGGCATGCTCATCTCCACCGTGACCGGCAGGTTGATGATCATGGGGCGGTCCGGCGTGGGCTGCATGACGTCGAGAACGGCGTTGCAGACCTCGACGGCGTATTCCGGCTCGGTGCCGGTGAAGCTCTCGGGGCTGTACTCGAACAGGAAGTTGCCCTCGTACTCCTCGCTCAGCTGCTTGACGAGCTTGGCACCATCGACGGCGATCTTTTTGATCTCCTCCTTCGACTTTTTGAATACCTGCTCACGCTGGGCGACGCTGGTGGAGTTGTAGAAGTGGATGATGGCACGGGGCGCACCCTTGACGGCCTCAAACGTCTTGCGGATGATGTGGTCGCGGCACTGGGTCAGGACTTGCACGGTCACGTCCTGCGGGATGCGGTTGCCGTCGATCAGGGTACGCAGGAACTCATACTCGGTCTCGCTGGCAGCGGGGAAGCCGACCTCGATCTCCTTGAAGCCGATTTTGACCAGCATATCGTAAAATTCGAGCTTTTCCTCCAGGCTCATCGGCACGATGAGGCTCTGGTTGCCGTCGCGCAGGTCCACGCTGCACCAGGCCGGGGCCTGCTCGATATGGTCCTTCTGGGGCCACTCATAGACATGGCCGGGCTCTACCGGCGGCGGATAATACCCTACACTGTACTTGGTTGCGTCCATCATAATAAAACTGCCTCCTTCAAAGCGTTCGGTTCGCGCTTTGAAGGAGGCATACATAAAACCGTCCCCCAAAGGCGAAAGACCTTTGAGAGACGGGAGCAAGATCAATGTTGCTGTACCCGCGGTACCACTCTCATTGCTGTAAAACAGCCGCTCTGTACGATCAGCCACCGGGCGAATCGCGCCTGCATGATAACGGTCAGGTTCCGTCCGCGCCTACCTGTCAGCGCGGCTGCTCCGGGGCCAGTATACAGCGCCTACCATACCGCCTTGCACCGTCCGGCGGCTCTCTGAAATGGGCTTAACTCTGCTTTTTCCTCTTCACTGCATTTGGAATAGTTTTATTTTAGCGGATTTTGGGGGAATGTCAAGAGATTTTTGCTGTTTTTTCAAGGATGTGTTTTGGTTGGAGCAACAATGTTTGTAGGGGGCGGCGTCCTCGACGCCCCGCGGGCGCATATAGAATGCGCCCCTACTTTTCTTTTTTTATTATGTATGCTATAATGTTTTCACTTGATTTGAAAGGATTCATCTATGCTTTACCATAAATACAAGCCGCTGGCGTCGCGCGTCTACTGCACGGGGCTGGCGCTGCTGCTGGTGCTGTCCGAGGTGTTCAGCTCCAACGTACAGGATACGCTGCCGGGTTTCAGCCGCATCATGCGGCTGGGGCTGACCGGGTGCGCCGTGCTGCTTCTGGCCGGGAAAATTATCCTGCTGACCGGGTACGAGGCCCGCTGGCAGAAGGTGCTGATCGCCGTTGTGCTGGTCTACACGGCGTTTTCGTCGTGGTATGGCGGCGATCTGTGGTTCTTTTTGGCCGCACTTGTCGGGCTGGGGGCCAAGGATGTGGATTGGGAGACCGCCCTGCGCGTCTATCTCGTCACGGCGGTGGCCGGGCTGGTGCTGGTGCAAGCGCTACACTTTGCCACGCCGCTGATGCCCTACAAATTCTACTGCCGCAACTGGGATTTCGGCTACGGCCACTACAACGGCTTTGGCGCGCGGCTCGTCGGCGTGTTTTTTGCCTGGGCGTGGCTGCGGCATGACCGGCTGCGCGCCTTTGACTGGGCGGGGCTGGCCGCGCTGGCGATCTTCACCTACAAGGTTCCCGGCAGCCGCGGGGCGTTCGGCGGCATGGCGGTGCTGTTTGTGCTGTTCTTTGTCCAAAAATTTCTGCCGAAATTGTTCGACAGCAAAATCTTTTACGGGCTGGCGCTGGCGCTGCCCGTCGCGCTGGCAGTGTTCAGCCTCTACGCCGGGTATGTCTACAACCCCGAGTGGCCCTATGAGCGGATGGCGCTGCTGCTGTTGAGCATTGCGTTGTCGGGGCGTTTTGAGATCTGGCACAACGTATTCTGGAGCGCGCCGCTTTCTTTATTGGGCGGCCTGCCCACCGATGGTGACGAGCACCACGCCATCGACAACACCTTTTTGGCCGTGCCTATGAACAAGGGTCTGCTGGGCGCGATCTTGGTTGCAGCGGTCTTTCTGCTGCTGCTGTGGCGGCTGGCAAAAAAGCATCGCTCCACCGAGGTCATCTGCCTGGTAGCGCTGACGCTGTATCTCTTTATGGAGAATAATCCGTTTATGCTCTCCGCCAACCCGTTTTTGCTGATGCTGCCGGTGGTGTTTTTTGACGCAGAGACCGGCAAAGCACAATCCGAATCGTAAAAAAGCCGCCGACCGGTTTTGTCCGGTCGGCGGCAATTCTTATTATGGTTTAGCGGTTCTGCGGGCCGTTCTTCAGGATGACGTCATGGCTGCCGCCCTCGACAATGGAGGTGGAAGAAACGACGGTCAGGCGAGCTTTTTCCTGCAGCTCGGGGATGGAGAGCGCACCGCAGTTGCACATGGTAGAGCGCACCTTGTACAGCGTCGTCTGCACGCCGTCGGCCAAGGGGCCGGCGTAAGGCACGTAGGAATCGACGCCCTCCTCAAAGCTCAGCTTCTGGGCGCCGCCCAGGTCGTAGCGCTGCCAGTTGCGGGCGCGGTTGGAGCCCTCGCCCCAGTACTCCTTGACGTAGTTGCCGCCGACGCGCAGCTTGTTCGTCGGGGACTCGTCGAAGCGGGCGAAGTAGCGGCCCAGCATAACGAAGTCCGCACCCATGGCCAGCGCCAGCGTGATGTGATAATCCTGCACGATGCCGCCGTCGGAGCAGATGGGGATGTAGACGCCGGTCTCCTTGTAGTACTCGTCGCGGGCCTTGGCGACCTCAATGACCGCCGTAGCCTGACCGCGTCCGATGCCCTTAGTCTCGCGGGTGATGCAGATGGAGCCACCGCCGATGCCGATCTTGATGAAGTCTGCGCCGGCCTTGGCCAGGAACAGGAAGCCCTCGCGGTCAACGACGTTGCCTGCGCCGACCTTCACCTTGTCGCCGTAGTTCTCGCGAATCCAGGCGATGGTGCGGGACTGCCACTCGCTGAAGCCCTCGGAGGAGTCGATGCAGAGCACGTCCACACCGGCCTCTACCAGCGCGGGCACGCGCTCGGCGAAGTCGCGGGTGTTGATGCCCGCGCCGACAATGTAGCTCTTGTTCTCGTCGAGCAGCTCGTTGACGTTCTCCTTATGGGAGTCATAGTCCTTGCGGAAAACCATATACTGCAGGTGGCCTTCCTCATCGACGAGCGGCAGGGAGTTGATCTTGTTGTCCCAGATGATGTCGTTGCAGTCATGCAGGCTGGTGGTGGCGGGGGCCGTGACCAGCTTGTTCAGCGGGGTCATGAACTCGGTGACCTTGAGGTCCATCGTCATGCGGGACAGACGGTAGTCGCGGCTGGCCACGATGCCCAGCAGCTTGCCGTGGGCGGTGCCGTCGTCGGTGATAGCGACGGTGGAGTGACCGGTGCGGGTCTTGAGGTCGAGCACATCGCCCAAGGTAGCCTCCGGGGGCAGGTTGGAGTCGGAGGTGACAAAGCCCTTCTTGTAGGCCTTGACGCGGCGGACCATATCGGCCTCCTGCTCAATGGTCTGGGAGCCGTAGATGAAGGAGACGCCGCCCTGCTTGGCCAGGGCAATCGCCAGCTTCTCACCGGAGACAGACTGCATGATGGCGGAGACCATCGGGATGTTCATTTCCAGCGGGCAGGCTTCCTCGCCCTTGCGGTACTTGACCAGCGGGGTTTTCAGGCTGACAGCCGTAGGGACGCACTCCGAGGAGGAGTAGCCGGGGACCAGCAGATATTCACCAAAGGTACGGGACGGCTCGGAAAAATAATATGCCATAATACACGCTCCTGACTTTCCTGTTTCGATGTTATTTGCTTATTAAAGAGATTGTACCACAACCGCGGACAAAATACAAAGTTTTCTGCGGAAATCTTTCTTGCACTGTCAAAACGAAAGTTGTGGATTTTGAACAACGGATTGGGTGTGTAGTATGACTTTCTGGCGGCCGGGCGGGCCGACGCGAGCATCGGCCCCTACAATACGGGATTACTGCGTCGTCGTCAGCACTACATCGCCCATCGGCGCGGTAAGGGTCACGCTGCGGGGCGCGGCGGCTGTTTGGGTGTAGATGCTGCTCATCGTCCTGCCGTTGAACACCACATTCCCCATGGACGTTTGCAGGTCAAGCGCGTAATCGTCGGGCCTGCCGTCCACCGTCAGGCCAATATCGCCCATGGCAGCTTCGACTTTAGCGGTTTCAACGCCCGCCAGCAGCCCCAAATCAAAATCGCCCATTGAGATATTCGCCGTAAACTGCTCTGCCTGCACGGTGCTACCGGTAAAGTTGCCCATCGCCAGGTCTAAGTCGATGCTGTCGGCGGCGATGGTATTGCTGTTGTCAAATTCTGCATCGCCCATAGCGGCAGTGATGGAGAGCCTTTTAAAATGGAAGGTATTCGCATCCGGCACGGACAGGACAAACTCAGGCTCGGGCCCCAGCTCTTTGCCGAGGTTGTAGTTGGCGGGCACCTTGTAGCTGACACGCACCGGGCTTGTGTTGTCGCCCGTGTTGGTAAAGGTGAACCAGTCCTGACGCAGGTTCGTGCAGGAAAGGGTCGGCTCCGCCGCACCACTGTCCACAACGACTGTGACCGCGCCGTAGTCGATGTCGAAGGTTATATTTTTGGCGTCGGCCAGACCGGTGGTGAAATCCATCTTCTCCAATGGGCTGCCGCTGTCCGCGTCCTCGGTGGCGGCGGTCCCGTTGTAAAAGTCCTCGGTGCGGACAAGGCTCGATGCAGCGGTTTCTTCCTCCGTCGGCGCAACAACCATCGACGCTGTGCCGCCGCTGGGCTTTGCAAAACTCAGCACAAGGACGCCCAGCTGAATGAGCAGCGCCGCAACAATGACAACGGCGAAAATCAGCCACATGGTTTTTGCCCCGGGACCGTGCTTTTGGGGCCGGGCGGGCTGTGGGTCGGCGGCGGGCGGCTCCGGGGCGGCGGGCGGCACAGCACCGCCGCGTGCGCTCTCGGGTGCGGCAGGGTCGGCGTCCGGCGTCAGCCCCTCCCCTTCCAGAATCTTGCGGGCGGCCTCGGCAGGGTCGCCCAGCTCGGCGGCGGTGGCGTCCTCGTTGTCGGGGCCTGCGGCGTCGAAGTATTCCTCATAATAATTCAGTGCGTCGCGGCGCGCATCAGCAGGCAGGGCAGACAGCCGCTTTTCCAGCTCGGATAAGTACTCGTATTTTTTCATTGCTGCTCCCCCTTAAAGAGCTTGTTGATCTTTGTGGTGTAGGCTTCCCACTCGGCGGTAAACTCTGCCAGCCGTGCGCGGCCTGCGGGCGTGATTTGATAGTAGCGGCGGTTGCGGCCATTGAAGGCTTCGTCATGGACGGTCAGGCAGCCGTCCTTTTGCAGGCGGCGCAGCACCGGGTACAGCGTGGATTCCGACAGGTCCAGTACCGTGCGGACCTCCTGCGTGATCTTATAGCCGTAGGTGCCCGTTTCCTCCCGCCCGACGACAGCCAGCACAATGGCATCCAGCAGCCCCGCCGTAGTGTTGATGGCCATAGGGTGCCCCCTTTCCGGGTGTATGGTGTATAGGGTTATATATTATATAGCATATAATATTGTAGATTGCAATAGGCTGCCGCAACAAAATTATGTAGGGGCGGACATGGTTCACCCCCGGTCTCGTGTGGCAGTACATACGCTTCCGCGCCGCCGCATAGTAGGGGCCGGACATGTCCGGCCCTGGCGCTATAAGGTATAGCCGCGTTTACGGGAAGGCCGCGGGCCGGGCATGCCCGGCCCCTACAGGGCTGCACGCCCGGAATCGCGCGGTTACCGCAGAGTCGGCAGACAAACAAGATTTGCCCGTCCGCCTTCACTTCTCTATTTCCTTATATAAATACCCCAGCGCGTCTCTCAGGCCGCCCAGCTCGTCTATGAGTCCCTCCTCCACGGCCTGCCGGCCATCCAGGACCGTGCCCATGTCCATGACCAGTTCCCCCGTATTGTGCATGAGCTGGGTGAACCGCCGGGCCGTTATTTTGGAGTGCTCCGTCACAAAGCTGACAATGCGTTCCTGCATCTGCTCAAAATAGCGCAGCGTTTGCGGCACGCCCAGCACCATGCCGGAGTGGCGCACCGGATGGACCGTCATGGTCGCGGTGGGCACAATAAAGCTGTGCCGCGCCGCGACGGCCAGCGGGATGCCGATGGAGTGCCCGCCGCCCAGCACCAGCGTGGCGCTCGGCTTGCTGACTCCCGCGATCAGCTCTGCCAGCGCCAGCCCGGCCTCCACGTCACCGCCGACAGTGTTCAAGATGACCAGCAGCCCCTCGATCTCGGGGTCCTCCTCAATGTCCACCAGCTGCGGGATGACGTGCTCATATTTTGTCGTCTTTTGCGCATCAGGCGAAAGGGTGTGCCCCTCGATCGTGCCGATGACCGTCAGGCAGTGGATGGCGTGGCGGCCTTTTGTTGCAGGCACAATGCCATCGTCGGTGATCAAATCGTGCTCCAGACGCTTCAGCGCGGCGTTTTCGGTGGGGTTTAGCTTGGGGCGGGCCTTGGCTTTGGGCTTTTTTGCGTTCGCTTCCATTCCTGCTCTCCTTATAACAAAAGTAGCTGCACAGACTAAGTCTGCGCAGCGGCAATGCAAAATATGCGCGGTTTCGGGTGACGGGTCAATGGTGTTTGTCGATGTTGTCAAAAAGTTTCAGGTTATTTTTGTACAACCGTCTAATATTTGGAAAATCGGCCAAAAACTTAGACAAAAAATTGACAATTGGTGCGGCGCATTTTATAATAGTTATAAATGAGTATTGCAGATGTGAGGTAATCGAGCATGGCTGTTCAAAACAAGGTGTCGCTTCCGGTCATTAAGCGGCTGCCGAAATATTATCGTTATCTGACCAATCTTTCTGCCGACGGCAAGGACAAGATTTCTTCCAGCGAGCTGGCCCACATGATGGGCACCACCGCCAGCCAGGTGCGGCAGGATTTTAACTGCTTTGGCGGGTTCGGCCAGCAGGGCATCGGCTACAAGGTCGATGTGCTGCGCGCCGAGATCGGCAATCTGCTGTTTGGCGACGGCGAAAAGCTGCCTACCATTTTGGTCGGTGCCGGCCGTCTGGGTTCTGCGGTGTCCAGCTTCATCAGCCGCGACGCCAACGGCTACAAGCTGCTGGGCGTCTTTGATGTCAACCCCGACCTGATCGGGAAAGAAATGTGCGGCGTGCCTATTCTGCCGCTGAGTGACCTGGACAAATTCTGTGCGGAGCATCACCCCGAGGTGGCCGTGCTCTGCGTGCCGCGCCAGAGCGCCATGGATCTGGCCGGGGAACTGGTGAACCAGGGCATCAAGGGTTTCTGGAATTTCAGCCACTACGATCTGTCCGTGGAGTATCCCGACGTCACAGTGGAGAACGTCCACCTTGGCGACAGCCTGATGAGCCTTGGGTACAGGCTGAGAAATCAGGAAAAGTGATATCTCTATAAAAAGACCGCCTTGTAGGGGCCGCACATGTGCGGCCCTCAGCCTACTGGTTGACGCGCGATTGCGGGAAGGTTGAGGGCCGGGCATGCCCGGCCCCTACGGTTATCAATAAACCGATAAGGAGTCATCATGGCAAAGCTATATTTCCGATACGGCGCAATGAACAGCGGCAAGACTACCGCGCTCATGCAGGTCGCCTACAATTATAAAGAGCGCGGCATGCGTGTGCTGATCCTGAAGCCTGCCATTGACACCAAGGGGCAGGACTCCATCATCTCCCGCCTGGGCATCAGCTGCAAGGTCGATCAGCTGGTCACCCCCGAGATGGACGTTGTTGAGCTGGTCAGGGCCAACGAGGCCGCCCATGGCAAAATTGCCTGTGTACTCTGCGACGAGAGCCAGTTCTTCACGCCCGAGCAGGCCGACCAGCTGTTTCTGGTCACGGTGGACCTGGGTATTCCCGTTATCTGCTATGGTCTGCGGGCTGATTTCATGATGCGCGGCTTTCCCGGCTCGACGCGGCTTCTGGAAATTGCGCACACGATTGAGGAACTCAAAACGATTTGTGCCTGCGGACGCAAGGCCATCTGCAACGGGCGCAAGGTCAACGGCGAGTTTGTCTTTGAAGGTGCGCAGGTCGCCATCGACACGGTGGACGATGTGGAATACCAGAGCCTCTGCCCCCAGTGCTGGTACCGCGAGTACCGCGCATTTCTGGCACGGCATCCCAAAAAGTAAATATTTTGCGCTGATTTTCCCGCCGGGTGCTGCCCGGTGGGATTTTTTTGTGTGGTTCGCATCATTTTTCTGCAAATGGCGCACTTATCTTGCACCGTGCAGATTCAGATGCAATAATATTTGCAAAAACGCATGTTTTTTGCAACGATACTGCATATTTTGCGGTTTCCGGCGTATTCCAGCGTATTTTACAGGGTAAAGATAGTTGCGTTTGCTGCGGTGTCCGCGCGGTGGCGCAGGGGTGTACCTAGCAATATGCACAAACACCATTTACAGTATTCGTAAGTTTTGACGGTGATGTCAAATTGGTTACAACCAACATAGCAAGAATTGTACGTTTCCCTGCCGTAACGAACCAAAAAAGCTGTTTATTTTCTGTGAACGATTTGTTATCATATAGGCAAGCGAACAGCAGATGGTGTGGTACGGTATCCCGCACACAACAGTCTGCAAGAATAAATCGCACAGCAATTTTAGGAGGACAAAAACATGAAAAAGGCAATCTCCCTCGGTGTTGCCGCCGCCATGGCCGCCACTCTGCTGGCTGGCTGCGGCACGGCAGCCAGCAGCGCCGCTGCTTCCAGCGAGGCCGCAAGCACTGCAGACAGCACCACTGCCGAGTCTACTGCTACTTCCGAAGCCGCTCCCAGCGAGGCCCATGAGATCAACACCACCGATCCCATTGAGCTGACCATCAGCTGGTGGGGCGGCGACTCCCGCCATGAGGCTTACCAGAAGGCTCTGGAAGCTTTCCATGAGAAGTACCCCAACATCACCGTTTCCCCCACCTACGGCGCATGGTCCGGCTGGGAGGAGAAGCAGTCCACCGCGCTGGCTGCCGATCAGGGTTCTGACGTCATGCAGGTCAACTGGAACTGGCTGTACCAGTACAGCCCCACGGGTGAGAAGTTCGTCGACCTGCGCGAGTACAGCGACATCATCGACCTGAGCCAGTGGAGCGATACTGCCAAGAACGCCTGCATCGTTGCCGACAGCCTGCAGGCAGTGCCCATCTCGATGACCGGCCGTATCTTCTACTGGAACATGAACACCTTCAAGCAGGCCGGCATCGAGGCGGTTCCCACCTCCTATGATGATCTGATTGCCGCCGGCAAGGCCTTCCAGGAGAAGCTGGGCGATGATTACTATCCTCTGGCCATCGGTCAGTATGACCGCATGATCCTGATGACCTTCTACCTCGAGTCCAAGTACGGCAAGGCCTGGGTCGAGAACAACGAGTGCCAGTACAGCGAGGAAGAGATCGTTGACGGTCTGAACTTCATCGACTCCCTCGAGGACAACCACGTTATCCCCACCCGTCCGACCATGATCGCTGCCGGCTTCGACTCCATCGATAAGTCTCAGGAGTGGATCGACGGCAAGTACGCCGGCATCTTCGAGTGGGATTCTGCCCCCTCCAAGTACCAGTCTGCTCTGGCTGACAACTCCGGCTTCACCGTCGGTGAAGAGATCAAGTTCGGCGACAAGGCCAACGGTGGCTTCTCCAAGGTCTCCATGGGCATGGCCATCACCAAGTCCTGCCAGCATCCCGTTGAGGCTGCTGCCCTGATCGACTTCCTGTGGAACGGCGAAGGCGCTGCCATCATGGGCTCCGAGTGCGGCATCCCCGCCTCCACTGCCGGTCTGGCTTCTGCTCAGGCTGCAGACGCTGTGAAGCCTCTGGTTCTCGAGGCCAACACCAAGGTTCTGGCCTTCGTTGACATGCCTCTCGATCCGTACTACGAGTCCAGCAAGCTGAAGGACACCACCGACGGCATTTACACCGATGTCTTTGATGGTCTGAGCTACGACGAGTACGACCCGCAGGAAGCTGCCGAGATCCTGCTGGACGGCGTTTCCAGTGTGCTGAGCGCCAACGCCTAAGAGCAATCGAAATCCTTTAAAAAGTAAAGTTTAGCCGGCTCCAGCCCCGTTATCACGCATGGCGGGGCCGGCTATTTATGTTAAAACGCAATACAGCAATTTGTCGATAGGAGGTTTTTGGATGAGCTCTGCAGCCCCCAAAACGGTTCAGCGCACCCCGTTCAAGCGCTGGTGCGACGAAAACACCGGTCTTTTCTTCCTGATTCCCTGGATCCTCGGTTTTCTGATTTTCAAGGCTTATCCGTTCGCCAGCTCTCTGGTGTACAGCTTTACTGACCTGAACTTCTTCAAGGGCATCAGCCAGTACGGCCTCATGAACTACGTCGAGATCTTTACCAGCCGCAAGACGGTCTCCGTCCTGCTGACCACCGTAAAGTATGCTTTCATCACGGTGCCCCTCAAGCTGGTGTTCGCGCTGTTCATCGCCTACATCCTGAACTTCAAGATCAAGTTCGTCAACCTGTTCCGTACCGTTTACTACATTCCGTCCATTCTGGGCGGCTCTGTAGCCATCGCCGTTCTGTGGCGTGCCCTGTTCAAGGACACCGGCGTCGTCAACACGATCCTCGGCTTCTTCGGCATTGCCGGTCCCGACTGGCTGGCTGACAAGACCTGGGCGCTGTTCGTCATCTGCCTGCTGCGTGTGTGGCAGTTCGGTTCTGCCATGGTTCTGTTCCTGGCTGCCCTGAAGGGTGTGCCTGCCGACCTGTACGAGGCCGCCACCATTGACGGTGCCTCCAAGACCCGCCAGTTCTTCTCGATCACCGTACCGATGATCACCCCCGTTATCTTCTACAACCTCGTCACCCAGATCGCACAGGCGTTCCAGGAATTCAACGGCCCCTACATCATCACCCAGGGCGGCCCGCGCAATGCTACGACGCTTGTCTCCCTGCTGGTCTACAACTACGCCTTCAAGTCCAACGAGATGGGCATGGCGTGTGCGCTGGCTTGGGTCATGTTCATTGCCGTTGCCCTGCTGACTGTGATTGCCTTCACCAGCCAGAAGCACTGGGTCTACTACGCTGATTAAGGAGGAATGAAAAATGAAACTTTCTACCGCCCATAAAATCGGCCGTTTCTTCCAGTACTTTGTGCTGATCCTTGTCGGCGTCATCATGATCTACCCGCTGGTCTGGATGGTGGGTGCCACCTTCAAGTCCAACGCCGAGATCTTCGCCGGCATCGGCTTCCTGACCGCGAACCCCACGCTGCAGGGCTACATTGACGCCGTCACCCAGAACTACGGCGGCGACATCAGCATCTGGCGCGCCTTCATCAACACCTACAGCTTCGTTATCCCCAAGGTCATCTTCACCGTTATCAGCTCGGTCATTGCCGCTTACGGCTTCAGCCGCTTTAAGTTCAAAGGCCGCGATATGCTGTTCGGCATCATGATCTCCACCCTGTTCCTGCCGCAGGTCGTTCTGAACGTTCCCCAGTACCTGATGTACAACTCCTTCGGCTGGATCAACAGCCCGTTCTACCTGCCCCTGTGGGTGCCTTCCCTGTTTGCTACCGAGACCTACTTCGTCTACCAGCTGGTGCAGTTCATGCGCAGCATCCCGCACGACCTGGACGAAGCCGCCGCCATTGACGGCTGCGGCCCGGTCAAGATCCTGTACAAGATCATCTGCCCCATGCTCAGCCCCTCTCTGGTCGCCTGTGCGCTGTTCCAGTTCATGTGGAGCTGCAACGACTACATGGGTCCCCTGCTTTACGTCCAGACCCCCAGCAAGTACCCGATGTCCATCTTCGTCAAGCTGTCCATGGACGCCGACAGCGGTTTCAACTGGAACCGTATCCTGGCACTGTCCCTGATCTCCATCATCCCGCAGTTGGTCGTTTTCTTCTGCGCACAGGATGCCTTCATCGACGGCATTTCCGCCGGCGCCGTGAAGGGCTAAACGCCGCTTTGGCAGTCCAAAATCTATTGTAGCACACGGCTGCCCCGTACCACAGGAATGGGGTACGGGGCAGCCTTTATTTTGAAAACCGGACTCCCCTGCCCTGGCGGGCGGAGGGGTTGTATGATAGAGAGCCTTCCCCGGAGGGGAAGGTGGCCGAGGCTCCGCCCGAGGCCGGATGAGGCGAGACTGTACCGCTATTACCCGTGTACGGGCTGCGGCTGCAAGGTTTGCCCTCATCCGTCCGCTGCGCGGACAGCTTCCCCCGATGGGGAAGCCTAATGAAAAAGCGCCCCTTGCGGAGCGCTTCCCTGTTCTTATTTATTCACTCTCTTATAATACTGCCGGTACTGCTGGGGCGAAAGGCCCGTGGCATCTTTAAAGACGCGGCGGAAATGCGCCGTCGTCATAAAGCCGGTCTTTTCCGCAATGTCAGAGATGCTCTCGTTCGACTTTTCAATGAGGTTCTGCGCGGCCTTGATGCGCACGCCGTTGATATACTCGATGAGCGAGAGGTTGATGGACTTCTTGAAAAGGCGGCTCAGATAATACGGGCTGATATAGAACTGACTGGCGATGCCGGTCAGGGTCAGCTTCTCGGCGTAGTGCTCGGCGATATAGGCCTGGATCTGATCCACAATGTGGTTGCTGACGCGGCCATTCTCGCCGCCCTGCTCCTGCTGCTGGCGGCAGAGGTCCTTGAGCTCCAGCAAAAGCGTGGCCAGCAGCATCTTGCGCAACGCATCGGATTCCGGGGAGGTTTCCTCCTGCAGGGCCAGCAGCTGCTGCAGCAGGCCCTGGATGTGGTTCTGCTGCTTGACTGTGATATTTGACAGCAGGTGGTTATGCTCCTCACTCAAGAAGGAGAAGAAGTCCACCTCCGGGAAGATGTCTATAATTTTGTCGAGGTACTCGCGGCTGAAATTCACCACGATACGGCTCGAGGCTGTGTCGCCGAGCGAGGCAGTCTTGTGGATCTGGTTTTCACCGATCAGCACCACACATCCCGCGTTGACGATATAGGCGGCATCCTCAATAAAATAGCGGCGGCTGCCCTCTATCTCATAATAGATCTCGTATTTATGATGGATATGGAAGCTGGCCATCTCATACCCGGAGTCACGGTCCACGCGGTCAATAAAAAAGTCAACGTGGGGCGAGTAGACATATTCCGAAACCATAACGCTGCTCCTCACTGCCGTGGTGCGGGGCACCCGGCGATTGGTTATTGTTGTCTTTTTTAGAATAGCACATTTTTTGCTGTTTTTCAAACTATTTTTATACTATTTTTGAACACTTGGGGGTTCACACATGAAAATCACGCTTGTACGTTCTATGGCGCGCAGCGCAGTGTTTGAGCTGGTCAACTCCGGCTGCTACCGCGCCCCGGCTCCTTATACAGTCTCATTGGACGGCGCCACAGTCTGTGAGGGCGATACGAATGTGTTCTCGCTCTATTCGCTGGAGCCGGGCCGCAGCTACACGCTGGCCGTCACCCTTGACGGCGTGACCGATACGCTGGACTTTACCACCGCGGAGGAGAGCTTCTTCGTGGATGCCTCCCGCTACGGCCTCGTCGCCGACGGCGTGACCGACAACACAGCCAAGCTGCAGGCGGCGCTGTCCACCTGCCCCGCGGGCGGCACGGTCTACGTGCCCGCCGGCACCTACCGCACCCAAAGCCTGTTTTTGCAGAGCAGCACGACGCTGTATCTCGAAAAGGGCTGCACGCTGCTGGGCGGCACCAACCGCACTGACTACCCCATTCTGCCCGGTGTTCTCCCCTGCCATAACGAGAAGGACGAGCACTACCTCGGTCTGTGGGAGGGCAACCCGCTGGACAGCTTTGCGGGTCTTATCAACGTCATCAACGCCGAGAACGTGACGATCACCGGCGAGGGTACGATTGACGCCAACGCCCAGAACGGCGACTGGTACCAGAACCCGAAGAAAAATAATATTGCCTGGCGTCCGCGCCTGTTCTTCACCAGCGGCGCCAAAAACGTCGTGCTGCACGGCGTTCTGGTCTGCAACAGCTATTCCTGGACCATCCACCCGACCTACTCCGAGAATGTGGACATCCTGAACATCCGCATCCGCAACAGCTCCACGAGTCCCAACACCGACGGCATCGACCCCGAGAGCTGCAAGAATGTCAACATCATCGGCAACCATGTACACGTCGGTGACGACTGCATCGCGCTGAAATCCGGTAAGCTGTTCTTAGGCATGAAGCTGCATGTTCCCTGTGAGAACGTTATCATCCGCAACTGCTGCCTGAGCCGCGGCCACGGCGGTCTTGTCATCGGCAGCGAGATGAGCGGCGGCGTCAAGAACGTCACCGTGACCCAGTGCCTGATGGACCATACGGACCGTGGTCTGCGTGTCAAGACCCGCCGCGGGCGCGGCAAGTACGCCATCATCGACGGACTGGTATTCCGTGACGTCGTTATGGATGGCGTGCTGGCGCCGTTTGTCATCAACATGTTCTATTTCTGCGACCCCGATGGCCGCAGCGACTATGTGCAGACCCACGAGGCCCTGCCTGTCGACGAGATGACCCCGACACTGGGCACGCTGGAGATGGAAAACATCACGGCCACCGACGCCCAGTACGCAGGCTGCTGGTTCAGCGGCCTGCCCGAGCACCCGATCGAGGGTGTCAAGATGCACAACGTAAAAATCAGCTTTGCACCGGACGCTAAAGCCGGTCAGGCCGCCATGATGTGCGGCGCGGATGCCTCCTGCAAGGTGGGCGTCCATGCCGAGAACGTGCATAAAATTGAGCTGCACAACGTTGCGATCACCGGCTACGAGGGGGAGCGCCTGCAGCTGACAAACGTAGATAGCTTTGAGGAGGACTGACCCATGACCCATGAAGAGATCCTGACCACGCTGGGCCATTACGTAGACTACCTGATCGCAGGCTCCACCGCCGAGGCACCGCTCTGGAACATCGAGAAGGTCCGCAGCGGCAAGCCCAACAAGTGGAATTACATCGACGGCTGCATGATCACTGCCTGCCTGAGCCTGTACAAGACCACCGGCGACGAGAAGTTTTTGGACTTTTCCAAGAAGTTTCTGGACTACTTTGTCAAGGACAACGGCGTCATTGAGACCTACGACCCCGCCGAGTACAACCTGGACAACGTCAACCAGGGCAAAAACCTGTTTACGCTGTACGACCTGACCGGCAACCAGCGCTACCGCGACGCCATTGAGACGATCCGCGGCCAGCTGGAGACCCAGCCCCGCACGAAGGAGGGCAACTTCTGGCACAAGAAGATCTATCCCAACCAGGTCTGGCTGGACGGCACTTACATGGCCCAGCCCTTCTACATGGAGTATGAGACACGCTGCAACGGGATGCACGGCTGCATTGACAGCTACAAGCAGTTCATGAACATCCAGAAGCACATGAAGGACGCCAAGACCGGCCTGTATTACCACGGCTACGACGAGAGCCGCGAGATGTACTGGGCGAACCCCGAGACCGGCTGCAGCGCCAACTTCTGGCTGCGCGCCATGGGCTGGTTCCTGGTGGCCATGGTAGACACGTTGGAGCGGATGGACAACCAGCTTTACTACGAGTACCGCGCCATCATGGCAATGCTGAAGGACGCGGTGGACGCGATGATCGCCTTCCAGGATGCCGAGAGCGGCATGTTCTGGCAGGTCGTAGACAAGGCCGGGGTCGAAGGCAACTACCTTGAGACCTCCGGCAGCGCACTGTTCGCCTACGCCGTGCTCAAGGGCGTGCGTCTGGGCTACCTGCCCAAGCGCTACACGGCCTACGGTGAGAAGGCGTTCTACGGCACCTGTGACCGTCATCTGGGCGTGGGCGCGGACGGCGCTTTGCAGCTGGGCGGCATCTGTCTGGTGGCCGGTCTCGGCGGCGCGACCCGCCGCGATGGCAGTCTGGCGTACTATTTCAGCGAGCCCATCGTCGAGAACGACGCCAAGGGCGTAGGCCCGCTGCTGCTGGCCTACACGGAAATTCTGGCCGCACAAAAGCAGTAAGGAGGGCACACTATGCCGAAATTTATCGTCGGTGCCCGCCTGCACGACTACGGCAAGGGCAGCCCGGACGAGCTGTTCGGGCGCGTTGCCGCCGACGGCTTTGCCGCTGTGCAGCTGGCCTATAAAAAGTGTGTGCCGTCCGTCAGGAGCTATGCGGACGTGACCGACGCGCTGGTCGCCGAAACCGTCGCTGCCGAAAAGGCGCACAGCATTCAGGTGGCCGTGCTGGGAACCTACGTGGAGCTGGCCATCAACGATGAGAGCCGTTTGAAGAATGTGGCCGACTTCAAGAGCCAGCTGGCCGTCTGCAAGGCGCTGGGTGCCGGGTGCATCGGCACCGAGACGACCAGCATGGAAAAGCAGCCTGCCGGTACGACCCGCGAGAAAGCGCAGGAGCTGCTCTGCCGCAGTCTGGCGGACATTCTGCCCGCCGCCGAGGCACTGGGCGTGACCGTCGCCGTAGAGCCTGTTACCTACCACAGCATGAACTCCGCCGCCGCGACGCGGCATATTTTGGACACGATGCGCAGCCCAAACCTGAAGGTCATCTTTGACATGAGCAATCTGGTGGATGCCGGGAACGTTGGCGCGCAGGACCGCATCTGGAACGACGTGGGCGAACTGCTGGGCGACCAGATCGTGGCCGTCCACTTCAAGGGGCAGGCTTTTGCGCCGGACGGCGGGCTGCTCCACACGAGCCTGGAGGACAGCCTGACCGACTACGCGGGCGCATTCGCCATGCTGCGGCAGCTGCCGCAGGACGCTCTGCCCGTGCTGCGTGAGGAGGCTGTGCCAGCCCGCGCTGGCAGCGATATTGCATTTATGAGAGGATTTTTTTCATGACCGAAACGAAACGCAAGACATTGGTCGTTGACGAGAGCGGTGCGGGCGACTACCGCACGCTGACCGAGGCCGTTGCTGCCTGTGCGGCCACGCCGGACGAGCCGGTGCGGTTCTACATCAGGCACGGCATCTACGAGGAACGGCCCTTCATTGAGCTGGCGGACTATGTCATCGAGGGCGAGTACCGCAACGCGACAGTTATCACGGCGTCTGTGGGCGGGCGTGACCCGTGGCCGGGCGAGGTCAAAACTGGCACCTTCCGCAGCGCAACGCTGTTTCTGGGCGGCGGCAGGGCCGTTGTACGCAACCTGACCGTGCAGAACAACGCCGGGGACGGCGCAAAGGCCGGTCAGGCGCTGGCCGTCTACGCCGACGCAAGCCGCGTGCTGATGGAGAATGTGAACCTCTACGGCAACCAGGACACGCTGTTTACCGCTCCCCTGCCCCTGCAGGAGCGCGAGCAGAACGGCTTCCGCGGCCCGCGGGAGAACACGCCCCGGCTGGACACCATGCAGTACTACAAAAACTGCACGATCCGCGGCAACATCGACTTTATCTTTGGCGGTGCAAACGCTGTGTTCGACACCTGCCGCCTTGAGCCGTGGCACCACATCAGCGGCACCTGCTATATCACAGCTCCCAGCACGCCCGCAGGCAAGCCCGGCTACCTGTTTGTGAACTGCACCGTGCAGGGCAGCTGTGCACCCGGCAGCGTCTATCTGGGCCGCCCCTGGCGCGCGGACGCGGCCTGCTACTGGCTGGACTGCGCGTTGAGCGACGAAGTCTGCGCCGACGGCTGGGACAACTGGCGTGACCCCGAGAACGAAAAGACCGCCCGCTTTGGTGAGCACGGCTCCACCGGCCCCGGCAGCGCCGCCAAGCGCGCCTTTGGCAGCGTGGATGACGATAACGAAGCGAACGCCCAGCGGGAGATGTACGCGCGGGTAAAAGCGGAATTTGGCGTGGAATAAGGCATAGAAAAGGCGGCAGACCGTTTGTGGTCTGCCGCCTTTGCTTTCCTAAGCCTTCCCCTTTTACTGTGCGCTCGTCTCGCCGCCCTCGACCACGAGGCTGTCCTCATAGTCAGTGCCGTAGGTGTCAACGAGAGTGGCCTCATAGTCGGCGTGGAAGAAATTCTCCTTGCCCAGAGCCTTGATCTCGTCGTTGATGGCATTCAGCAGCGTCTCATTGCCCTTGCTGACGGCGGGGGCAATTGTGTCCTGGCTGCCCAGGGACGGGATGCCGACAGTGTAGCCGGGGTTCTGGCTGGCAAACGCGATGACCTCGGTGTTGTCGTTGGCCCAGGCCACGCCGCCGTTCTCCATCGCGCTCTTGGCCGTGGCGTAGGAGTCATACTTCTGCAGCGGGATGTCAGGGTAGTTCTGGGTCAGGTAGGTCTCGGCGGTAGTGCCGGAGATGACGATCATCTGGTCATCGGCGTTCCAGCTGTCCAACGACGTGATGACGTTGGAGTCCGGGGAAACGACGCCCAGTGCAACGTTCATGTAGGGCAGCGCAAAATCGACCTCCTCGGCGCGCTCCGGCGTGACCGTGAAGTTGGCCAGAATGACATCGACCTTGCCGGTCTGCAGGTACTCGATGCGGTTTGCGGCCTCGGTGGAGACGTAGTTCACCTTGACGCCCAGATCCTCGGCCAGGCGGTTGGCAAAGTAGATGTCATAGCCCTGATACTCGCCGTTTTCATCGACGTAGCCGAACGGGTTCTTGTCAGAGAAAACGCCGATGTTGATCGTGCCGTCCGCCTTGATTTCGTCCAGCGTGCGGTAAACAACGCCGTCGGCGGATGCCGAGGTCGAGGCAGTGCCCGTGGAGGCGCTGCTGCCGCAGGCGGCCAGAGACAGGCTCAGGGTTGCGGCCAGGGCCGCGGCGGTCAATTTGATTGCTTTTTTCATGGTGATATCCTCCTTTTTTAGTCTTTCGTTTTCCTCTATGTATTTCTTTCCACAAAAGGGAATCTATGGCATGCCCCGCGAAGCGGGCGCTTGCCTCCCCTAGCAGGGGAGGTGGCTCGAAGAGCCGGAAGGGTTGAACTTTGCCACAGTTCTAAATGTTTTGGGTAATGGCGAGGTTCTCTCCCCCACCCGCTTCGCGGGAGCCCCCTCGCAGAGGGGGCCAAGTCCATTACTTCACACTGTCAAAGGTGAAGGTGCGCAGGAACTTCTGCGCGCGCTCTGTCTGGGGGTGGTCGAAGAACGCCTCCGGCGTGCTCTCCTCGACGATTTTGCCGCCGTCCAGGAAGATGACACGATCCGCAATCGCGCGGGCAAACTGCATCTCGTGGGTGACAATGATCATCGTGCGGCCCTGCTTCGCCAGATCGAGCATAACGTCCAGCACCTCGCGGACCATTTCGGGGTCAAGGGCTGCAGTCACTTCATCGAACAACAAAATTTCAGGGTGCATCGCCAGTGCGCGGACGATGGCAACGCGCTGCTTCTGGCCGCCGGACAGCTCCCGCGGGTAGCTCCTGGCCTTGTTCAGCAGGTTCACGCGGTCCAGCAGGGCCTCGGCTTCCTTCTGTACCTCGTCTTTGGGACGCTTGGCCACCTTGAGCGGAGCCAGCATAACGTTGTCCAGCACGGTCAGATGCGGGAACAGCTCATAGCTCTGGAATACCATGCCGATGCGCTGGCGCAGACTCGTCAGCCCCTTGCCGCCGTAGGCGACAGTCTCATTGCCCAGGCGGACGCGCCCGCTCTGGGTGGGCTCCAGCGCGTTGATGCAACGCAGCAGCGTGCTCTTGCCGCAGCCGCTGGGGCCTACCACCACGACGACCTCGCCGGGGCGGACGGAAAAGCTGACGTCATCCAGCACGGTATTTTCCCCATAGCCCTTGACCAGATGCTCTACGGTCAAAATCGGTTCTGCCATGGTTCCTTACCTCCATTTTTTCTCTAAGTACGATGCCAGCAGGCTGATGGGCCAGCAGGCGAGGAAATACAGCAGGAACACGACCAGATAGATGCCGAATGCAGCGTTCGGGCTGGCCATGCGGTTGGCCTCAATGATCTGCTGCGCGACCTTCAGCACCTCGACGACGCCGATCATCAGCACAAGGCTGGTGGTCTTGATCATGCGGGTGATCAGGTTGATGCTCAACGGGATCAGGCGGCGCACTGTCTGCGGAATGATGATGTACCAATAGGTCTGCGCCTTCGTCAGGCCCAGCGCCTCGCTGCTCTCATACTGGTGCTTCGGGATGGAGATCAGCGCGCCTCTCACAAGGTCGCTCATCTCTGCCGTGCCCCACAGCACAAACACGATGACGGATGCCGTCTCGCCCGAGAGGTCCCAGCCCCACGCGCGGGTCGTGCCGAAAAACACAAGGAACAGCAGCACCATCTGCGGCATAATGCGGATGATTTCGAGATAAACCCGCAGGATGGCTTTTACAACGGGATTTTTGCCGCTCATCAGCACGCCCAGCAGGATGCCCAGCGGGATACTGATGGCGACGGAAAGCAGGCTGATGCGCAGGGCCACCCACAGGCCGCCCAACAGGCGGGCCATGTTTTTGCCCTTGAGCAGTACATTAAGCCCCAAATCCGGCATAGCGCAGCCTCCTTTCCAGCAGAGACCCCAGCAGCGAAACCGGGAGCAGGATCAGCAGGTAAAAGACCACAAGAAGGAACAGGCTCTCGGTGGTTTTATAGTACAGGCCGATGAGGTCCTTCGCCGTGAACATCAGATCCATCAGGCTGATAGCGCTGAACACGCTGGTTTCCTTTAAAAGGAAAATGACATTGGCAACGAACGCCGGGACGCTGGTGGACATGGCCTGCGGCAGGATGACGTAGCGCATCGTCTGCATCCGGTCCATGCCGAGGCTGTAGGCGCTCTCGGTCTGGATCGGCTCGATGGATTCCAGCCCGCTGCGGAACGCCTCCGCCATGTAGCTGCCGCCCAGAAACGCCAGACCTGCAATGCCGCAGACCGCAGCGTCAGTCCTGATGCCGATCTTCGGCAAACCATAATAGAGGAAAAACAACTGGACCAGTAGCGGCGTGTTGCGGCTGAGCTGGATGTAAAAGCCGACGACGCGGCACAGCATAGGCACCTTATAATACTGGACCAGTGCGCAGACCAGCCCGATGACAATAGCCAGCGCGATACCTGCCAGCCCCAGACGCAGGGTCAGCCACGCCGCTTTTTCAAACAGCGGCAGGTACTGTGCGACCACATTCCAATCCACAAAAGTCTCCCCTTCCCTATCGGGTCACGAACAAATTTAGGTACAAAAAAATCCGGGCCTTCTCTGCGAAGGTTCCCGGACAAAGGTCAGGTTCAACACATGGGGGTTCTGGTAGGCCCCACAGACCATGCCCGGTGAGAGCGCATACGACAACAACACATAGCGGACATAGCGGTATTCCCCTTTCCTGTTTTTGGTTTGCATTGTTCAAACCCGATGCCAGTATAATATACCTATTTACCTAGAATGTCAATGGGTT